>TARA_R110002050_G_scaffold182906_3_pt1 | contig 13991 bp, 9 predicted proteins | sample TARA_R110002050 | Tara Oceans TARA_R110002050 (sample SAMEA4396988) | marine metagenome | biome: Polar Biome; feature: [DCM] deep chlorophyll maximum layer (ENVO:01000326); material: water (ENVO:00002006), including particulate matter (ENVO:01000060) such as... | depth 25 m
GTACTGTTCATAGACAGACACATGGTTCACGAAGTAACTAGTCCCGTTGCTTTTTTAGGTTTAAAAAACAGAGGTATCCCTGTAATGCATCCTGAGAAAACATTTGCAACGGCTGACCATAATACTCCTACCATAAATCAACATTTACCGGTTGCAGATCCTTTATCTGCAAACCAGTTAAGAATGCTTGAAGAAAATGCCAATGAATATGGTATTTCTTACTGGGGATTAGGTCATGCAAAAAATGGTATTGTACATGTTGTAGGTCCTGAATATGGTATTACCCAACCAGGTGCTACTATAGTATGTGGAGATTCACATACTTCAACGCACGGCGCTTTTGGTGCTATTGCTTTTGGTATTGGTACTTCTGAAGTTGAAATGGTATTGGCTACGCAATGTATTATGCAGCCTAAGCCAAAGAGAATGCGTATTAACATCAATGGTAAAATGAGTAGAGGGGTTACACCTAAAGATGTTGCCTTATTCATTATTTCTCAATTGACCACTTCTGGAGCTACAGGATACTTTGTAGAATATGCTGGTGAAATCTTTAAGGATATGAGCATGGAGGGTCGTATGACCGTTTGTAACCTAAGTATAGAAATGGGTGCCCGTGGTGGTATGATCGCTCCTGACGAAAAAACGTTTGAATATATAAAAGGTCGCGAATTCACACCAAAAGGTGCAGATTGGGATAAAGCAATGGCGTATTGGGAAACACTTTATACAGATGAAGATGCCATTTTCGATAAGGAATTAACTTTTGATGGTTCATTAATTGAACCAATGATTACATATGGTACCAACCCAGGTATGGGTATGGGAATTTCCAATGACATTCCTATGGCCAGTGACGTCCAAGGTGGTGCTACTACTTATCAGAAATCTTTGAAGTATATGGATTTTAATGAAGGTGATAGCATGATGGGGAAATCAATTGATTTTGTTTTTTTAGGAAGTTGTACCAACGGACGAATTGAAGATTTTAGAGCTTTCGCATCAATCGTAAAAGGAAGAAAAAAAGCCGATAATGTAACTGCATGGCTTGTCCCTGGATCACATAAAGTTGAAGCAGCTATAAAAGAAGAAGGTATTCTTGATATTTTAAATGAAGCTGGATTTGAGCTTCGTGAGCCTGGTTGTTCTGCTTGTTTAGCTATGAATGATGATAAGGTGCCTCCTGGCAAATTAGCCGTAAGTACTTCAAACAGAAACTTTGAAGGAAGACAAGGTCCTGGTTCACGAACTTTATTGGCTAGTCCGCTAGTTGCAGCGGCAGCAGCTGTAACAGGTAAAGTGACAGACCCAAGAGAATTAATGGTAGAACTCGTATAACGAATTCACCTTCAGCTATTGGCCCTTGACTTTTTGCAAAACAAACAATTATAATAATAAAAGCTAATGGCTAAAACCCAGAAGCTAAAAAGCTATAAGAAATGGCATACGATAAATTCAACATATTAACATCGACCGCAGTCCCTTTACCCATAGAGAATGTAGATACAGACCAAATAATTCCTGCACGATTTTTAAAGGCAACTGAACGTGTTGGTTTTGGTGACAACCTTTTTAGAGATTGGCGTTACAACCAAGACAATACTTTGAAAGAAGATTTTGTTCTGAATCAAGATAAATTCAGTGGTAAAATATTGGTCGGTGGAAAGAACTTTGGTTCTGGGTCATCTCGTGAACATGCTGCCTGGGCAGTATATGATTACGGATTTAGATGTGTAGTATCTAGTTTTTTTGCAGATATCTTTAGAGGTAACTGTTTAAATATAGGTGTATTGCCGGTTCAAGTAAGTGCTGAATTTCTACAGAAAATATTCGATGCAGTTGAGGCTGATCCATCTACAGAATTAGAGGTTAATCTTCAAGAGCAAAAGATTACTTTATTACCAACAGGAGAAAGTGAATCTTTTGATATCAACGATTACAAGAAAAACAACATGTTAAATGGTTTTGATGATATCGATTACTTATTGAACATCAAAAATAATATTGAGACTTTCGCTGAAAGCACACCTCTGTAATTCAATTTTCATTTAACGGAAGAACACTAATGAAAAGAAAATTGGAAATAATGGATACTACCCTTCGGGATGGTGAACAAACCTCTGGGGTATCCTTTTCTGCATCAGAAAAATTAACTTTAGCAAAACTACTTTTAGACGAGCTTAAGGTAGACCGTATAGAGGTTGCATCGGCTCGCGTTTCTGATGGTGAGCTTGAAGCAGTTCAAAAAATCACCGAATGGGCCGCTACCAAAGGATATTTAGAACGAGTAGAGGTTCTAACTTTTGTAGATGGTGGTGTTTCATTGGATTGGATGCAAAAATCGGGTGCCATTTCTCAAAACCTATTGACAAAAGGTTCTTTAAACCATTTAGAACATCAGTTAAAGAAAACTCCTAAACAACACTTTGCAGAAATAAGTGAAATTTTTAAAAATGCTGCTAAAAGAGGTGTTATTAATAATATCTACTTGGAGGATTGGAGTAATGGGATGCGAAATTCAAAAGCGTATGTTTTTGAATTTTTAGAATTTCTTTCAACACAACCTATAAAAAGAATATTATTACCAGATACGTTGGGCATTCTAACATATACTGAGACGTATGCCTATATTTCAGAGATAGTTCAAAAATTTCCCGATTTACATTTTGATTTTCATGGTCATAATGATTATGATTTAGGTGTCGCTAATATTATGGAAGCTGTAAAAGCGGGTTGCCATGGTCTGCATTTAACTGTAAACGGTATGGGGGAAAGAGCTGGCAACGCACCAATGGCAAGTGCCGTTGCCGTAATCAATGACTTTTTACCTGAGGTAGAAATTAGTGTAAACGAAACCTCTTTATTTAAAGTAAGTAAACTAGTTTCAGCATTTACAGGGTTTACAATTCCTGCAAACAAGCCCATTGTTGGTGACAATGTATTTACGCAAACTGCTGGTATACACGCCGATGGTGACAGTAAAAAGAACTTGTACTTTAGTGACCTTATGCCAGAACGTTTTGGCAGAAAACGTAAATATGCATTGGGAAAAATGTCTGGTAAAGCCAACATTCAGAAAAACTTACAAGAACTTGGACTGACACTGAACGATGATGAATTAAAAAAGGTAACAGCAAGAATAATTGAATTAGGAGACAAAAAAGAGCGAGTTACTAAAGATGATCTTCCCTTTATAATATCCGATGTTTTAGATACAGCCGATTACAAACAAAGAGTTTTTGTCAAATCGTATGTATTGACCCATGCAAAAGGTTTAATGCCCTCTACTACCCTATCCGTTGAAGTAGATGGTAAAATTTATGAAGCACATGCTCAAGGCGACGGACAGTATGACGCTTTTATGAATGCATTAAAAAAAGTATATATTGCTAAGAATAAAACGTTACCGAAGTTAACAGATTATGCGGTGAGGATACCACCAGGAAGTACTTCTGATGCCCTTTGTGAAACAGTAATTACTTGGGAAATGGATGGAAAAGAATTTACCTCGAGAGGGTTAGATTCTGACCAAACGGTTAGTGCCATTAAGGCTACCGAGAAAATGTTGAATATAATTTAAACAGATTGCTTCATACCTTGCAATGACAAGATATAAGCAACATACAAATACACAGAATGAAATTAAATATTGCCTTATTGGCCGGTGATGGTATCGGTCCAGAAGTTATTGCTCAAGCGGTAAAGGTATGTGATGCCATTGCGAAGAAATACAACCATGACATCAATTGGAAACCTGCGCTTACGGGTGCAGCGGCCATTGATGCTGTTGGTGAGCCTTATCCTGATGAAACACATGAAATTTGTGCCAATGCAGATGCCGTTCTTTTCGGTGCTATTGGACACCCGCGCTTTGACAATGACCCTTCCGCGAAAGTACGTCCTGAGCAAGGATTATTAAAGATGAGACAAAAATTAGGTTTGTTCGCCAATGTACGTCCAACCTTTACTTTCCCTTCTCTCATAGATAAATCTCCTTTAAAAAGAGATAGAATTGAAGGTACCGATTTAATTATTTTAAGAGAATTAACAGGCGGGATCTATTTTGGTGAACGTGGTAGAAAAGATAACGGTAATACGGCATTTGATACAATGACTTACCAACGTTTTGAAATTGAACGTTTAGCCAAAAAAGGTTTCGACATGGCAATGAAGCGTTCTAAAAAGTTATGTTGTGTAGATAAGGCCAATGTTCTAGAATCTTCTAGATTATGGAGAGAGACAGTTCAGGCAATGGAAAAAGATTATCCAGAAGTTGAAGTTACCTATGAGTTTATCGATGCTGTAGCCATGCGATTAATTCAATGGCCAAAAGGGTATGATGTAATTATTACGGCAAATTTATTTGGAGATATCTTAACAGATGAAGCTTCTGTTATTGCAGGTTCTATGGGTTTAATGCCTTCTTCTTCAGTAGGTAGTAAAGTTTCATTATATGAGCCAATTCATGGCTCTTACCCACAAGCAGCAGGTAAGGATATTGCAAATCCTTTAGCTACCGTACTTTCAGCGGCCATGCTATTTGAAGATATGAACATGACACAAGAGGCTGAGGAAATCAGGAGAGTTGTCAATAAATCATTAGCAGAAGGGTATGTTACCGAAGATCTTGCCGATGGTGGTAAAAGTTATAAAACTAGTGAAGTTGGCGATTGGTTGGCCAGCAACATCTAATGAATACATTTGAAATAAAAAGTCCCTTTAATCATATGATTAAAGGGACTTTTTTATGAGTTAGATTCTTGTTATTGAATTTCTTACAAATTATTATAAGCTTCCTTGTGTTGATATATCTTGTTCATAAATACTTTTAACAATTGCATGAATATCTGGTATAACAGTCCTTGCTAATTTCGAATTACCGTTCAACAATACACAAATTCCTAAATCTGAGTCTGGAAATAATGCAATTTCGTTTCTATAATTATTTACACTACCACCATGATGCCAAATAGTTTCTTCTGCTGACTTTTCATTTTCCTTTAATGTGTGAATACGCCATCCAAAACCATAAGCGGATGTTAAGTGACCTGGCCATCTTTGGTAATATTTACTGTGTCCGTTTAAAGCAATATATGGCTGAAATACCTTTTCAACATCTTCCTTAGACATTACCTCTGGATTATGCCCAAGTAAAAAACGCATCCATTTTGCCATATCTAGCGAACTGGCATTGATACCTCCTGCTGCAATGGCATTGTAGTATTTATCGGTTAAAGATAAAGCTCTCCAATGACCACTACTTTTAGTATGTGGTAAAGCAACATTTTCAGAATTAATTAGTGTTTGGTGGTCCATAGATACCGATTGCATATTCAATGGCTTAAAAAACTTATCAGTCAACAAAGTTTGAATATTCTTACCAGTAGCTTTCAACATAATTTCTTGACTTAATGAAAACATGGCATTCTGGTAACTATATTGAAGCCCAGGTTCTGCAATTGGTTGAACTTCATCAAAACGACCGGCAATTTTAGACATCGATAAGCCTGCTTCCACCAAGTTGGTGAAACTGTGATATGGTGTACCAGAAGTATGAGATAAAAGATGGGCTATTTCAACTTTATCTGTATTAATTTTATTTCCAAATTTAAAATTTGGAATGAATTCAACGACTTTATCATTCCAATGAATTTTACCTTCACTTTCAAGATTGGCTGCTAGCACGCCGGTAAACCCTTTCGATATTGAACCCAACCTAAAAAGCGTTTCACCATCTACCTTTTCAAGTCCCTTTACACTTCTTTTTCCAAATCCATTTGAAAGTATAACAGAATCACCACTAACTATACTTACTCCTGCACCTACTATATCACCTGATTTAATCGCTTTATCAAAATATATAGTTAATGCCGATTTCAAGGCTTCTTGACGTATGGCATATAATTTAATTTCCCTTTTCTCTGCTAAAGTTTTAACAGGATTTGAATTTGAAATAATCGCCTTCGAATGTTCAGGTTTAAATGACGAAGCTGTAAGGACAAATAGTAAAAGAACCAATACTATAGTTCCTAGGAATAATTTAGTACGTTGCACGAAAGAAGGTTTAGGTTTTATAATAACGCGTTAAAATGCATTTAATTACGATGAAATACCCAAATTACAAAATTTAACACGAAAACCGAGTCATTCTAAAAAAGTAATGAAATATATTTTTAAGTTAACTTATCTAAATTTTGAACAGGAAAAAGGAACCTTTAGATTTGGTTCCTTAATCTTATAGAAGATAAATTCCCTAACAACCAATTACCAATTTCTTGTCCTTAATTGCTTTTCTTTTTCTTACAAATAAAATAGCTACCGCTATTGAAACCCCAGCAAAAGCCAAAATTGCACCTACCAAACTAGAGTAAATAATTCCGTATCCAAATGCTATTGGTAATCCTGCTAAATATGCGCCAGAAGCATTTCCCATATTAAATGCACTTTGATTCATTGATGAACCCAACATTTCAGAACCCTTAGAGGTGTTAATTATTGCCATTTGTATAGGAGTAGAAACAGAAAAAGATATCACTCCAATTATAAAGGTCATTACCATTAATAAATAAGGATTAGTGGCGATAAACATATTTAATATTAAAACTGCGGACATGACCGATAGACTAATAATTACCGCTTTTAACGGAGAGAACAAATCTACCATTTTCGCGCCCAAAAAATTACCGACTACCATACCTAAGCCAGCCAACATCATTGCGTAACCAACATAATGATTTGGCAAACCGGCCACATCTGTTATTAGAGGCGCAACATAACTATACCAAGCAAAGAAACCACCAGTACCAATAGTCGTTAAGGCAATCAAGGCCCAAAGTTCAGTATTCTTTAAACCTTTTGTAACACTTACTTTTTTTTCTGGAGCTTCAATTTCAATTTTCGGCATCCACATATAAATACTACCTAAAGCCAATAAGCCTACAAAACCAACTAAATAAAAAGATATACTCCAGCTAAATTGTTGACCTAAATAAGTTCCGATAGGAACGCCAATTACATTGGCAACCGTTAATCCAGAAAACATAATAGCTATACCTTGAGCAGATTTTCCCTTCTTTGCTAATTTTGTGGCAACTACCGCACCAATACCAAAAAAAGCACCGTGTGGTATTCCTGATAAAAACCGAAGAAAAAGTAGACTTTTATAACCAGATGCTAAACCAGACAATGTATTAAAAACAGTAAACCAGATCATTAGTGAAAACAGCATTTTCTTGGGCGTAAGTTTAGAACCCAACCCTGTTAATAATGGGGCCCCCACCACTACACCTAATGCATACGCCGCAATAAAATGACCCGCTTGTGGAATGGTAATTTCCAAAGAGTCAGATACTTCGGTCAAAATTCCCATAATAACAAACTCGGTAAGACCTATACCAAAACCTCCAATAGCTAAAGCAAACAAAGCTTTCTTATTTGATTTTATAGTATCCATAACCTGTATTTTAAAGTTCTAAACTATAATTGTTAAAAAAATAAAAGGCAAAGTTAATACCATAATACAGGTAATAACGCTCATAGATTACCATATTTATGTTAATAATTACCTGCTACAAATTGTAAGCATTCTGTATTTATTACAATTCAGTTTACAATATCAACAACTCGGATAATCGAATTCCAAAAAACTTCAATTACAATTCATATTTGCGATATCAATCAAAAATATAAATTAAAATGAAAACTTTATCCCTCTTATTATGTACACTAATTCAAGTTAGCCTTTTTGCACAAAATACGGTATCAGGAAAAGTAATTGACCATCAAGGAGTACCTATTATTGGTGCAAATGTATATTTACAAGGCACTTATGATGGCACGGCAACTAATGAAGATGGACAATTCTCTTTTGAAACTAACGAAAAGGGAGAGCAAACATTATTAGTATCATCCATTTCTTTTGAGACGTATTCTAAAACAGCAGATATCAGCATCTTTAAAAATGTATTTATTAAGCTAAAAGATGATGTAAATACTTTAGATGCGGTCACCGTTAATGCCGGTACCTTCAAAGTAGGCGACAATGCAAAGGTAACCGCATTAAAACCCTTGGATATTGTTACTACAGCCGGTGCGCTGGGTGATTTTTTAGGAGCATTACAAACATTGCCAGGAACAAGTAATGTTGCGGAAGATGGTAGATTGTTCGTAAGAGGAGGCGATGCAGAAGAAACACAAATCTTTGTGGATGGTATGCGTGTATTTACACCTTACTCCCCTTCTGCCAATAACATTCCGTCAAGAGGTAGGTTATCGCCATTCCTATTTAAGGGAATCACTTTTTCTACTGGTGGATATTCTGCCGAATATGGTCAGGCACTGTCGAGTGTTTTACTTTTAAATAGTATAGACGAGCCTCAAGAAGAAAAAACTGAAATCTCAGTAATGTCTGTTGGCGTCGGACTTGGGAACACCCAAAAATGGAAGAAGAGTTCATTGAGCTTAAATACATCCTATATCAATTTAGCACCTTATCAGAAATTATATTCAGATACTAATGAATGGCATAAACCTGTAGAATCTATAGGAGGTGAAGCGGTATACAGATACAGATTTAATAATGATGGATTATTAAAAGTTTATGGAGCGTACAGTTCGGTGAATTTTGATTTGACCCAAGAAGATATTAATGAAATTGATGGTGTACGATTTGGATTAAAAAATAGAAACCTATATGTCAATACATCATATAAAGATTTCTTAGAAAAAGATTGGAGTATTGCTATTGGTATTAGCTTTGCCAACGACCGTTCAGATTTAAATTTTAGTTCAGCGGACATCACCGATGTTGAAAATTCAGCTCACTTTAAAGTAGCTTTGAACAAGTACTTTTCTAGTCGATATAAATTAAGTTTTGGTACTGAATACTTTATCACAAACTTCACTGAAAACTATAACAATGATACCATTGAAAACAATTATGGTTTTAATAATAATATTCTAAGCAGTTTTATTGAAACCGATATTTTCTTTTCAAAAAAACTAGCGACCAAGGTCGGAATACGAGGTGATTATGCTGAACTATTGCAAGAATTCAATCTGTCGCCAAGAATTTCCTTAGCCTATAAATCAGGTGCAAACTCACAATTTTCATTAGCCTACGGTGAGTTTTTTCAAAATCCGAAAAATGAGTACTTAAAATTCAATGCTGATTTTTCTGCTGAAAATACATCGCATTGGATCGCCAATTATCAATATGTAAAAAACAAACAAATCTTTAGAGTAGAGGCTTATTATAAAGATTATAATGATTTGGTAAAATACGACACACCATTAGCCTTACCCACTTCCAACTATTCCAATTTGGGTAATGGATATGCAAAAGGACTCGATGTTTTTTGGAGGGATAACAAGACAATTAAAAACACTGAATATTGGTTATCTTATTCGTATCTGGACACAGAAAGGGAGTATAAAAATTACCCGACTAAGGCTACCCCTAATTTTACAGCTAAACATAATACCTCTTTAGTTGTAAAACATTGGATTGAAGATTGGAAAAGTCAGACAGGTCTGAGTTACAATTTTGCCTCAGGACGAACCTATACCGACCCTAGCAAAGAAGGATTCTTGACTGAACAAGCTAAAAATTTCCATTCCTTAAACTTTAATTACGCCTATTTAATCAGTCAACAAAAGATTTTGTATTTCTCCATAAGTAATGTTTTAGGAACCCAAAATGTTAATGGATACCAATATTCCGATCAGACAAACACGAAAGGTTTGTTTGACCGAAGAGCTATTTCCCTTGCTGCTGACCGCTTCTTTTTCGTAGGGTTCTTTTGGACGATTAGCGATAATAAAAATGATAATCAACTTGACAATCTTTAGAAATTACAATTCAATACCATAATCCTACAACTGGCTTATTTATTTTATTAAAAAAATAAGGATAGATAGATATTTGAACAACAATAAATAACTCTAAAACTTTAAATCATGAAAACAATAGTTCTAATTGCCACATTCATTTTCACATTAAACTTATCTGCACAAACCCCTTATGAAAAAGGTATGGGAAATGCGTTTGAATTATGGGAACAAGGAAAAAATACAGAAGCCATACAACTATTCGAAAGAATTGCATCTGCAGAAACAGATAATTGGTTACCATCATACTATGCTGGCTTAATAGAGATTATAGGCAGTTTTAATGTGAAAGATGAAGCATTACTCACCAAGAAACTCACAAGAGCAAAAGGCTTTCTAGATACAGCTTCAGCTATTTCAGAGAATAACCCAGAGATATTAGTTTCTTATGCGCTATTAAATACAGCTTACATTGCTTGTGACGGGCAGAAATACGGCATGACCTTATCTGCCGAAAATATGGGCATTTATAAAAAAGCACAAACTATTGCACCAAACAACCCAAGGGTAATTTTGAACAAAGCTGAATGGGATATGGGATCGGCAAAATTCTTTGGACAATCAATTAAACCATTTTGCAAAGATGTTGACCGTGCTATAGCATTATTTAAAGAGGAAAAACAAATCATACCATTCTACCCATACAATGGCTTATATAGAGCGGTTCAAATTAGTAACAATTGTAAAAAAGAAACCTCCCCTAAACAATAGGAGAGGTTTTCTTTAAAATCTATATATACTCTATTTTTATAATATATAGTCTGTACTTACAAAGTTAGAAAGCTTGGCTTCTAATAAATGTTGAATAATTTCAGTATTCAATTCATTATCCTTAAAAGCTACAAAAGTTCTGATAGAGAAAGAACGTAAGGCATCATGAACACTTAAGGTAGCCTGTGCTGAATCTTTTCTTCCAGTAAACGGATACACATCAGGACCTCTTTGGCATGAGCTATTTAAATTCACACGACAAACCAAGTTAACCAAGGTGTCAATTAACGGCGAAAGTGCATATACATCTTTACCAAATAAACTTACTTGCTGACCATAATTACTTTCGGCCATATCATCTAAAGGTTCTTCAATATCAGTAAAAGGCACTATCGGTATTATTGGTCCGAATTGTTCTTCTTGGTACACCCGCATATCTTTAGTCACCGGATACAAAACTGCTGGCCATATAAAGTTATCGAATCGTTTACCCCCTTTTTTGTTTAAAATTTTCGCCCCTTTTGCAAGAGCATCATCAATTAACTCTTGAATATAATCTGATTTTCCTGGTTCTGGTAATGGGGTTAACTTTACACCATCATCCCAAGGGTTTCCAAATTTTAATTCATCAACCTTTTTTGCGAAGCTTTCATTAAACTTCGACCTAATATCTTCATGAACGTATACCACTTTTAACGCTGTACAACGTTGACCGTTAAAAGATAACGTACCTGCCAAACATTCATTAATTGTCAAATCTAAATCTGCATCAGGTAAAATAATCGCCGGGTTTTTAGCTTCTAAACCAAGAACTAAACGTAAACGGTTACTTTTTGGATGTTGATCTTGCAAAGCATTGGCAGATTTACTATTACCAATCAACGCCAGAACATCCACTTTTCCTGATTGCATAATAGGAGCAGCAACTGTTCTTCCTCTTCCAAAAATAACATTGACCACACCTTTTGGAAAACTAGTCTGAAAAGCTTCCAGTAAAGGTGTAATCAATAGCACGCCATGTTTCGCTGGTTTAAATATGGTTGTATTACCCATAATAATGGCAGGAATCAAAAGTGCAAATGTTTCATTCAAAGGATAATTATAAGGCCCTAAACATAAAACAATACCTAATGGCCCTCGTTTAATATGCGCATATACTCCGTCGTGCTTCTTAAACTTTGCTGCATCACGATCTAGTTGCTTATAGTCTTCAATAGTATCTTCAATATATTCAACTGTACGATCAAATTCTTTTTGAGAATCGGGTAATGATTTTCCAATCTCCCACATTAATAATTTTACAACTTCCTCTCGTTTAGTTTTCATTTTTACAACGAAAACTTCCATGCATTCAATACGGTCTTTAACATGCATCGTTGGCCAAACACCTTGGCCACGTTTATACGCCTTTAAAGCCCCGTTCAAAGCATCTAATGCTTCTGCCTCTTGCAGATCTGGAATACTACCCAATAGCGTTGGTTTATACTCACTGGTTGAAGAAATAGTTGAATAAACATCTGTTGTTTCCCCTTTCCACTCCTTTAATTCACCATCAACTAAATAATGTCTTTGATCTATAGTTGATGTTATTTTATATTCTTCTGGTATTTTAAAATCGCTCATTATTTTCTTCTATTTAATATCGAATTGATGACTTATTAATTGATTTCTAAATCTTGATAGAAATTTAACCGTATTAATTAAATATAGCTTAAACCAAATATTCAAACAAATCAGGTTTGTCATTTATATAATCCCCATAGAAATTGTTGGTTTTCATACGTTCTATTAATGGTTGTAAATCTTCAGGAGATTTAAGTTCAATCCCTACAACTGCCGGAGCATTTTCCCTACTCGATTTTTTCGAATATTCAAAATGTGTAATATCATCGGTCGGTCCTAAAATATCAACAACAAATTCTTTTAGTGCACCGGGTCGTTGGGGAAATCTTATAATGAAATAGTGTTTAAGCTTACCATACAATAAAGCTCTCTCCTTAATTTCTGCAGTTCTAGTAATATCATTATTACTACCACCAATAATACACACCACATTTTTTCCTTTTATTTTATCTTTATAATCATCTAAAGCTGCAATAGTTAAAGCCCCTGCAGGCTCAACAACGATAGCGTCTCTATTATATAAATCAAGAATCGTTTGGCAGACCTTACCCTCATCAACAGTTATCATATTATCTAAATAATAACTACAAATAGGAAATGTCAATTCACCCACTTTTTTAACAGCGGCCCCATCAATAAATTTATCGATATGCTCGAGTGAAACAACTTTACCTAATTCCATAGATGTTTTCATAGAAGGAGCGCCTTTAGGCTCTACACCAATAATTTTGGTCTTTGGTGACAATTCACTGAAAACACTTATAAGTCCTGATGCTAAGCCACCGCCACCAATACAAACAAAAAGATAATCGATGGGCGCCTTGGTTTGTTGTATTAACTCGAGTCCAACAGTAGCTTGACCTTCTATTATTTTAGGGTCATCAAATGGATGTACAAATATTTTTCCTGTCTCATGACCGTATTTGCGAGCAGCTTGTGAAGCATCATCAAATGAATCTCCTTCCAAAACTATTTCTACCCACTCACCACCGAATAATTTCGTTTGTTCAACTTTTTGCTTTGGTGTAACCGAAGGCATATAGATAGTACCCTTTATCTTTAAGTGAAAACATGCGAAAGCTACACCCTGAGCATGATTGCCAGCACTTGCACAAATAACCCCTTTAGTCCTCTCTTCTTTCGAAAGAGAGCTTATTTTATTAAATGCTCCTCTAATTTTATAAGAACGGACCCTTTGTAAATCTTCGCGCTTTAAACGAACCTGGCAATCAAATTGTTTTGAAAGTCTAATACTTTCTGTCAAAGGGGTTACCTCTGAAATTTCAGAAATAATATTTGCTGCATTTCTTATATCATCTAATTTTGGAAAATAAGTTGGCTTCTTCCCTTTCATATAATTTGCTATTTCTACTAAACTCTATCGTAAATAAATCGATATCCACCTCAAAAACTTAAATTGTCCGCCTAAGAACAATTCGATCAATGCTACAATTCAAGAATGGATTGTAACTTTTCGAATGTACCCAACCGGACAATTAGAATGACTTCGTAAGATTAAAAAAATCTAAACTATAGGTTTCATAGCAGTCATTGATTCACGTAAACGTGCACCGACAATCTCTACAGAATGCTCACGCAATGCCTTGTTAACCGCAATCAATTTAGCATTATCAACGCCATTATCCATTCCTCCAGAAAAGTTCGTACCGATAACATCTGTGTCGATATTTTTCATAAAACCTGTCAAGAGAGGCTTACATGCGTGATCAAAAAGATAACAACCATATTCAGCTGTATCAGAAATAACA
>TARA_R110002050_G_scaffold66907_10_pt1 | contig 13989 bp, 10 predicted proteins | sample TARA_R110002050 | Tara Oceans TARA_R110002050 (sample SAMEA4396988) | marine metagenome | biome: Polar Biome; feature: [DCM] deep chlorophyll maximum layer (ENVO:01000326); material: water (ENVO:00002006), including particulate matter (ENVO:01000060) such as... | depth 25 m
CTCTGCACGCAGACCAAAAGTAATACTAAGGTCATTGCTAACTGCATATTTATCTTGAGCATAAAGTGAAGCCAAACCAAAATTAACCCTTGAATAGGTGTCTTTTCCTGCATATGGGTAAGTCAAGCCAAACATGGTAGGAGCTACTTCATTGGCTGTACCTGTAGATAGAAAATCAGCCACTGATGCATACCTGTAATAAGAGGTTCCCATTCTGGTATAACTGTTACCAAAATTCTGAATTTCAAAGGCAGCTCCCATGGTGATGTTGTGCTTACCTTCTACATAGTTCAGGTTATTGATAATAGAGTAGTTATTATTAATAACATCATTATTAAAGGTAAACAACTCTGTACCGAAGGATATATAATTCATTGAGCCTTTATCCTTTACCAAGTTTCCAAAACCATCATCTATCATACTACCACCATCCCAGATATCTACGAATGGAAAAAGTTGGTCAGAAGGTGAAGTTCTTTTGTCTTGAATTTTTGAATAGGTAGCTAACAATTGATTTGACCAGCTCGGATTGATATAACTGTTCAATTCTGCAGTAATGGATCTTACTGAATTCTCAAACCCATAATTTCCATTTTCAAAAGTGATTGCATTCTGGCTAACTCTAGCTCCATTTGGCCAAGGAGCTCTTGGACGAGGACCTGAGGTGGCATTGGCCAACTGGTTGGAAGTACCAATTACCTGATTGTACCTGACAGCAAGCTTATTTCTCTCATTGATATTCCAGTCAATCCTCGCAAGTAGTTTCGTACTGGATTGCTTTGCTTCGTTGGCATAGCCTTCATATCTTCCTGGGTCGTAGCCCCATTGGTTGATCAGGTGATTTTGTACAGCCTCCAAGTCTGTTCTTGTAGGTCTGGCGATGTTATTTTCCGGATCAGCAATACCATCTTCAGATGGTCTCCAAAGGTTCACTCCTGAAGCATTGGCCCCAGTTAGTATTTCCCTTTCAGCGTTCACAAAGAAGAACAATTTGTTTTTAATGATAGGTCCACCTAATCTAAATCCAAAGTTATTGGTTGCCGCATCTACCGCTTCCAATTCATTGTCTCCAATTTTATTCCCTTGAAGAGATTGATTTTTGAGGAAATAATAAGCAGAACCTTCGAAGGTATTTGTACCACTTCTCGTTACTGCATTGATTCCTGCTCCTGTAAATCCACTTTGAAGCACATCATAAGGAGCTATATTCACTGTAATTTCTTCAATTGCATCTAGTGAAATCGGCTGAGAATTTCCTCCTGGAAGAGGGTCTCCACTTAGTCCAAAACCATTATTGAAATTGGCTCCATCAATTTGTAGGTTATTGTACCTGGCATCTCTACCTGCAAAGGAATTTCCGCTAGCCTGTGGGGTCAATCTAGTAAACTCCAGTACACTCCTGTTGATTTGCGGAAGATTTTTTAATTGTTCGTTCGAGATGTTAGTAGCAGTACCTGTCCTGTTAGCAGTAAAATCTGAACCTCGAGTTCCTTCGACTACAAACTCTGTCAATTCAGTATCTCCATCAGAAAGGGCAGCATTAAGGTTGTAAACCTCCCCTAACCTCAATACTATTCCAGTGAATAGTTGAGACTCAAAACCCAGATAGTTAATTTCTATCGAATAAGGTCCTCCAACTCGTAAATTGGGTAGGTTAAACCTTCCATCCAGATTGGTAACCGCTCCATACACAGACCCAGAGGGTTCGTGAGTTGCTTTTACCGTTGCACCTATCAGTGCCTCTCCATCATTGTCAAGAACCGAGCCCTGAACGGAACTGGTAGTGACTTGCCCATAACTGCTTCCTATAACTAGGAAGAGTAATAGCACAACAAGCATTCTCTTTTGTAACAGTTGCTTCATTTTCAAATATTTAATAGGTATAAATAAATAATAGAATTACAAATCGGATTGGCTATAATGGGTACAAATATAATCTTAAATTGAAGCTATAATGATAGCTAAACATTAAGTTTTTAATTTGAAACAGCAAAATTAATTAACAAATTCCTAACATAAGAATTTAGAAGGAAATTTTTTATTTTAATTCACTAACTGGTCAGAAAAAAATTTTAAGCTGTTTTTTTTAATATTGACTTTAAGATTATTTCTTAGGCACTTTTCACATTTTCTGTTTTGAATGGTTAATGTAAAAAAATCACTTTAAAGGCCAGAATCAATTCCCTCTACCAAATAAAACTGTAGGCTTTTTAAGTAATTTATTTCATATAAACTCATTACCTTGAACATTAAAACAGTATCAGAAGCATTACCTGTTTAATTAAAATTCATTTACTTAGAGGTCTTTTTCGAATATTTCATAAAGTAAAAGACAAAAAAAACAACTCCAACTACTTCTGATATATTATACTATTAACTACCTAACTCTCTGATTGGTTCGAATTTAAGTTAAAATTAAAAATATTGAAATTTTACGAAATGCGCAAAAAAGAAATCCTATGGTTATACGTATTCCTGTTTGCAGCCCTAGCAGACATCTCAATGATCATTAATTCTGAAACCAACTACAGGTATTTCACTAAACCACTGATAATGATTGCTTTGCTGATGTATTTCTTGCAAAGCACAAGGTTAATCAAAGATAGCTTGTTAAGAACTGCTGTTTCCGCCGCGTTGTTCTGCTCCTTCTTAGGGGATGTTTTGCTGCTAAACAACAACTTATTCTTATTCGGGTTGGGAGCCTTTTTTATGACACATGTTGGTTATATCATAGCATTTAAACTAACCCAAAACCATTCTTTTAATCTTCTGGAAGTGAATTTTATAAAAATGTTTATTTATAACCTTCCACTTTATATTGTGGCGGCCCTTATTTACTTTTTGATTCACTCACAGTTAAATGAGCTAAAAATACCAGTTATCATATACATAATGGCCATTGTCATGATGGTGACAATGGCCAGAGAAAGGTATGGAAGAACCAATAAAACCAGTTTTTGGCAACTGTTTATTGGTGCAATTCTCTTTTTTACTTCTGATAGCCTATTGGCCTTGGATCGATTCTTTTATCCCATAGTAGATGGAGACCTTTTAATAATGGCCACCTACATACTGGGACAGCTAATGATCGTCATGGGCATAAGAAGTCACCTATTACAGGTCAAAAGCTCCCAATAGTAAAATTTATTCTTTTTCTTTTTCCTTGATGTTTAATGACAATTCAACGAGTTGCTCTGCAGAGATAGTACTTGGGGAATTGATCATTACATCTCTACCTGCATTGTTTTTAGGGAATGCAATATAGTCTCTAATAGAATCTGTACCTCCAAATATGGCACACAGCCTGTCAAAGCCAAAAGCAATTCCACCATGTGGGGGAGCCCCATATTCAAACGCTTCCATTAGAAAGCCGAATTGAGATTGTGCTTCTTCCTCGGTAAACCCAAGGTGCTTAAACATCAATTGTTGGGTTTCTTTGTCATGAATCCTAATAGACCCACCACCTATTTCCACACCATTAATTACCAAATCATAAGCATTCGCTCGAACTTTTCCAGGATCCTGATCAAGCAATACCATGTCTTCCTTCTTAGGAGAAGTAAATGGATGGTGCATGGCATGATACCTTGAGGTTTCTTCATCCCACTCAAGAAGAGGGAAGTCAAGTACCCATAAAGGTTTGTAGACTGATTTGTCTCTCAGCCCCAATTCATCACCCATTTTCAACCTTAACTCAGACATTTGTTTTCTGGTTTCTTTTTCAGTACCTGAAAGCAATAATATTAAGTCGCCGGCTTCAGCCCCGGTCTTTTCAGCCCATGCTTTAAGATCTTCTTGGCTGTAAAATTTATCAACAGTAGATTTGAAAGATCCATCTTCATTGCACTTAACATAAACAAGTCCTTTGGCACCTATCTGAGGCCTTCTAACCCAATTGGTAAGGGCATCAAGTTGTTTACGGGTATAGGATGCAGCTCCTTTTGCGTTGATTCCAAGTACTAGTTCTGCATCATCAAAAATGCTAAAACCTTTTCCTTGAACTAAATCATTGAGCTCTACAAATGGCATCCCAAACCGAATATCCGGCTTATCATTTCCATACAAACGCATGGCTTCTTCATAGGTCATGCGCTCAATATTGCCCAGTTCCATGCCTTTCACTTCTGTAAAAAGGTGGCGAACAAGACCTTCGAATACTTCCAGAATATCTTCCTGCTCCACAAAAGACATTTCACAGTCAATTTGTGTAAATTCAGGTTGTCTGTCAGCCCTAAGATCCTCATCTCGAAAGCATTTTACAATTTGAAAATAACGATCAAAACCGCTGACCATTAATAACTGCTTAAATGTTTGTGGAGATTGTGGCAGTGCATAAAACTCACCACCATGTACCCTACTTGGGACTACAAAATCTCTGGCTCCTTCAGGTGTAGATTTGATCAACACGGGTGTCTCCACTTCCATGAAGTCCATTCCATCCATGTATTTCCTGGTTTCTTGCATCATGCGATGCCTAAGTTGGAGTTTTTCTCTCACAACATTACGTCTAAGATCCAAATACCGGTATTTCATCCTTAATTCTTCACCACCGTCGGTTTCATCTTCGATAATAAAAGGAGGTACTTTGGCCTTATTCAATATCTCTAATCCACTTACGCGGATTTCAATCTTTCCAGTAGGAATTTTATCGTTTTTGGAAGTACGTTCAATTACTGTACCTTCAGCCTGTACGACAAACTCACGCCCTAAGGTGCTTGCACTTTTCAAAAGTTCGGGGGCAACATCACCTTCTTCAAAAATCAGTTGGGTAACGCCATATCGATCCCTTAGGTCTACCCATACTAATCCCCCTTTATTCCTTACCCTTTGCACCCATCCGGAAAGTTTCACTTTTTTATCCAAATCCTCCAGACGGAGTTCTCCACAAGTATGTGTTCTAAGCATTGAATTAGATTTTTATTTGCAAATAATCGCCAAAGATAATGATTCAGTCTAGAGATTGCTATTTTTAAGTGCAAGATAAAGCAATACATTATTGGATATTCACGTTTTTACCTAGATATTCATTTTAAATGTTGCAGGAAAAAAACGTATATTCGCAGAGTCTGTACTGCTTTAATTGCAATTTACTAAGAATACCAACTTAAAATAACCCAAAAAATATAATTTACCCTTGATTTTATGAAAAAATATTGGACTTACGGAGGATTGTTAATCATTATCTGCATTGCTTTCTGGATTTTCAGCGGAAATGACTCTCTAGTTCAGGAAAATGATAGGCTGGAAGTAGAAGTAGAAGAAATCATACCAGAAGAAGAAAACTTATTGTACGGGATTAATGTAGATGATTTGGACATTGTTGAGGGTATAGTGGAGCGAAATCAAACCCTGTCGACACTTCTTGCACCTTTCAATGTACCTTACCAGATCATCGATGAGATTGCAAAAAAATCCAAGTCAATTTTCGATGTTAAAAAAATCGCTTTCAATAAAAAATACACCGTATTAACACCAAAAGACTCTTCTCAAGCTCAATTTTTTATTTACGAGCCCAACAGAACAGAATTTGTCGTTTTTAATCTTGGACAACCGGCTATTTACAAAGAAAACAAGCCGATGGAAATCAAGAATAGAGAAATAGGAGGCACAATTTCTTCCTCCTTATATGTAAATATGACCGAGCTGGGATTAACGCCAGATCTTATTGACCAATTTGCTGATTTGTACGGTTGGGTAGTAGACTTTCAAAGATTACAAAAGGACGACAAGTTCAAAGTCATTTTTAAAGAGCAGATTGTAGATGATCAAATTGTAGGCATTGAGGATATAGAAGCGGCTTATTTTGAGCACATGGGACAAGGTTACCATGCTATTCCTTTCGAACAAAATGGCATTATTTCTTATTTTGATGAAAAAGGTAACAGTCTTAAAAAGGCCTTTCTAAGGGATCCATTGAAATTTTCAAGAATAAGTTCAAGATATAGCCTGAGCAGATTTCACCCTGTACAAAAAAGATACAAAGCCCATTTAGGAACTGATTATGCCGCCCCTAGAGGTACAGAAATTCGTTCTGTAGGTGATGGAACCGTTCTTGAAGCAACTTACAGAGGGGGCAATGGGAATTTTGTCAAAATCAGACACAACGGAACCTATACCACCCAATACCTACACATGTCCAAAATTGGTAATGGCATCAAAAAAGGCACAAGGGTAAAGCAAGGTCAAGTAATAGGCTATGTAGGAAGCACCGGCTTGGCAACTGGTCCTCACCTTTGCTTTAGATTTTGGAAACATGGCAAGCAGGTTGACTGGTTAAGAGAAGAAATCCCACCGGCAGAACCGATTGAAAAAGCGAATAAACTCGCTTTTGAACAAGTGAAAAAAGATGTTATCTACAAACTATCTGAAATACAATACACTGAAGTTTTACCACTTTTGACCAGTAACTAAATCAAAAATATAATTTCAGAGTAATAAACACGTCCTTTCTTTCAATTTACCAATTGAATAGTAGTAAATACTTTATTGCATTACCTTTTTAATTTTCTAAATATTATTTTTGGTATAATAAATGAAACCACGGATATTTTTAATAAACAATTATTCAATGGAAAGGGCTTATTCTCTTTGGGAAAAAGGCCTTAGCGGTAGTCACCATGTGTGGGGTAAGGTAGAGCTAGATCAACGTGGAAAAGTGGACATGACTGTTTTTCCTCATGAGAAACACCCGTTTTTAAATAATTTAGGCAAAATTTTCGGTATAGGGCATTTAGACCAGCAGGTCAGGATTTTGTTCAATCTCCGAAAATTTGACATTTTATATTCCCCCTATTCAAAATCAAACACAAAGCTGTTACTTTTTTTAAAAGCCTTGGGTTTATTTAGAAAACCTATTGTTGTTACTATTCACCAACCATTCTGGAGAGGAAGAAATGAAAATAAATTTTTTCGATCCTATTCAAGGTTTTACATATTGAATTATACTGCTTCAATATTTTTGAGTGAACCTCTTTTAGACAAGACTATTAAATTATTAAAAATTCCAGAAAAGGATTATAAAAATAAATTTAGCCTTGCGCAGTGGGGACCGGATATTACTTATTACGAGCGCTATTGCCTAAAACGCAAATCATTTGAAGAATGTGATTTCTTTATAAGTGCTGGTCATACTGATAGAGACTTCGAAACACTTATTGAGGCTTTTCGTGGCCTGGATTATAAATTGAAAATATTTTGCACCCCAAATTCAATTCCCAAAACGGTGGACATCCCTCCAAATGTAGAAGTAAACTGGGAAGTGACGCTATCCTTCGATCTAATCCCCTATTATCAACGTTCAATTGCAATACTGATTCCTTTGAAATATCCAATGTCAAAGGAGGGATGCCAGGGAATGACCAGTCTGCAAGATGTAGTATCCTTTGGCAAACCATTAATTATGACAAGAAATCCTTGTTTGAATTTAGATGTTGAGAAAGAGGGAATCGGCTATTGTGTGGACATGTACGACATCAACGGCTGGAAAGAAAAGCTAAAAATATTGAAAGAGAATAAGGAGATCTGGCTTGAAATGAGCAATAATTCTCAATCAACTTTCAAAGATAAGTTCAATTCAGACATTTTTGCAGCCCAATTAGAAAATGTGCTGCTCTCGGTATACAAAGACAAAAAGAGATAAAGGAATTGTCTTGATCCATATCCGTTTTATTTAAACTTTTTATTTAACATATGAAGGCAGTAATTTTAGCAGGAGGTTTTGGAACTCGAATAAGTGAAGAGAGTGCCGTTCGACCTAAGCCAATGGTGGAAATTGGCCAGAAGCCCATTCTTTGGCATATCATGAAAATTTATTCCTACTACGGAATAAACGAATTTATCATATGCTGTGGGTACAAGGGGGAAATTATAAAAGAATATTTCTCAAATTACCACCTTATCAACTCCGATTTCACTATAGATTTGAGCACCAATCAAATTAAAGTTCACCATGCGAAATCGGAGCCATGGAAAATAACCCTTGTAGATACAGGATTGGACACCATGACTGGTGGAAGATTAAAAAGAGTGAAGGAATATATCGGAAACGAGACCTTTTGCATGACTTATGGGGACGGCGTTTCTGATTTAAATATCAGAGACGCAATCTCCTACCATCAGAAAGAAGGCGCAATGGCCACTTTGACAGCAGTAAAACAACCAGGGAGATTTGGTGCATTCATTTTGTCATCCAAAGATGCAAGAATTGAAAATTTCAGAGAAAAGCCGCAAGGAGATGGCAATGAAGGTGCTATGATCAATGGTGGATTTTTTGTACTGGAGCCTGAAGTGCTTGATTTTATAGAAAATGACCAAACAGTCTGGGAAAGAGAGCCACTTGAGAAGCTGGCAGCCAATAAGGAATTGGCCGCTTATGTGCACCATGGGTTTTGGCAGGCCATGGATTCCTTAAGAGACAAAAATTATCTCGAAGAATTATGGAACAATCAAAATGCCCCTTGGAAAGTTTGGTAAAATAGACCTTAAAAATTTCAAACATGAAAATTCTCATCACAGGTAATATGGGCTATATTGGCCCCATCCTAGTCAATCAGTTAAAAAGGGTTTATCCCGACAGCACAATTATAGGCTTTGATATTGGCTTCTTTGCTCAATGCATCACAAGTAAAGGGGCTTTCCCTGAAGTGAATGTAGATCAACAAATCTTTGGTGATGTTCGAAATTTCCCAGAAAATTTACTAGAAGGGGTAGATACTGTTATAAATCTCGCAGCTATATCCAATGACCCCATGGGCAAAAAGTTCGAAGAGATTACATTGGACATCAATTACCGGTCTTGCATCAATCTGGCGAAAATGGCAAAAAAAGCCAGAGTCAGGAATTTTGTTTTTGCCTCAAGTTGTAGCATGTATGGGGCTGCTGATGATTTCCCTAAAACCGAAGACGCTTCACTGAACCCACTCACAGCCTACGCCAGGTCCAAGGTGCTTTCAGAAAATGACCTTCAGGGACTGGCAAGTGATGATTTCATCGTTACTTGTCTTCGTTTCTCAACTGCCTGTGGCTTTAGCTCCAGGTTAAGATTAGATTTGGTACTCAATGACTTTGTGGCGGGCGCAATCACGTCTGGAGAAATTTCTATCTTGAGTGACGGCACCCCTTGGCGGGCAATGGTTCATGTCAAGGATATGGCTAGGGCAATGGAGTGGGCTTCAACCCGAAAATTATCCAATGGAGGATCATTTACTGCTGTGAATATTGGCACAAATATTTGGAACCATCAGGTAAAGACAATGGCATTAACAGTACAACAATTAATCCCAAATATTAGCGTAACGATCAACAAGGATGCTCCTTCTGACAAACGTTCTTATAAGGTTAATTTTGAAAAGTTTGAAAAAATGGCTCCCAATCATCAACCACAATATGATTTGGAAAAAGCCATTAAAGACCTGGAATCAGGATTGAAAAACATTGGTTTCAGCAACCAGGAATTTAGAAATTCCAACCTGATTCGCTTAAAAGTATTGAATGATTTTCAGGAACAAGGACTTTTAAATGAATCCTTAAACTGGACCAATAAGTCCCTACAGTAGAAATATTGAAAAATGACTAAGAGCATTTACGCCCTTAGCCATTTTTATACTGTAATATCTGCAACTCTTTTTCTACAGGTTAAAGAAATGCTTGTTTTGTTTCTTCCTTAGCTCGTCGCTCAATCTACCCTCTGGCACTATGACATCTTCATAGGTCAATACCTGGTCTTTAGGTATATCCCTGGTGAGCACACAATCCACGGCCAATCCCAAGGGCAACAGTTGCTGCTCCAAAGAAGTAGACATGTTTTCGCACAATCCATAGGTCATGTAATGCCCTATTCCGTCCAGTGTTTCTCCTTTTTTAAGGTCTCTTTTGGCAGTTGTGACAACATCTACCTTTGGGTTTTCAGGAGCTATGGCGGCATCGTGAAACAGCACCGCTCGGGCTACGGTAATGGGCACCTCAAAGTGACACAAATGGTAAGGGTTATAAAAACAATATAAAGGTCCCTCACCAACTTTGTACAAATTGAGGTAATGTTTTTGAATTGAATTGTCCATGGTACCAAGAACAAAGACGCCTGGCCCCGGACTTGCACCTACGATATAATCTACAATCCCGTCACCTTCTAAAAGATCTTCCAACGGATATTGGTCTAGGCAATCTTTGATATGTTTTCCCATCTCTACGGTGGGGCCATGCATCCCTCTTTTGGCCACATGCATTCCTGTAGCATTGGCAATAATCGCCTGCTCAAATGAAATCTTACTACCATCGGCAAATGAGGTAACCATAGCCGGATTTTGCTTCCATTTTTTTGCAAAACCCTCTTGGGTTGTAGGGTTTCTATAGGGATCATGCAGTCCCTTTATATTTCCACAAAGAACAGGTTTCAACCCGATTTGCTTTACAAATCGATATAAGTTAAGCGTTACTCCGGGCTGATCTCCATCAGCATTTGTAAAGACTACCCCTTTTTTGTCCGCAAATATTTTTAATATTGGGCCAATAGTACCATCTGTTTCAGCATTCATCATAATGATGTGCTTCCCATTTTCAATACTCTTAAGGGCGATTCTAGCTCCCAAATCTACTGCACCCGTGACTTCTATCACAGCATCAATTCCTTCTGCCTTACAAATCAAAAAGGGGTCTGTAGTGACAGCCCTACCGCCTTCCTTTATCACCTTGTTCAAATCCTGCAGATTGCTCACCTCGATAGGATGTTCATGACCCGCTTTTTGGTAAACGTCCACAGCTTTTGAAAGGGTCCTGTTAGCGATAACCACTAACTCCATTCCTTGGGTATACAATTCCATTTGTATGGCTATCCCCTGAGCCATAAACCCAGCTCCAACCATTCCTACCCTTACGGGCTTTCCTTCTGATTGCCTCTTTTGGAGTGCTTTATCTACTATTATCATATTTTTGTTCTACGAATTGAAATAAGGATGTGAATTGTCTTTTTCTGAAATAACCACTATATCAATTGGCCATTGGATATTAAATTTAGGATCATCCCACTTTATTCCTTTCTCAGCACCAGGGGCATAAAATTGGGAAACCAGGTATTGGATAGCAGTATTGTCCGCTAATGTAATAAACCCATGGGCAAAATTCTTTGGTACATAAAGCATTCTATTGTTTGCTTCAGAAAGTTCCACTCCCGTCCATTTAAAGTAAGTAGGTGAATCCTTTCTTAGGTCCACTATAATATCATATATAGCCCCTGCCGTACATTTGACTAATTTAGTTTCTTCATAGGGTGATTCCTGATAGTGCATCCCTCTGAGTGTACCTTTCTTAGGGTTAAAGGACATATTTGCTTGAGCAATGTTCGGTTCAAGGCCTAATTTTTCAAATTCATTTTTACAAAAAGTCCTTGCAAAATAGCCCCTATCGTCGGATATTTTATTTATATCAATTATATATGCCCCTTTTAATTCTGTTTCTGTAAAAATCATTCGCTTTATAATTAACGTTTTAAGTTTTAAAAAAAAATTAATTTGAATTTATTTTCGAATTTACTCTTTTTCCTTTCTAAGTATTCAAAATTAATTAACAAAAGGTTTTTTTGTTCATATACATATATTGGATTTAAATTATAAAAAATCTCAGCAAATTTGTCATTTAAAAGATTATAAATTATTTTCTTAAATCTACCAATAAAATTATTACGTTAATACGCTTTAGATATGGAATTTAATCTATTTGAACAAATATGGGCCCTTTCATCGCAATCTATAAATACTTCCAAATCGGAGCAACTTATTGATTTAACGGAAAAACTTATCAAATTGTATGATGCACAAGGAAGATTAGATGAAAATCCTTTAGATCCTTCTCGGAAAAGGCAGTTATCACTTCCTTCGACTGCCATTTCAAAATTACTTAGCGGAAAGTCTTGTTTGGTTACAGGAGGGCTGGGCTGTGTAGGCTCAAAATTGGTACAGCATCTGCTAAACCATGCACCCGAAAAAATAATCGTTATTGATAAATTGTCAGAAGAAAAAAGTCCCTACAAACTCCCTAACTCTAGTAAGATAATAATCGTCCAAGAAGATATTTTGGATGGGTATAAATTAGAGCAACTGTTTTCCGAGCATTTACCAGAATTTGTCTTCCATACTGCGGCCCAGAGAGATCCAGGACTAGCAGAAAAAAACATTGAAGAAACTGTCAAAACAAATATATTAGGGACATTAAATGTGCTTACTGCCTGTGAAAAATCTCCTTCAGTAAAGCAATGTGTATTTTCTTCCACAGGAAAAGCCAGCAGGTATTACACCACTGAAATTTATGCTGCTACCAAAAAGATTTGTGAAATGCTTCTCGATTCGTTTGCCAGAGAAGGATCTAAAAAATACAGTATGGTCAGGTTTACGCATATCGTGGACAATAGCCTGATGGATGAGCAGCTGAAAGAATTTGCACAGACAGCAAATAGCATCGCCATTCACTCACCAGGGAAATTTGTGACTGCACAGAACGTGGATGAGGCAGCTCGTTTGATGCAAAATGCATTAATCTATGCAGAAGAAGGGAAAGCCAAATTCCTTTTGGTGAAAAATCTGGAATGGCCAGTAGAAAGTTTGGAATTGGCCCTGTATTATATTAAAACTTTCAAGAGAAAAATCCCCATTGTATTTTCCGGCAATCCCAAAGGATATGGTGAAAAATTCTTTAGAGGACAGTTGGATTGGAAAAATCCATTGGAGCTAAACCTATTGATCAATGTCTATGAAAACAGAAATAGAACACTCAATCAAGAAGATGATATCATAATTTCATCCATCGTTCCTTATTCTATTCCATTGCTTAAAAAGCTGATCACCGAAATTAAAAAGACACCCGGAGAGGAGGCCACAAAGGAAGTCTTGGTAAATGGGTTAAAAGCGCTTTTCAAAGACTCGCTTAAAAATGTTCCAGTCTCTCAAACAATGGAAATTCTAAATTGGGGTTTAGACCCTAAAAAGCTGGAAAATGAAGGCCTAACTTCAGCTGATTTCGGAGATATGGTTCCAATTATGATCGCTTCTTTGGTAGGAACTCCTTACGAAAAAAGCTTTCAATCCTAGTGAGGCATGCTATTTGAACACAATAGTTTTGATGGTATATTTGGAAGAAAACACTTTAAGAGAAATCCTGGATTTGGTCGAAAAAATCCCTGAAGAGACTTGTGGATTTTTATTGGGTACAGCAGGTAAACAGGATAAAAAAATTGTGACCTTTAAAGCGGTAAAAAATGTTAGCAAAAAAAACAAAATACAGAAATATGAAATCAGTCCCAAAGATTATCTTATGGCAGAGAAGGCTGCATCAGAAAATAAGATGGCGCTCCTTGGCATCTATCATACCCATTTAAATTGGCCTGCTATACCCTCTGAGACTGATCGATTGGCAGCATTCCCTAATCTATCCTATATAATTATATCGCTTAAAGACCAAGTCTTTTCAGACATCAAATCCTGGCAGCTAACAAGTAACCTTACATTCAAAGAAGAAAAAATAGTACTTAACAAAATTTAAAAAATTATGGCAACTGTTTTCATCCCAACACCTTTAAGGAAATTTACAGAAAATGTTTCCAAGGCTGAGATTGACGCTCAAACTATAGGTAATCTTTTGGACAGCCTTTCCAAAAAATATCCCGAATTAAAAAAATACTTATATACTCCGGATGGAAAAATCCCTTCTTTCATTAATATATTTATTGATGATGAAGATATTAGGAATTTGGACTTGGAAAATACAATTATCTCATCAAACAATGTGATAAGTATTGTCCCTGCTATTGCAGGAGGTATAGATGATGAAACATTTTCTAAAGAAGAACTAGCCAGGTACAACAGACACATCATTATCCCGGATTTCGGATTAGAGGCGCAAAAGAAACTGAAAAAAGCCAAGGTCTTGGTCGTAGGTTCAGGAGGATTGGGAAGCCCTTTACTACTGTATTTGGCAGCAGCGGGGGTAGGAACAATTGGCATC
>TARA_R110002050_G_scaffold32340_1_pt1 | contig 13985 bp, 10 predicted proteins | sample TARA_R110002050 | Tara Oceans TARA_R110002050 (sample SAMEA4396988) | marine metagenome | biome: Polar Biome; feature: [DCM] deep chlorophyll maximum layer (ENVO:01000326); material: water (ENVO:00002006), including particulate matter (ENVO:01000060) such as... | depth 25 m
GATAGTTACTTTCATTTCCTGTACAGCAGGATCAATCTTATTAGTGATTGTCTGCCATACAAAGTATACAAAGTATCCTAGTCCTACGACCATTACTACAGGGAATCCAAAGTCTGATACTACTTGTACAATATCCATTACTTAAATTTCTTTTGTATGTACTTTATCCCTGCGTATATTGATAAACCATAGATAGCAAATAGACTAAGCGATCCAAAGACTATAAAGTAATCAGAAGGATAGAGATAGATAAGACCAAAGATACCATCTACTGCTGCTTCTACGTCACCTATTGGTGCATAACTAATCTCTTCTTGCATCTATACGTCCGTCCTCTACAAAATTCTCAGCCCTAGCTATACGTTCTAGATCAGGCGATAAACCTAATGCACTACTAACACTGGTATCTATACGAATCATATCGTTATTCATAGTAGAAGCTCTGGTAATTAACATCTTTGAGATAGCCTGTACTGTTTGTATCTCACCTACTAAACCATCCATTAACTGTTTCATTACAAGGAATATAAAATAAGCCATAATAAGACCACCTGCTACAGGCAATCCTAGTTCAGCTATTAATCCAAAGATACTTTGCATCTAACCAAATTCATTTTCTAATGCGTTTAGTTTATCCTGTGCTTGAGCTAGTTTATCTATCTGTTCATCCATAGCTTCTACAACATCAGCGTGTTCACCGATACCTACACTATTATTAAAGTATATTTCTAAATTAGCTTTTGCTTCTGCTTCTTGTGCTTCGTATTTAAGTTTTAAAGCTCTGTATAAAGTTGTTTTAGTAACCATAATTAATCATCTTTTTTGTTAGTATTACTTGCGCCAAAGTAAAAAGAAATAATAGCACTTGCAAGTCCTCCAAGGTATCCTAGGACTAAGTTAATCAATGCTTCGCTGTTTTGCTCTGGAGGCTGTAGAGTTACTAGGAATATGTAGCCCATAAAGCCACCTACTACTGTTACACCTATGATACGTGCTGTCCAATCTTTAGAGAATTTACCTCGGGCATCCTGGATATCTTTAGTCTCTAAAGCATATAGATCTACATCTAGTTCTTTCATCTTAATGTCAAAATCTTTATCTATTTTCTTAAGTTCAGCTAGTTGTTCTGGTGTTGCAGCTTGTATAGCCTGTTCTATTTTCTTAGGATCGTTATCAACTCCAAGTACTTCGGAGACCATCTTAGCTGCCATCCCACCCATCGGGCCACCTAATGCCGTACCGATTGTTGGAGCTACTGCACCTATTATTCCTTTAACACTTTTAAGTAAGTTTAAATTCATTTCCACTCTCTCTTTCTTTTAGTTCATCGGGGGTAAATCTTATGTCGCTTCCTAGTATTTTATCTACTGATTGCATTGCTACTTCTAAGGGCATTTCTGGTATGCCTTCAAGATGTGTGTGCAAAAGTTCTTCATAGACTCTACGAAACTTTTCACGCTTAAGCCACGGTAAGTCCTGTTTAGTCCTCATTTTACAATCAATACGATACCCCCTGTCTAAATCATCTTCGTGATAGAAAATTAATATATCGTGTTTAAAGTAATCGCTAGCCAACTTCGCCACCTTTATTATTTCTATCTCGTAACCCTGTTAATAAATTTCTTTTAGTAATGTTATTTTTTTGTTTAGCTAGTTTAGATAATCCTGTACTATTAGGTATATATACTTCATCGTAAGCTTGAGTATCGCCTATTTTAAATACAGGAATACCTTCAACAGTACCTACTGTTATATTATATTTTATTTTTTCTCCATAATCTCCTTTAGTTTCAGTATACTTATTCCAATTTTCTTTTCTTGCTCTATGTGCAGGAGGTTGACGATCTATTCTTATAGGGCTTTCATTTAATTTATAGTTAAATATTTTTTTATCAGGAGCATTATCTAATTGTTTAGAAATTTTTAATAATTCATCTTGTAATTCATAAGTTAATTTAAGCTGAGTATCTCTATCTTTATTTTTAAATAATTTATTTCTATAAGAATAATGATTTCCTATTTCTGAAAAATCACCTCCATCTAAATTATATTTATCTTTAATATGTTTTGTTATTGTAGCATCAGGGTTAAATTTTAATTTTTCGTATCCTACACTTGGATTTATTTTTTCAACTTCTTTAACTCTTCTCCTAGATGATGCTCGATAGCTTATAGCTTCGCGTTCTCCTTTTGTTCGTTTAATTTCATTAAACATTTTATCATTTATTTTTTTTCTTATTTTTTTATTTTCTACAGAACCAATTAAATGAGGTTTAAAAATATTTGAAAGATTTCTAAACTTGCTTATGCCTGTAAGTTTTTTAACTGTTTTAACTTCATCTAATATTTTAGAAGCAGGAATAGCTGAAGCAAGAGCTGCTCCTGTTACACCTGTATTAAAATCTCTTCTAGTTATAAGTTTACCTGCGCCTAATATAGGGCCAATAATAGGATCAACTGCGTCAGAAACTTTAATCATTTTAGAACCTGCCTGAGAAGCTTTAGAAACTTTAGCAGCATCTGCTATTTTTTTAAGACCTACTCCTCCGCCAAACAATAAACCTGATACAGTTGCAGCTGTACCTACAGGATTATTTATAATAGTTTGTTTTGCTTTTTCTAGTGTTCCAAAATTATTAACTAAAGATTGTCCTACTCCTTTAGCAAGTTCTTCATATTGATTTAGTTTTTGTTCTTGATATTTATCAGGAATAGCTAATGCTATTGCTCCTAAACCTAACTGACTAACACTATCAATCATACCTACAGGATCTGTAAGCATATCTTTTAAACCTTGTAATTCTTCTTTATAGTCTTCAGCAATTACATTACCGTAAGATTCTCCACCTTCGTTGTACTGTTGTCTCTCAAATATCTTACTTACAAAAGGTAATTGTTTTTCAGTAGCAAGTTCTAAACCATACTCTAAAGCCTGTTCATAACTTGTAATTAATCCTGAAGCAGCAGCAGCTTTAGCAGCTCTGTTATCCATACCTGCTGTATTCTGTCCTGCATCCTGTCTTCTTAAATTTTTAACAAAACCTGATACATTATCATTTTGTACATCATCAAAAATATTTGTCCAAGTTTCTCCTGCTTTTTTCCCGCCTACATTATATGCTAAGTCTTCTAAAGGCAATTTATATTTATCAGGAATAGTATCCCAATTTAAACCTCTTTCCTGTAATTTTGTATTCCATCCTGAAGATAATGCTAAATTTACATTTTGTAATATATCCTGTTCTTTAATAAATCTTTTATTTTCTAAAGTAAGATTAATAAACTCTCCTGTTTCTTTATCTATAAAAGGAATACCGTGTATTAATCCTGTTTCTGTTTCTATATTAGTAACTTTATGACCAAAGCCAATATCTGTAGATCTTTCTTCTATAGAAAGTTGTTGTTCTCTTGCATCATTAGTAGGCATAGGCACGTTTCCGTGATCTCCTTCCCAACTATATTGTTGTTCTTCAAAAAAATCTCTTACAGAAGGAGGAGTAGCTTCTGCTAGAATTTCTTTTTTAACTTTTTTTCCATATCTATAATTAAGTCTGCCTGTTAATCTAGTTTTACGTTTCATTATTTCTGTAGGTAAGAACTGGTTCTCTCTAAGTAATACATAGCCCTCTTTAGTCTCTAGAGCATCATAGCTCAATTTAAGTAACTGTTGTCTTACTAAGAAACTTTTACTTCTTTCAACAACTCTTTTCTTTTCTGAAGTCTTATCAGGATCATTATTAAATATATCATCTCTAATTGCTAAGTTATCGTTAGTAGCTTTTACAATTTCTTTAGCTAGTACTTTATCTTCAATCTTAATAATGCTATCTATGTTTTTATTAATCTCTGCCTGTACACTATCAGGAGTAACTGAGTTTATATCGAGCTTCAATACATTTTTAAATTTAATTTTACCTGCAGCTTTTATACCGCCTTTCGCTTTTGTTTTATTTTTAGTTACAGGAAGTCCTATTGTACTGGATTGTCTTACGCTGTTTAGTCTGTCAGAAACTGTATTGCCTTTAAAGCCTGTGTAGTAAGTATCTTTTACTTCTAACTCAGGAAGCTCTTCTTCTGTATAAGTATCTATAGGATTTTTATTTAGTTGTATATTATAAGCATCTTCATCTTTAGTAATATAAACATAAGCTTCGTCTGTTTCTTTTATAGAAGCTTTTCCTCCTTCTGCAAATGCACCTCGTTCTTCTTCATCTTGAAACAACGGCCCAGCTAATTCACTATAACTATAAGGAAGACCTCTCATTTTAAGCTCATCAGGTTCTTCTACAGCATTAGGTACATTTAAAACAAGACCGCCTTTATCTTTATTTAATCTTATATCAAATTCTTTTTTATCAAATACTTCTTTTAATAATTTTTTAAAATCTCTTTTTGCTTGAGGACTTAATGCACCATATCCTGGTAAGTTAGTTCCTACTATTTCAAACCACGGAGTTCTATAAGCTATTCCATCTACAATATCTCCACCAAAAGGCCCTGATACAGATTTTATTCCTGATCCTATAGGCCCTGCTCCATACTTTACTCCTTCATAGTAACGGTGAAAATGCTGAAGCCAACCAAGCAATCCTGGTCTTTCAAAAGATTCAGTTACAATTTCTATATCTTTTTTATTTTCAAGACTAGCTCCACCGCTTCTAATAGCATTAGTCATAGTAGCTACACCTGCCATCATTCCTGTTGCAGCTATTACTTTAGGAGTATTAGCTACAGGATGTCTAATAACATCTCTAACAAATCCTTTAAGTACTGTGTTGTTAAAAGCTGTAGGGTATCCTGCAAACTGTACAAAAACTGCTGCTCCTGGAGTATTAAACCATAAAGGTTTATTAAGTTCTGCGGCACTAGGATTTAATATAATTTCTTTAGAAAATAAAGCAGAAGCAGGAATTAATTCTGTATCATAAAAAGCATCTTGATTAAATTTATCTCTATTAAAAAAACCATTTTCATCTAATGCTCTACGATAAGCGGTTACTCCTTGTTTAGGATCTATACCTATTTCTCTTAACTGATCTGCTCTACGACCTCTAGAGTTTTTTGTTAATTGTATTCCATACGCATTAGTATCATCGGCTAGTTCACTTATAATTCTAATACTTCTTTCTTTAGAATAATTAAACGCTCCTAGTTGTACACCTTGAGTCCATTGTTGTAGAAAGTTTAAGTTAAAAAAAGTATTTATAATATTTCTAGCTGTTCCAGTTTGTAGTCCTTCAGCAAACATTCCTTCAATTTTAGTTAGCATAGCCTGTTCAGTAGCTACACCTGCTCGATAAGCATCTAACCAATCTTCATCTGATAAATCTTTAAACGCTTTAACTTTTTTACCTCTTGCTGTTTGCATTTGAACATAAAATCTTTGCATACTTTTTTTAGTAGACTTACCTAATCCTTTGCTAAACTCTTTAACAAAAGCAGGAGTATCTGCTAAGTCTGAACGACCTAATGCAATAAGAGGTTCTGTAATACTAGACAATGCGGCAAAAGGAAGATGTGCTAAAACTTGAGAAACTTTAATAGCATCATAAATACCTTTTTGATATTTACCTAATGATACATTAGAAAGTCTACCTCCTGTAGCAAAGTCTCTTATCTTACTTAGTTCATTTAATACTTTTGTAGTATCGTCAGAAATACCTAATTCATTTTCTATTTTATCTAAATATCTACGATAGTATTCGCTACCATATCCTAAATATTTTTCTTCATTTATTTTATGTCCTATTTTCCAAGCATAATCTGTCATAATAGAAGCAACATCCGTTTGTATAAAACCATTATCAATTAAAAATTGATCTTCTAGTTCTCCCCATTTTCTTGTATTTAAAAAATCTGTTGAACCTCCATATCTTTTATAATCATCATAAGACAATTTATAATCAGGTTTAGAACCTCTTTGTGACAGTTCATCAATTAATGCTTCTGATCTAAATAACCTAGCTCTAGTGTCCAAAAGATTTTCTTGTTCTGCGTTTCTTCCTATAGTAGGAATTTTTATTCCTTCTTTTTCAAGAGAAGCAATAGCTATATCTTCAAAAGTATCGTATCTTCCTCCTAACCAAATTTCTGCTTCTCCATCTTTATCTATGTGCGGAAGATTTTTTGTTTTAACATTTTTAAAATATAATTGATCTTTAGTTAAATATTGTGTTTGTTTAGGATCTAATACAGTTCCTTTTAAACCTGTAGAAAGATCTTCAATATAATCTCGTTCAATTCCTTTTCTTCCTACTTTTCCTTTAGTTGTTCCTTCTAGTATTCCTTCGACTTTTACATACTCATTATTAGTTTTTGAATGACTTGTTTTAGCAAGAGCAGGTATAAGAATTTTTCTTTTTTCTGCATCATCAATAGCTTCTTTTGTAAAAATTCTTGTTATATAATTTTTTACTTTTTGATCTGGTTTAAATATAGAGTATGGAATTAATTTAACAACTTCTGTTTTTTCCATCTCCTCAAGAGATATTCTAGGATCTTTCTTTTTTTGTTCTGCTATAGATCTTGCATAACGTAAAGGTTCTGTATTTTTAATTTCTTTAAGAGGTTGTGTTACAGCTACTCCATATTCAAAAATACGTTTACCTTCTGTAAAAGCTTTACCTGTTTGAGGATCAATAGCATCTATATTACTACCAAGTCTATTTATAGTATCATTAAAATATCTAAGTTTAGCCGCAGCTTCTAATTGTAATTTATTAAATTGTTTTAAAAAAGAAAACTCTTCTTCAGATAATCTATCCTTAATAGGAAGACCTGAAGGCATTTGTTTAGTTTCAAAAATATCCTGTTTTACTTTAGCAGTAACTTCGTGTAAAGGACGGTTAGTATTAACAGCATTAATAGTAATATATTTATCTAATACATCTCCTCTAGCCTGTAAAGATAATAAAGCAAGATCGTCTTCATTAGATAATTTTAAAGTAGGATTAAATAATCTTACAAAAAAATTATTTCCTTCTTTTATTACTCCTAAAGGTTGTAATGCTTTTTGTATAAAAGCAACTCCTGTGTTACTTAACTCTTCCGCTTCTCTGCTAAAAGTCATATTAGCTTTTTGAATTTTTTCTTTTCTTACTCCGAAAACAGCTCTTCTAAATGTATCTTGTCTAAGATTTAAAAGATTTTGTGTAAATACTGTTTTGCCTTTAGCATCTTCTACAAATTTAGTTAAAGCTTTTCCTTGTGTAACAGAACTTAATCTATCTAATGTTCTTCTTACATCTTTTATTTTTTCAGAATCTAAAAATCCTTTCTCATCTAATAATTCTGGCTCTTTAAATCCGTATGTTTTTGAAAGAGAATCTGCTTCTTTACGCAACATATAGTTAGTTAATTTATGTGCGCCTCCTACAAAAGCTCCTCCAAAAGCAGCACCAAGTCCTACAGATACTGCAGACTCTACAGGATTAAATGTTGTTCCTTGTTTCCTAATGTTAGTCTGTATTTCTGTTAATTGTGTTCCTGCATTAATAGTACCTGCATCATAAGCTCCTTCTGTTAAACCTATACTTACAGCTCTAAAACCTTTACGATTTGCAAGTTTTTTAGCTCCAGTTTTAACTGCTTGAGAAGAAGCAATTTTAGCTACAGCTCCTGCTCCTGCAACTCCAACTCCTCCTGTACCTATTGTAAATAGACCAGCAAGTAAATTTAAAGGATCAGCAACTATATCAATACCAATATCTTTAGTAGCTTCAAGTATATGCCTAAAACTTCCTAAACTTGCATTATCAAAAGTAGTTCTTAAATATTTGTAATCTGCTTTTTGTTGATCTGTCCACTTACCAGAATTATAAGCTCTTACTAAAGCATCTGTAACACTCCAATCAGAATCTCTAAGAGTTTCATATATGTCTTCATCTGTGCCTATTGATGTTAAAAATCTATTAGCTACTTTTTGAAAATGTTTATCACTATCTAGATCAACTAGACTATAAGGTTTAGTATATTCAACAGGAGAAGAAATAACAGTAGAAGGAACAGAAGGTTCACTAACAGGCTCTCTAGTAGAACCTAAGTATTGGTTTACTATAGATTCTACTTCAGGATTAGCCCAGCGAGTTTCTTTTTCTTCAGGTAAAGAAGGTTCTTCTTTTACTTCTTTTTTAGGAGGCTCTTTAACTTTTGTAGGCTCAGAAGATTCTATAGGCGCATTTATATTAGAAAGAGAAGACTGCATTTTTGCAAGTCTTTCTAATTCTATTCTGCGTTTTTCTTCTTCAAAAGTTTCTGGTTTATTTTTAGGAGCGTATTGTTTATAAAAATCTTGTAAAGACATTATTTTATTCCAGTTCTTTTAATTTATTTTCTGCGTCTTCTAATTCTTTTTCTAATTCTCTTCTACGTTTATTGGATAAATCTTTATTATTTAAACTTCTTTTAAGATTAGGTATAGTAAAATCTTTTAATCTGTCTTTATCAGATACTAGTAAAGATTCTTTTACAACTTCACCTACTTTTTTTATTTCTTTAACAGGATCAATAAATAAAGATGTACCTCTATTTTCAATAATACTATCTATTTCTTCTTTTGATCTTTCTAATCTGTTTGTAATCATTTCTATTTGTGAAGGTTTAGCAGAGTCTAAAAAGTCTTCTGATTCTAATTGACTAGAAAATCTTAATGCTTTCTTTATTGCATCATTATAACGATTTTTTTCAGAACCGATAAATTCAGATTTTTCTTGATCTGTAGCTATATCAAAAACATTTACAATTTCTACAGGTGTTATTTCTTCAGGAGTCCCTAATAAAGCTTCTGTAGAATCTCCAACAATCTCTGTTGTTTCCATTATTTGCGTAGCTATTTGAATATCTTCATCAGTATATTTTTCTACAAAATTAGGAATTTGATTTTGAATATATTCTTTTCTTTCTTCTATAGAATTAAACTTCATAGTATTTACAACATTATTAGCAAAATTAATAGGATGGTTTTGATCTTCCTCTAATAATTTGTTTCTTTCTTGTGCTTTAAGAAATGTAATTTCATTATTTATTCTTTGCATTTCGACATCAGAAAGTTGTTCTGTTTCAGCAAAAGCATTTAACATTCCAGGCAACATATCAAATAACTGTGATATTTGTCTAGGTGACATTTCTGTGTATGTTGCTTCTATATCTGTTGTAACTCCCCAATTTTCTGTTTTGCTAAAATCTAAATTTTTATTTCCGTTTTCATCTTGCATACCTACTAAAATACTTACTGCTATTTCTGCAACATCTTTAGAATTTAAAAATCCACCTTTAGGAACTAATTCTGCTTTATTAAAAATATTTGCTATAAAAGCAGACGTTACATTTAAATCTTCTTGAAATTTATTTGCGCCTGTTAAATTTCTAGATTTAAAAAGATCTCCATATGTAACTGGAATATCGTCTGCAACACTATCTGTATCTTGATTCAAAACAATAACATTTTTTTCAGAAAGCTCTTCTTCCATACTTCCATCAAATAAAGTTTTATTATACTTTTCAGTATCTGAATTTTTTCTCATATCTCCCATATTAACATCGCCTACATCTATATTAGGACGATAAGAAAGATTAGATGAAAATTGACCATATAGTTCTCTTAATTCTTTAGAGTCTATATCAGAGTATCTTCCTTTTCCTGCATTAATTTCTGATGTTATTTGTTTAATAAAAGCTCTTTTTATAGGGTTGTTTTCTTCTTGCATTAAGAAATCATAGTTTCCTATTTCTCTTATTTCTAAATCTCTATCTTTACCTATTCCAAGAACATTTGCTAAATCTTTATCCCATCCATAAGAATTATAAATATCTTTAGCTAGTTTATTAAATAAACGTTTTTGAGGTTCAGTAAATCTATCTACAGCTTCTTCTATATTTTCTGAAGTATACGACATTCCTGATGGAAGTTTAAACTCTACTGCTTTTGCTCTTTTTTCCATATAAGGTTTATATACTAATTCATCAAATTTACCGGGGCCTAATAATTCTTCTCTAATTTGCACAGGATCATAAACTCTATTAGATCCTGCAAGTTCTTTTTTTCTTCTTTCTACTTCGTGATAAATTAAAGCTTCTCTTATTTGAGAAGAACTAAATTTACCTGCATCTAATTTTTGTTTTTCATCAGCTAAAAAAGACATACTTTCTTCGACTCTATCTCTTTTATCATTAATAAAAATTTGTCCTTCGTCTATTAACTTTTGAGCAGCTAAAGAGCCTCTAGTATGTCCACTAAAATCAAAAATAGTATCTTTAATTTCTTTTGCTTTATCTAAAATACCCATTATTCTTCTTCCTCTTTACTTAATAAACTTTTTTCTTTAGGTACTTCTTTTTCTATTTTACTTTTTATTTCTGCAGGAATATTAGAAACAACTAATTTTTCTTTAGCTGTTTCAATTACTTTATCTAACTGAGTTATTTCTTCTTCTGGTGTAGGTTCATCATCATTATCTATTTCAGGCTCAAACCCTGCCATATCTGCAAAAGCTATTAAGATATACATAGTAGGCTCTACAAGTAATAACATTAAATCAGGATTATAAAAACCTTGAGAAAACCCTTCAAACAATATTTGTTCTGCCATTTCAGAAACAGGAAGACCTGCTCTTAAAGCATTTATTACTGGATGAAAAATATCTGGCTCACATAAACGAACTATTAAGTCATCAATAGCAGGAGCAAGTTCTGTATGTACAGAAGCCTGTTCAAAAGGTAAAGGAGAATCAGGATCATTTGTTAACGATTGCCCAGGAATAGGCTTATCAAGTTGCGAAAGATTTTGTAGTTTTTTAAAACTAGCTTCTGTTTGAGGATTTATCATTATGCTTGTCCTGTTGCAGGTTCAGGTAAACCAAATAATTGTTGTCCTTGATTGTATGTTATGTAAGGAGATTGTATATCTAAAGATAAATTTGTTAAATTTTCAAATCCTTGAGAAGTATCATAGCTTCCTATTCTAGAAGAATATACAGGAGATCTAGTTAAATCTGCTTCTCTTCTTTCTCCTGCAATTTTATCTAAAATAGTTTCTTTAGTTTCTTCTGTAGCTACGTCTTTAACTCCTTCAAAAAGTTCTGTTCCTACTTTTTTAACACCTCCTATAATTGTTTCTCCTAATGTTTTTTTAGCTACATTAGATCCAACAGCTTCTCGACCAAAAAAATTAGAATACGCTTGTTCTGTAGCTAATGGGCTTGAGCCTGTAAGAGTAGAAGGAGTTCCTAAACCTGTTTTAACTTTTAAAAAATCTACACCTTTAGTTATAGTATCTGTAACACTAGAAAATACTTTACTGCCAAAAGTTTTTAAACCTGCACCTACTGCTTTAGTTGCTGTCCAAGCTGCTTTAGCTCCTGTAGCTATAGTCTTAGCAGCCCAAGCACCTGCGCTACTTATTCCTTTTACTATTGTAGGTATTAATTGCGGAGCTACTACAGCTAAAGCTACAGCTGCTATAACTTTAAAGGCTTTACTTTTGACTACTTTCTTAACTACTTTGCCAATACCTTTAACAACTTTTTTTATACCTTTAAATATCTTGCTAAAAAATCCCATTATGTTTTCCTTTTATATTAATTTTAATTATTATTTTATGGTATTTGAGGAACTGGTTCTTTTCGTTTAGTAAATACTCTATCTAAAACTCTACCATAAAAATCTCTTCTATTAGTATTTTGATTATTTGCACCATTAATTGATGCATTTGCATCGTTTACAAGAACTTGCATATTTATAGAGTTCTGCCTATCAGCTTCTCTTTCTCTACTTTGATGTGCAAAAGAAGCAGTATCTCTAGCTTCTTGCCATAAAAAAGCTAACTCTGCACTTGATAAATTAAAAGCGTTCATAACATTTTGCATAGCTATAGTATTTGCTGCTGCAGTATCTATAGTATTAGCTTTTCTTCTCCAAGCAACATTGCTGGCTTTAACAGCTGCTGCATTTGTAGCATTAAAAGCATCTCTTCTAAATTCTAATTCTGCATTTGCTTTATTTATATCTGTAGTAAGAGCTGCATTAGTTTTAGCTAAATCTGCATTAATACCTGCTTGTGTAGCTGCTCTAGCGTTTATAGCTGCATTATTAGCTATATTCATTCTATCCATTCTTTCTGCATTACTTAATTCTACTTGTTGAGCAAGTGAAGTCATAAATTGATTAGTTTGATTTTCACTTGTAGCGTTAAATTGTTGAGCTGCATTTGAAGCTGCTTGATCTGACAAAAGTATTTGATTTTGTAATTGAGCATTTACAATCTTAGCCTGTTGTGAATTTTCAAGATTTGCCATATCCATAGCTAAAAAAGTTTTAGCGTTCTGCATCCTTGCTTGTTGCAATAATGTAGCGTTTTGTATATTAACTTGAGTTGCAAGAATTGCATTTTGTATTGCAGCTTGTTGATCGTTAGAGGCTTCAGTTAAACTTACAGTTTGTAAAAATTTACTGTTAGATAAAGCTGTTTGTTGATCTGCGCTAAACTGTGCCATATCCATTTGAAACACATTACCTGCGTTCTGTAATGCTGTTTGTTGTCTCATTTGAGCATTAGCTAATTCTTCTCTAGCTTCTATGTCTCTTGATTGAGCTACACTAGCCTGTATAGCCTGTGCGTTAGATTGAGCAAGAGGAACTGCTGATTGTATTATAGCATTAAATAAATTATCTCTACCTACAGTAGAAGCAGATAAACCTCTTCTTGCTAACATTTGTTCTACAGCACTTACTGCAGGGCCTGCCCAAGTAGGTATCTCTCCGTTTTCCATACCCTTTAAAAGACTATCGAGTTGATTAGATACTAAAGCTTCTTCTGGAAGATCTCCAATCATTCCTCGTTCTGCTTCTGTTAAACTCATTAAACGATCTTCAAGAGCTTCTGGATCATTACCTAGTTCTTCTATAGCTGCTTCAGACATACCAGAGTTTCTTAATTGTTTTTTAGCTCTAGTAACTCTAGATAATGTAGTACCTGCAGCTTGAGCTGCTGTAGCCATAGCTTCAGGGCTAATAGTACCAACTACTCTTTCAGCTAAAGCTCCTTCTTTAATCTCTACGTCTGCTCCTTCTATTGCAGGAGTATCTTCTACTTGAGCCGCTTCCGCTAAAGCTTCGTCACTTACTGTTCCAACAGCTGCTTCAACTTGCGCTCCTTCACCTATCAACGTAGGATCTACTGTAGCTGCAGTTATAGGAGCTTGTTGTTTTGCTTCTACAGAAGTACCTGTAACAGCTTCATCAACAGTTACTGGCCCAGCTTGTCCTGCTACAGCTTTAGTTCCTTCAGCAATAGTAGTAACAGTATCTTTAATATTAGGATCTGTTTTAATAGGATCAGGTATTTTAGTACTAGCAATAACTTCTTCTGTAGCTGTTTTAGTTTTACCTCTATCTAAAACATCTGTAGTAGGGCTTCTTAAAGGTGGAACTTTTCCTGTAGTAGGTTTTTTACCTTTTATAGGCATCGTTGTATTTATTCCTGGAGTATTAGTAGATCCAGGGCCTCTTAAAGGTGCGCCTCTAGGAGATTCACTTTGTGCTATTTGACCATCTGTTCTACCACTACTAAGATCAGGCTCTTCAGAAACTATAGAGGGGCTTGGTCTTGTAGCTGAAGCAGAAGATGTTCCACTTTTTCTAGCTTCAACTTCTTTTGTTATTGCATCTACTGTTGACGCAGCTTTACCTGCTGGTCTTGTAACTGGAGCGCCTGCTCTTGCTGGCGGAGTTACGGCAGGAGCGGTTGTTGTAGGCTTAGAATCTCTATATTGCTGTAGTGCTATTTGATATTCGTCTTTTGAATCGTAGTTTCCACGTTTAGGTTTACTTCTATTACCTTTTATTTCTTTAGGGCCTCTGCCGCCTACAGCATACTGAACTCGACCACCTTTGCGATAGTCCATCCTTTTAGTCTTATATCTTTTACGCGCCATATTAATTCCTAGTTAGTTTTAACTTCAAAAAGCTTATCAAGTTTTGTTTCCAGTTTA
>TARA_R110002050_G_scaffold244453_1_pt1 | contig 13973 bp, 15 predicted proteins | sample TARA_R110002050 | Tara Oceans TARA_R110002050 (sample SAMEA4396988) | marine metagenome | biome: Polar Biome; feature: [DCM] deep chlorophyll maximum layer (ENVO:01000326); material: water (ENVO:00002006), including particulate matter (ENVO:01000060) such as... | depth 25 m
AAAAATATATAATGTAAGAACTAAATTATGCTCTTATTAATAACTATTAATTGGTTAACTGATTTTCATTGAATTCTTTTTGTAAATTTAATTTGATATCATTTTAATTTTATAATTACCATTCAATATAATCGTTTAATAGGGAAGGTTAATGATGCCAATTTTAGAGAAGTATTCATTTGGAGGCAAAATTATTCTTGGAATTTTCTTTGTCATCCTGTTCTACATGTTGATGCAGTTTGCTTTTAAATTGCTTAAATGAACATGATATATGTTCTGCTATTTTTAGTGACTCTTTTGAAGAATTAATACAATTGCTTTCAAAAAATAAATCATGAAGAATGCAGCTTATGCAATCAGATTGCGCAAGAACTTATGCATTTACAAATCAATTTGAATTTTTAGCAGTAATTGCTGAAAGTTTTTTAGAATCGCCACAACAATTGAAATTGAAATTTCCGGAAGGGTATTTAAAAAAATAAGGCAATGCCCAATTTTGATTTTGTGGGCTATTAACTTTGCTGTTGATAGCCAATTAAAGGTTAAACTTTTACGGCCTTCCCGTTTTTAAATTTACCTAAAATAATGACCTCTTTACTTCTTTCATATTCTTTTGCTGCCCGATACATTTGATCACTATTGTCTCTACGGATTTTTACTCCGCTATTTGAGTTTTTATTTCTAATTTCAATATAATACCCATCTCTCAGCTCTGCTGGTTTAGTTGCAGGTCTTCCCATAATTATAATCTTTTAAAGGATTAAAAACCCATTTGTTTCTAATCTCATTGTTAAATATTGATGCTTTATTTACTGCTTTACAATAATTTTTTAAATATAGCTTCGCAATATAGTTAAAACCGAATAGAAAATTTCATCAAATTCACTTAAATCTATATTATTTTATTATTCTAATATAGTTATATTCAATAAATCTGTAAATTAAAACTTGTTCTGTAACACTGAAAACGCATTTTTATTAAATTTATTGACGACTATAAAACGAGTTATAAATGATTACTGATACTATTTGCAAGTTTATACAAAATTTGGAAAATTATTAAGAATTTGCTCTAATTTTTAAATCCTTTATAGTGTCAAGTGGTTTAACACTTTTAAAAACAAAACTTCCGGCAACTAAAACATCTGCTCCTGAATCAACCAGAGCTTTAATGTTTTTATTGGTAACCCCGCCATCAATTTCAATAAGAGTTGATGCGCCTTTACTGGTAATTAATTCTTTAAGTTGTTTAACTTTATTATATGTATTTTCAATAAAATTTTGACCGCCAAAACCTGGATTTACACTCATAATAAGCACTAAATCAATATCATTTATTGTATCTTCTAAAAGATTTATACTGGTATGTGGGTTGAGTGACACCCCTGCCTTCATGCCTTCGGCTTTTATAGCTTGAATGGTTCTATGTAAATGCGGACATGCTTCATAATGCACCGTTAAGATGTCGCTTCCTAAATCGGCAAAAGTTTTTATATATCGATCAGGATCAATAATCATTAAATGCACATCCACCGGTTTTTTAGTATGCTTTGTAATTGCTTTAAGCACAGGCATTCCAAAAGAAATGTTGGGTACAAAAACACCATCCATAATATCAATATGAAACCAATCGGCGTCACTTTTATTTATCATTTCAATGTCCCGCTGTAAATTTCCAAAATCTGCGGCAAGTATAGAAGGTGCAATTAGTTTAGAACTCATGTATCTGTAAAAATTGAATATGCCAAAAATAGTTGTTTAGATTTACTTTCGGTATTACCTACTAATAAAGTTTTCAACCATTGTTGAAATCTCATTGGCAATCATATTATCGGCAATTCTTAACCAGTTTAGATATTCTGTCAAGTTTTTTAGGGCATTTTTGTCACTCACAACAGTAAATCCAAAATTGTATTCTCCAAAAAAACGTTGTTCAATGGTAGTATCTATAATTTTAAAAATATTATGGTGCCTATTATCTAAACTTATTTTATTAAAAACAGCATCAACGGTTTCATGTTTGCCTTCAAGAACTTGTAAGAAATTATTGTTTTTATAAACTAATAGCCCCGTAATATTATTTGTAGCATTATTTTTTTTAGCTTTTAGAGTTAAACTATCAAAAGCGTTAAGTGAATTATTTAATCTAGAATCACTTATATAGCATATGGTTCTTAACATTTTATTGTAAAGTTATTCGAAAAATGGTTGACTAATTTAATTTTAAGATAAGCAAAGATAAATTAATAATATGATTTTAAAAGTTTGTTCAGTTGATATTTAATTACAAGAATAAATATGAAAGTGGATTTGGGGTGAGGATAAAAACAAACCCCCGGTAATCAGCCGAGGGTTCTTTCATCAATCAAAAAACGAACAGTTATGTTGTAACTGTTTGTTACTTTTATTTAGTCGTAATTATTGAAAATTACTATCCTAAATAGGTTTTTAATATTTTACTTCTAGAAGTGTGTTTCAATCTTCTAATCGCTTTTTCTTTTATTTGACGCACACGTTCACGGGTTAAATCAAATGTTTCTCCAATTTCCTCTAAAGTCATTGGGTGTTGATTTCCTAAACCAAAGTATAAACGTATTACGTCTGCTTCACGAGGGGTTAAGGTTTCCAAAGCTCTTTCAATCTCTGTTCGCAATGATTCGTGCAATAATTCTTTGTCGGGGTTAGGTGATTCACCACTATTCAATACATCATATAAGTTAGAATCTTCACCTTCTACTAAAGGCGCATCCATACTTACATGACGGCCGGAATTTTTCATAGACTCCTTAACATCGTTAATGGTCATATCCAATTCTTTTGCAATTTCTTCAGCACTTGGCGGACGCTCATGACTTTGCTCTAAAAACGCAAAGGTTTTATTGATTTTATTAATAGACCCAATTTTGTTTAATGGCAAACGTACAATACGCGATTGCTCCGCCAATGCCTGAAGAATGGATTGACGAATCCACCAAACAGCATAAGATATAAATTTAAAACCACGTGTTTCATCAAACCGTTGTGCCGCTTTAATAAGTCCTAAATTACCTTCATTAATTAAATCGGGTAATGTTAATCCTTGGTTTTGGTATTGCTTAGCTACCGATACAACGAAGCGCAAGTTAGCCTTTGTCAACTTCTCTAAAGCTAATTGATCTCCGGCTTTAATACGTTGTGCTAATTCTACTTCTTCGTCTGCGGTAATTAAGTCAACTTTTCCAATTTCTTGTAGATATTTATCTAACGAAGCGGTTTCTCTGTTGGTAACCTGCTTCGTAATTTTAAGTTGTCTCATTTATTGGTCTCCTGAATTTTTTTAAGTGAATTTACTTTACTATATGGTTATACGTAATAACTATTGTTTTTGTTACAAAAAGGCGCATATTATTTTTGCTTTACCCTTGTAAGACTCAAGAACCTTTAAAATATCATCACTATAGGTAATCTCTTTTTATGTCAGTTTAATTAAGTCAGATTTTAATTAAAGTTTTGTTACTGAGATTTATTGCTTCTAACATTTCTTGTGTAAAGGCATAATGCCCATGAACGGTAATAAGTCTAAATCTAAACGATTTTAATTTGCATAAGGTATTTATAAACAGCCATTTGGATTTTAACAGCTTGGGTTTTTCAGATTTTAAGCTTAGATCAAAGTAATGTTTTCTGCCTTCCTTAACTGCAACAATGTCTGGGGTAATGCTAATAGTGCTTCCAGCTTTAATATAAGATGTTGGTGTTTCATAACCATCTGTATCGGCTTTTATGTTTTCAAAACCGTGATTTTCTAAATAGGTGATGGAGTTCTCTAAAATGTCTGAGTATTTTGCTTTGTCTTCATGTATCATAACATATAATATAATGAAAATGAGGAGAAAAGCAAGTTTTTAACAGGGTTTAACGATTGATTTTGTTTTTACTCAAAATCGAACGACTTACTCGTTTCAATAATATCCCTAAGTTTAGCAATTTTTTGATGCATGCGTTTAAAAAACAACGATCGGTCTTTTTCACCAGCATTTACAAGTAGTTTAGAGCTACTCATTTGTTTTTCAAAAAACTCATACATGAGGTCGCAGGTTGGCTGATGGTCAATTTTAAGATAGCTAATAACCGTAAAAGGTGTAAAAAACACTTTTTGATAGGGGGTTACTACCATAATTGTGTTGCTCATTGTGTGAATATCATTGACATATAAATGATAATTAGCTTTGTTTTTTGAACCAATTATGCATTGTTGTATAGCTTGTTCCTCAACATGGTAAATGACTTCTTCAATATCATTACAGATTAATAAAGCTAAATCTTTAGAAAGGGCACCTGATTCAAAATAATAAAGGACTTGCTGTAAAGTTCCGTTTATAGTAGTGTTATTCCATATTTCTGTAATGTTTATGTCTTTGTAAACTTCACCAAGTTTAAAAGCACTTTCCAACAAGGTTTCAGGAATGGTTTTAATAAAGTCGTCAAACATAACTTTATCGGTAGTCATACTTGAATCTACATCCTTTAACCAAACATAAATTTTATATCGAGATAGATAAGAATCTTTAAGGGTATGAAAAAGCGGAACGTCCTTTGCAGAATAAATTATAGAGGCACTTTTCAATTTTGTTAAGGGCAAAACGTTGTTAAGCGATTGCTTAAAATACAATTCTAAGCCTTCTTTATTATGAATTGGTGGTGATAATTCTGTTAGAATAGAATTTTGGCTACCAACTTCAAATAAATTATTTAAGGATATTTTATAATGTTTAGCTAGTTTAACACCTTCTTCAAGTGTTAGGCTTGTTTTAGAATTTATGCGTCTGTATGCAGCATCATAACCTATGTCTAAAACATCAGCAATTTCATCTACAAATGAGGTGGAATTTTGTGATTTCGCCTTTAAATACTGTATAAATTTTTCTTGCATTTTTTGAGAAATTACAAGTTTGTTTCAGAAAGACTTTGTGAAATTTAAGAAAAATAATTGTAATTACCTGTGTTTTAGTCAAATGGTTTTGAAATTTCACAAAGTACATTTACATAGTACATTAAAAAAGTTGGCATATCAATTGAACTAAAAAAACAAAGGCCATGTTAATAATACTCTTAATAATAAAATTTGAAAAAATCTTTAAAAGATCGTATTCTATTACGCTCATTGAGGTGTTTAAAAGGTTTGTATTTAAATTTAAATATGTGTTGCCATTTTTATTACTTTCCAATTCCAATGATACAACCACAGAAGTTGAAAACATCACTTTCAATATTATAAATAAGAATACTGAAATTGGATTTATAAATATTCAAAAAACATTTATAAATCAAATAACTACATATAATGTGGATTCCGAAGTAAATGCTAAAGTTATTTTTAATTTCAATGCCATTGGAAGAGAAAAGTCTATTTATAAAGAGGATACTTTAATCTATTCTTCTCTTTATCGAAAACTTAATGATAAAGAAAATTTAAATCAGTCTTTATCCTTCAATGATGGTAAGTATATCCTAAAAATTAAAAATAAAAAAGAGATACTACATTTTGAAGTTATCAACAGAAATCTTGTAACACTTTTCTTTTTTGAACCCGTTGGTATAACTACAATTTACTGTGATAAACAAAATCAAATGCTAAATATCTCCTCTTTGGGACACGGTATCTATAAAGTCGTGTTTTCAAAGAATAACTTCAATATTTACCATTATGAAAACGGAAAATGTGTAATGGTTTCGTTTGCAACAGTGGTTTCCCAAGTGGTAATAAAATTTGTTTGTGAAAACACAATGGGTGTTGCAACAAATAAAAAAATAATGAGTAGTAGTTTTGTTTTCATAGGATGAGTTTTAAATTTTACATTGAATGATTTTTATTGGGTTTATGGCATTGTTTATTTTAATTAACAAACATAACCTCCACATTATTGAATGTGCAGAACAGGGTATGGATATCGGTAGTAGAAGATGTTCCAGATTCCCAATACATGACTTGAAGTTTTGCTGTACCAGACATTTTGTAAAAACTAATTCTTGGATCTGGCGATTTTACAAACTCCCATTTTGTAATAGAAAATGTTGAGTTTTCAATGCCCTTACTTCTTACATGATCTGCCAATTCACCATTTGATTTGTACACAGAATAATGTATCTGTAATAAATCTGATGGATAAGAACCTATAGAAGGAAAGGGTTTATTCAAATTTAAGATTATAATATCTAGGCTTTCTTTACCGTCTGGATTGAGAGCATTTGTTAAAAACCTTGTAAATTTATCTGTGTTTTCAAAACTAAAATTAAGATAGTTATAATCGGAATCTAATACACCACTACTTGCACCCGTAATTTTAGTGGCTACCCATTTTCTAAAACTGGGGCGATTGTTATCTACTCCATAAAATGCAGGGAGTGATGTACTTTCCATGTAAACCCAACTATCTTCTGGTTTAAAACTGGGTTCTTTATAGCCATCTGGATTTAACGCGTCTTCTAAAGAGATATCATCGTTAGAGCTAGAACTACAAGCACAAAAGACTAGCAGCAATAAGACTAAGCGAAGACTTGGTGTAAAGGTTTTAATACTTTTCATTTTTTAGATTGTTTTTATTGAAATATGTTAATCTTGCCCCCTATAAACACATCAGTAGTTTTAGAGGTTTTAGATAATAAATTGGTTAGAACAGAACCAGACCCAATGGATACAGGCCCTAATCTAAAACCTGCTCCCCAAGACAAATCGCCATATTGCCTAAAACTTACTGGGGAATACAAGCTAAAATGTTTCGTTTCTAATCTTGGTGCTATAACAACACTGTTAATAATAGTGTTAGACCCAAGTGTATTCTTTTTTGTTAATGCCAAATTGCTTTGCACGCTTAGATAGAGTTTATTTTTAATCTGGTAATCTGCCAAAAAATGAAAAGCAGTGGGTAATTTTATTTTTTGTGAAGTGGTGGTTTCAGAACTGGTATAGTTGTTATCTAAAAAATCTTCCGTACCATTGTCAAATTTAGAAGCATCTACAGTGGCATTCAAATCGTATGTTGTAATAATACTTTCTTTGTAATTAATGGAGCCTATATCGGTTATAGAAGCTCCAATTTTTAATTTATATTTATTTTGTTTTTTTGAGGATAAAGAATCTCTTACCATATTAGGGCGCCACTCGTAAGTAAAGCCTAAATCGGCTCCATAACCAGTAGTTAAATTCGAAAAATTAATATCTTCATTATCAAAGTCATTACTTGTACCATAAACCAAAGTTCCTGTTGTAGTCAATTGGTCATTATTTGCAGTGTATTGCCCAGTAAAATTAGGACTGTTTACAAACAAACCACCAGCCCCTTGCAAGTATTTTAAGGTGACACCGCCCTTTAAAAAATTTTGCTCTTTGTTTAAAAGAACCCTTCCATAAACCAATCCTACTTCTCCCCAAGCATGTATGGTGCCCGTTAGGTTTTCAGAATTAAAATTGAAATCTTCATTAAGATCAAAATCATTACTAACATTTTCATATAATTCGCCACTTATATTATTAATATTCATAAAGGCTCTAACTCTAGATACAATTCCTATACTGCTTTTTGGAGAGAGGTTAAACATAAAAGATGGCCCTAAAACATCCACATTTAAAAAGAAGTTATTAGCATTTGAAGGGAATTTTTCAGCATCTGTTTCAAAATCAAAACCACCACTAGATTTAATAACATCGCTAACATTAATACCAAAATAATCACTACCACCAAAGGCACTTATAGATAGGATATTGATATTTGCCTTAAACCTAGAATCGACCACATTGGAAGGGTTATCTATAAGGCTGTTTATACCGGCATAATTATCGACGGTATTACCAATATAGCTTTGGGCATTAAGTTTAATAAATGAAAAGAGTAATAATATGAGCGTAATTTTTTTCATAACTGATTGTTTTTAAGTTTATGACAAATATTATTTTAGTACAGAAAACAATAAAAAAGTGCCACTTACAAATTATATAGTATTATATATTGTAAATAGCACTTGACTCATTCTCCTAATAAATTAATAGCATGTTAAAATTAGGGAAGGTTAATAATTAAAAAAATACCTATTTATAGGTATTTTTTTTTCTTTCGTCGTTTAAAACAAGCATTTAGCTGATAATTAGATATTATTTAGAGTTATAAAATTTTATTTCAAGAAAAAGTGATGCCAATAAAAGTTAATAATTTAAAACGTATGTAAACATTATATAAGGATAACGTTTTTTGCTATTTTTGGTATACCATTAATTTTTCAAGTTATGGATGAAACAGGTATTACAAAACTTTATCAAGTTTTTAGGTCTCAAAATACGGTTCTTAAGCCAGCAGAAAATATTAATATGTTTCATATAGTAGAGCAAATTGCCTCATTGTTTGCAGCGGGTTCTTTTTATTATTTTATATTTAATTTAGTAACCTTGGAGTTCGATTATGTTAGTGAAGGCACCAAGCCCCTTTTAGGTATTGAGCCAAATGATTATTCATTTATAAAGCTTCTTAAATTGATGCATCCAGAAGACCAAGAGCAAATGAGTTTAAAGGAGTCAACGTCATTAAACTTAAAACTAAACATTATCCCTAAAGACGATATTGGAAAATATAAAACTGTTTATTTGATAAGACTTAAAGATAAGAATGGTAACTATAAAACTTATTTACATCAAGTTAAGGTAATTAATATATCTGAAGATGGGAAGATACAGCAAACCATTGGTGTGCATACCGATGTGACTTATTTAAAGATACCGTTCGATCATAAATTGTCATTTATTCCTATAGACTCTAAATTGCAATCGTATCATTTTGAATTTGTAAATCGTGAATATGTTTTAAGTGATGGTTTTTCAGATAAATTTACAAAACGGGAGCTAGATATTATAAAATTGCTGGGACAAGGAAAAAGAGCTGAAGAAATAGCCGACATGTTGTACATTTCCAAACTTACCGTTAACACACATAAGAGAAATATTTTAAAAAAGGCCAATTCTAAAAATTCAACAGAGTTAATAGTAAAATGTTTAAGAGAAGGTTTTATTTGAAAACAATATCGGCAATGTGCTTTATTGTTTTAATAAATTCATGAGGTTTTTCTAAACTGGGATAATGACCACAATCTTGAAATTCAATGAACTCGCAAGTGCCATGGGAGTTATTTACGGTTTCCAATAAGTAGTCTTTAATAATACAAGTATCATAAGAACCCGCAATAATAAATTTAGGTATTTTAAGATTGGTAAATATTTCAAACTGGTTTGACCAAAGGCTTTCTGTAAAATCTTTAGCTAATGCTTTTCTTATTTTAGGATTGGTAGCTTTATAGTCTTTAACCAAACCGCCAACAAATTTTTTGTCAAAAACAATCATGCAGGTAGCAGTTTCTATTTCAACGTCTGTTGCTGTTTCAGAAGTATAAATTTGTAAATCAGACATGGGGATAAAAGCTTCTTCAAAATTGAAAGGTTTTTTTAGAGGTGGTGTGCCAAAAATCACCAATCCTTTAAGTCTGGGTATTTTTTCTGAAACTTCAATGGCAATATGTCCGCCGAGTGAATTTCCAGCAATTAAAATATCATCATCAATTTTATTTAAAAGAGAAGCTATTTTTTCACAATAGGATGCCATTGAAAAATCGTCTTCTCTATGGTAACCTTCCATACTTTTACCATGACCCGGTAAATCTATGGTCATCATACTTTGTAAAATTGTTTTTGAATCCATGATGCCTTTAAAAACATAAGAAGATGAAGAATTGCCATGAATGAAAACGATGGTGCCTTTTTGTTTTCCTTTAAGTAATGTATGATTCATTTATAAAGTTTTAGTTCATTGATTTATAGTTTTATAACAAATCTAAATATTAAATGAATTCAATTTTCATTTTGATATAAATAAATATTGAGATTAAATGTTTTGTGTATTAAGAACAAAAAAACCTCACAGGTTTTAAAACCTGTGAGGTTTGGTATTTACAGATTAATAAAAAAACTAATCTTCTTTTTTATCTTCTCTAGGTCTTCTATCGTCACGACGATCATCTCTGCGATTATCGCGTCCACGATTATCACGTCCACCACCTCTACTATCTCTAGAGTTGTCTCTTGGTGGCCTTGCAACGTAACCTTCCGGTTTTTCTAACAAGGCTTTACGAGAGACTTTTTCTTTACGGGTTTTTGGGTCAACTCCAAAATACTTCACTTCAAAAACATCTCCCATATTCACGACATCAGAAACATTTTCAGTACGTTCCCAAGCCAATTCACTTACGTGTAATAAAACCTCGTTTCCTGGTGCGTCCAAATATTCTACTACGGCACCAAAATCAAGCATTTTAATCACTTTTACTTTATAAGCATTGCCGACCGTTGGTTTAAACATCAACGAATCTATTTTAGCCAACACAGCATCAATACCTTCTTGACCGGTTCCTAAAATTTCAACAATACCTTCTTCAGTTATAGGATCTTCATTGATAACAATCGTGGTTTTAGTAGCTTTTTGTAATTCCTGAATCACTTTTCCACCAGGACCAATTAAGGCGCCGATAAATTCATTAGGAATCACTCGTGTTATCATTTTTGGTGCATGTGCTTTTACATCTGCATTTGGAGCAGCAATCGTTTCAGTTAATTTTCCTAAAATATGTAATCGTCCTGCTTGTGCTTGTTTTAAAGCCTTAACCAAAATTTCATAAGAAAGACCTTTAACTTTAATGTCCATTTGGCAAGCCGTAATACCATCGGCAGTACCTGTTACTTTAAAGTCCATATCTCCTAAATGATCTTCATCACCTAAAATATCAGATAACACAGCATATTTTCCAGTTTCAGCATCAGAAATTAATCCCATAGCAATACCAGAAACTGGTTTCTTAATTTGGACACCAGCATCCATTAAAGCCATAGTTCCAGCACAAACCGTTGCCATAGAAGATGAACCGTTAGATTCCAATACTTCAGATACGACTCTTACTGTATAGGGGCAATCTGCAGGCACCATTCCTTTTAAAGCACGTTGTGCTAAATTACCATGTCCTACTTCACGACGAGACGTTCCTCTTAATGGGCGAGCTTCACCAGTTGAAAAAGGAGGGAAGTTATAATGTAAATAGAAACGCTCTTCACCTTCATAAGATGGCATATCTATTTGATTTGCTTCTCTTGATGTTCCTAAAGTTACTGTTGCTAATGCTTGAGTTTCCCCACGTGTAAAAATTGAAGAACCGTGTGTGGAAGGCAAATAATCAACTTCACACCAAATTGGTCTGATATCAGTCGTTTTACGACCATCTAAACGTAAACCTTCGTTCAACGTTAAATCTCTAACCGCTTTTTTCTCAGCTTTATAGAAATATTTAGAAACCATTCCACCATAATCAGCTAATTCTTCTTCTGCAAAAGTAGCTTTTACTTCTTCTTTTATAGCGTCAAAAGCTGCACTACGTTCGTGTTTTGCAGATGCAGATCTTGCTACAGCATATACTTTATCATAAGTTAAGTCATGAACTTTTTTTGCTAAATCTTCATCTTCACGCTCAACTTCGTACTCACGAGTTTCTTTTTTACCAAAAGACTCAGATAATTTAATTTGAGCAGCACATTGAACTTTAATAGCTTCGTGTGCAAACTTAATAGCTTCAACCATTTCTTCTTCAGAAATCTCACCCATCTCACCTTCAACCATCATTACAGAGTCTGCAGAGGCTCCAATCATCATGTCTATATCAGACTCTAATAATTGTGCTCTCGTTGGGTTAATAACAAATTCGCCATTAACACGACCAACTCTGGCTTCAGAAATGGCACATTCAAAAGGTAAGTCACTTAATTGTATTGCTGCCGATGCGGCTAAACCAGCCATAGCTTCTGGCATAACATCTTCATCATGAGACATTAACTGAATCATCACTTGTGTTTCTGCGTGATAATCTTTTGGGAATAACGGACGCAACACACGGTCTACTAAACGCATGGTTAATACTTCGCCATCACTAGGTCTTGCTTCTCTTTTGAAGAAACCTCCGGGATAACGTCCGGATGCTGCAAATTTCTCTCTATAATCTACCGTTAAAGGTAAAAAATCAACATCGCTTTGTTGGTAGTTGGAAACAACTGTACATAACAACATACATTTTCCGGATTGAACAACAACAGAACCATGCGCCTGTTTTGCTAATTTTCCGGTTTCAATGGAGATTTCTCTTCCATCACCAAGGTCAATGACCTCTTTAAAAACTTTTGGAATCATAATTTTTTAATTCTAATTAAACAATGGTCGTTGTGTTGTAGTAGTAGTTGTTGTGAGACCAATGAAAAACTATAATAAGCTTCTTCTTTTTTTATGCCATTGCGCAGCAAATTTTTTAATTTGCTGCGGCAATCTGTTTCTTTTTAAGAGATTACCATGCTTCGACTGTGCTCAGCACAGGCTAGTTTCACTCCTCGTAATGACACTGAAACATGTTATATTTAAAACAAAAAAGAGGCGTTAAGCCTCTTTTTTTTATTTTCTTAATCCTAATTCTTTTACTATGGCACGATATCTTAAGACATCCTTTTTAGTTAAGTAATCCAGTAAAGATCTTCTTTTACCTACTAACATTACTAAGGAACGCTCTGTATTATAATCTTTACGATTGGTTTTTAAGTGTTCTGTTAAGTGAGTAATTCTGTGTGTAAAAAGTGCGATTTGTCCTTCTGCAGAACCCGTATCAGTTGCGCTTTTTCCGTGTTTTTTAAAGATTTTCTCTTTTTCTTTTTGATCTAAATACATGCTAATATTATTGTAAATGATTGTTATGTACACGAAAGTTTTTCTTTCGAGCGGCAAAGATAGTAATAATTAATGATTTACAATTGCATCATTAAAAATAATATCATATCCCGTAGTATCTTTTTTATTAAGCCCGTAAAGGTTGATTCGTGATTAAATCAATGTAATGATTTACTTTGTTTTTTAAAAGTTTGCGTTCTGTAATAAAATCTAAAAAGCCGTGTTCCAATAAAAATTCAGAGGTTTGAAACCCTTCAGGTAATTCTTGGCCCGTGGTATCTTTTACTACCCTTGGCCCCGCAAAACCTATTAAAGCCCCAGGTTCAGCAATATTAATGTCGCCTAACATAGCAAACGACGCTGTAGTGCCACCTGTAGTTGGGTCTGTACATAAAGATATATAAGGGATTCCTGCATCAGCTAATTGAGCCAGTTTTACGGATGTTTTTGCCAATTGCATGAGTGACAAAGCAGCTTCCATCATACGGGCCCCACCAGATTTGGATATGATCATGAAAGGAATTTTCTTTTTTAAAGAATAATCTGCGGCACGCACAATTTTTTCTCCTACAACACTGCCCATAGAACCTCCAATAAAGGCAAAATCCATACATGCAATTACTAAATCTTTACCTTTTGATTTTCCTACGGCACATCTAATGGCATCTTTAAGTTTGGTTTTTTCTTGAGCAGATTTTAAACGATCTGGGTATTTTTTTGTGTCAACAAACTTTAACGGGTCTTTTGATTCTAAATTAGCGTCAAGCTCTTTAAATTCATTATTATCAAAAAGGATTTCAAAATATTCCTTGCTTCCAATACGAACATGATAACCGTCTTCTGGGCTTACATAGAAATTTTTTTCTAATTCGTCTGCATCAACAATTTTACCGGTTGGAGATTTGTACCATAATCCTTTGGGAGTGTCTTTTTTATCCTGTGTTGTAGTGGTAATTCCTTTTGTTTTTCTTTTAAACCAAGACATACTGATTTACGATTTTAGTTATACGGTGTTAGATGTTTTAATCTTAGCAACGTTTTTGCGTTAGGGATTGCAGCGGCATCCTTTTTTGTTTTCAAAAAAGATATAGCGAAAAGCCCGACCACAAAATTAAAGCTTTATTTTAATTTTGTGGTAACGCTATAGAAATTTTATTCTTAATATTCCTTAAATCCGCAAGAAGGTTTAAAGGATAATTTATT
>TARA_R110002050_G_scaffold71714_1_pt1 | contig 13970 bp, 12 predicted proteins | sample TARA_R110002050 | Tara Oceans TARA_R110002050 (sample SAMEA4396988) | marine metagenome | biome: Polar Biome; feature: [DCM] deep chlorophyll maximum layer (ENVO:01000326); material: water (ENVO:00002006), including particulate matter (ENVO:01000060) such as... | depth 25 m
GCATTCGACCACTCTGCCATCCCTCCGAGCGGGCGAATAATATGATAATGCCCCTATGGTGTAAAGAGTAAATTGCAAATAATTTGTTAAGTGGCTATTTTATACCCAAGTTAAAATCCCCTTTGCACATCTGCTATTAAACATAGTTTACAAAGCTCAGCTTGCTTGATGGTATTGACTCAATAAACACCCATAACCCGCTATTTGTAATAACACCTGTTTAAGCCACAACAAATAGCCATTAGCTTAATGCAAATGTGATTAAACGGTCGATAACGGCGACTTTGCTTGATTTGATTTAGGTTAATGTTTACCTTTACTGCAAGTAATGTTGCTAATGCCAAGGATAGCGAGATGCTTTCAGAACAAGCATTTGAAATGATAGATATTGTGGCCCGCGTGGGCAGTTTTACCGCCGCCGCAAATAAATTAAATAAAGTGCCCTCTGCGGTGAGTTATGCCATTAAGCAGATTGAAGATGACTTAGGGGTAATATTATTTGAACGTCATCATCGCAGCGTGAGTTTAACTCCTGCTGGTGAACATTTTGTCGCCCAGTCTCGTGAGATCATGACCAAACTTAATAATATTAAGCGTGATACACAAAAAGTGGCTAATGGCTGGCGCCCTTCATTGTCCATTGCGATTGACAATATGGTTCGCGCAGACAAAATAAGTGGCTTAATAGCTGATTTTTATCGGCATTTTACCGACATTGAATTGATTATTCGCTTAGAAGTATATAACGGCGTCTGGGAAGCATTGTCTACAGGAAAAAGTGACATCGCGATTGGCGCTACCTCGAGCATTCCTGTTGGTGGCACCTTTAAATCTCGCGATATGGGGATGATCCAGTGGTCTTTTTTAGTCGGTAAGAATCATCCTTTAGCTAAAGCTGAGCACGCGTTAACCGATGAAGAATTATTACAATATCCGTCAATCTGCCTGCAAGACACAGCGCATAATATTGCACATCGACCGAATTGGTTATTGAATAATCAACGTCGAATTGTAGTACCCGATTGGATCAGAGCGATAAATTGCTTTAGAGAAGGTTTAGGTGTGGGGTATATGCCATATCATTTAGCCGATATCTTTATCAAAGCTGGTGCGCTAATAGAAAAACAGCTCGCTACTCCCAAACAAGACACCGCCTGCTGTTTAGCTTGGAATACTGCCAATATGAGTCCTGCTCTACAGTGGGTATTAGATCACTTAGGTGACACTGAAAAACTGAAAAAAGAATGGCTTAGCTAAACAGATTATGCAAAATATGTTTTTGTTAATAACATTACTTATCGAATAGTTTATGATAAATTAGCGCCTATTAAGATGATGTTTGTTATGAATTAATTTTTGTTTAATGTACATTGCTTACGCTATAGAAAAAGATTTAGCTTCAGAGTGAGAAAGATTCTTTTCTCGTTGAGCAAATCATTAAGTTAACACCTGGAGACGATAATGAATCAACAATCAGTTATATCACCCAGTCTATCGACGACTGATGTCAATAAAATGCTAAAAAACACCTACATGCTTCTGGCGATGACATTGGCATTTTCTGCTGTTACTGCTGGTTTAGCCATGGCGATTAACCTTGGCCCAATGATGTCATTAGGTTTATCGCTTGGTAGCTTAGTATTGTTATTTGTGACCCTAAAAAAAGCCGATAGTGCTGCAGCCATATTTTGGGTATTTGCCTTTACGGGTATGCAAGGTGCGTCACTCGGTTATATTTTAAATCATTATGTTGGTATGGCGAACGGCCCAGGGCTTATCATGCAGGCGTTGGGCTTAACCTCAGTGATTTTCGTATCACTGTCGGCTTATGCTTTAACCACCAAAAAAGACTTCTCATTTATGGGCGGTTTCCTATTTGCCGGTATGTTAGTGATGATCGGTGCTGTAGTGATTAATATTTTCGTCGGTAGTTCAGTATTATTTATGGCAATGAATGCGGGTATTGCATTGCTTATGACCGGTTTCATCCTCTACGACACTAGTCGTATCGTGAATGGCGGCGAAACCAACTATGTTCGCGCGACCATTTCATTGTACTTAGACTTTTTGAACTTGTTCATGAGCCTGCTACATTTGTTAGGTATGGGCAACGACGATTAATCGTCGATAGAGTTCATTGGTAAATTACGTTAAAATGACCCTACATTAGGGTCATTTTTTTTATAATGAGCAAATTCATCATTCAAGTAAACGGAAGTGTTTATGGCTCAACAGCCAGCTTTCGTGCGTTATCTTTTTGCCAAAGTGCATTAGCTAACGGTCATCAAATCATCAATGTCTTTTTCTATCAAGATGGCGTAACCAACAGTAATGCCCTTATTTGTCCGGCATCTGATGAAATAGATATGCACTCACATTGGCAAAATTTGTCAGCGCAGCACGCAATACCATTAACCAATTGTGTTTCAGCAGCATTGCGTCGTGGCATACTCTCACCACAAGATGCATCAGAAAATGGTAAGCCACAATGGAATAGCAGTGACGCATTTACCATGGGCGGCTTAGGTGAATTAGTGGTCGGTATTGAACAAGCTGACAGATTAATTAGCTTTTAAGATATTTGTGGAATAGATAATGAAATCACTGGTGATTATTTTTAGACATGCACCTTTAGGCACCACGAGTACTCGTGAAGGGCTTGATTTTGCTATGCTCAGTGCCAGCTTTGAACAACAGGTGAGCATTGTGTTTACCAATGAAGCTGTATTGCATTTGCTGGCAGGCCAAACACCTGAGCAAGCAGGATCGAAAGATTATGTGTCGGCGTTTAAAGCGCTATCTCTTTACGATATTGATACCGTATTGGTTTGCGCTGAATCAATGCACACATTAGGATTGCAGCCCAATGACCTCAGTATTGCGGCAACGGTAGCGACGCCAGAGATGATTAGGCAAACACTGCAAACGGCTGATGAGGTGCTAGTATTTTGATATTACATCATATCCAAGCATCAGTAATGAGTGACGATGCCTTAAGTACATGCCTGCGCTATATTCACCCTAAAGACAGTATTTTATTGTCTAGCGATGCGGTGAATTGTTTATTACAACCTCAATGGCAACAGCGTTTAGCAAATATTGCACTGTTTGTACTACAAGATGATGTTGTCGCTAGGGGGTTATCCGATCGCTTGATGATTATTTTAGCCAATAAAGCTGCGGGTGATTTTGATATTATTGACTATTCACAATTTGTTGAACAATCTTTGCGACATGATAAGGTGATAACTTGGTAAATTTTTTTGAATTTAATGGCCTGCAAATTGAAACCGATCATCAAGGCTATTTAAAAAATATCAATGACTGGCAAGAACCTATGGCAACTGTGATTGCCGCCACTGAGAACATTGAATTAACCGAGCAACACTGGGAAGTTATCCGTTTTGTGCGTGATTTTTATCTAGAGTACAAAACCAGTCCTGCTATTCGTGTGCTGGTTAAAGCTATCGGTCAACGATTAGGAGCCGATAAAGGTAACTCTAAATATTTGTATACCTTATTTCCTGGGGGACCGGCTAAGAAAGCAACCAAAATTGCTGGGCTGCCCAAACCCGCTAAATGTTTATAGTTAATTAAAGCCTACAAAAAAGCCCGCTTAAGATAACTTAAGCGGGCTTTTAAATAATTAACCTCAATAAAGGTTATTTAGGGAAAATGTTTTCTACTACTATCAATGCTGCTTGAGCTAGTTCAACAATTACCAACAAAATAAAAAAGAAGATAACTGATAAATAGATAAGCCTACGATTATCACGCCGACTTGAACCCATTGCTGGTTGTACCAATCCTTATCAATAATGCTCAACTTAAACAAAGTGGAACCAATTTAAATACTCGAAGTAAGCCCAAATATAATGCGTTGTTACCTCACTCTGTGCTCATAGCAATAAGCACAGAGTGATTAGAGAACCTAGCCAATAACGCTTAAGCCGCCCATGTATGAACGTAATACCTCAGGTACTGTGATAGTGCCATCTTGATTCTGATAATTTTCAAGCACGGCAACTAATGCCCGTCCCACTGCTAAACCAGAACCATTTAAAGTGTGCAATAACGCAGGTTTGTTATCTACCTTGCTACGGTATCGAGCTTGCATTCTGCGCGCTTGGAAGTCTTTCATGTTTGAACACGATGAAATTTCACGGTAAGTATTTTGTGCTGGTAACCACACTTCAATATCAAATGTTTTACTTGAACCAAAGCCCATATCACCAGTACATAACACCATAGTGCGGTGCGGCAAGTTTAATAACTGCAATACTTTTTCAGCATGTGCGGTAATTTCATCTAACGCATGCATTGAATTGTCTGGATGAGCAATTTGCACTAATTCGACTTTGTCGAATTGATGCTGACGGATCAAACCACGGGTGTCACGACCATAAGAGCCCGCTTCACTTCTGAAGCATGACGTTAATGCGGTCATTTTTATGGGTAGCTCACTTTCATCAACAATCATGTCGCGCACATAGTTAGTTAATGGCACTTCTGCGGTCGGGATAAGTGACAAGCCTTGGCCTTCTTCTGTTGCTGGTTTGGTGTGAAATAAATCTTCACCAAACTTAGGAAGCTGACCAGTACCTAATAAGCTGTCTTCATTAACCAATAGCGGTACATATGTTTCGCTATAGCCATGTTCAGTGGTGTGTAGGTCTAGCATGAACTGACCTAAAGCACGATTTAAACGGGCGATTTGGCCGCGCATGATAATAAAACGTGAACCAGTAATTTTAACGGCACTTTTAAAATCTAATCCACCGAGAGCTTCACCTAAATCTAAGTGATCTTTCACTTCAAAATCGAATGTTCTAGGTGTACCCCAACGACGCACCTCTACATTGTCATTTTCATCGGCACCAATTGGAACAGATTCATCAGGCAAGTTTGGTATGCTCATGGCGATGCTATTGATTTGTTGCAATAACTCAGCAAGTTCAGCTTTCTTTGCATCAAGCTGCACACCTAAATCCCCTACCTGCGCCATAATGGAACTGGTATCTTCGCCACGAGCTTTAGCTTGACCAATCGACTTGGAGATCGCATTACGCGACGCTTGTAAGTCTTCTGTTTCTACTTGAAGCGATTTACGCTTTTCTTCAAGTTTGGTCAAATTATCAACCTCTAAAATAAAGCCACGAGTGGCTAAACGCTCGGCGGTGACGTCAAGATCATTACGCAAAAATTTTGGATCTAGCATGTTGTGAGTTCTTTTTAGTTAAACACGTGAAAATATAAGCTGTTGACCTAAATACACCATAAAGAGACATAAGGTGACATTCAACAACACATTTAAAATAGCTTTATGCCATAAGCCTTCTTGCAACAGCAGTAAGGTTTCATTCGAGAAAGTTGAAAATGTAGTTAATGCTCCCAATAGGCCAATGCCAACTAGCGCTTTAATTTCAGGGCTAACATGACTTAACTGCCCTAGCGCATAAACTACGCCCATTAAAAACGATCCCAGTAGATTGACTAACAGTGTACCAAAAGGAAAACTGCTTCCAAATAGCTGGATCATAAAAATTGATAGAAGATAGCGTAAAACTGCACCAATTGAACCACCTAATGCCACCAAGATCACATTAGTCATAGCGTTTGTCCTCGCTTTGTTGATCAAGCTGACGCAATTGCACTAATTTATCTTGAATACGTTTTTCAAAACCTCTGTTCGTTGGCTGATAAAACTGGCTGTGTTGCAATGATTCAGGGAAGTAGTTTTCGCCGGCAGCATAGGCCGCTGGTTCATTATGAGCATAGCGATATTCTTTACCAAAACCGATTTCTTTCATCAATTTTGTCGGCGCATTACGCAGATGATTAGGCACAGGCTCGTGTCCAGTTTGCTTAGCAAGCTCACGGGCTTGATTAAACGCACTATAAACGGCGTTACTTTTGGGCGCGCTGGCTAAATACAACACGGCTTGAGCAATTGCGCGTTCGCCTTCAGCGGGTCCAATACGGTGATAACAATCCCATGCGTTAAGTGCAACTGTCATGGCAATAGGATCGGCGTTACCAATGTCTTCTGAGGCAATGGCCAATAAACGACGAGCAACATATAAGGCATCGCCACCACCTTCTAAAATACGGCAATACCAATATAACGCCGCATCGGGCGCCGAGCCGCGAACAGACTTGTGTACTGCAGAAATTAAATCGTAAAATTGATCGCCATTTTTATCGTAACCCGCAGCTTGATGGCCCGCAACTTGAGTGAGCATCTCGGTGGTAAACGCACTTTCATCTGCAACTAAATCGCTCATTAACTCGATTAAATTAAGTGCTTTACGTGCATCGCCCTCGCTAATGTCGGCTAATTGCTTAGCTACTGCGCTGGGTAATGTTAATTGGCGTTTGCCTAAACCACGTTCAACATCAGTTAACGCTTGAGTCACAATTAAGCTGATTTCATCGGAGCTTAAGCGATTAATAAGGTAAACGCGCGCCCGGGATAACAAGGCGTTATTAAGTTCGAATGAGGGGTTTTCGGTATATGAGAACCCTAGGGTTGTACATAAAGTAGGTGGGTGTGTGCCCAGCCCTTTAATTATATAGACTGTGTAGATTTTACCTTGACTTTTTATGAACACTGAGTTCATAAACAACTTCACAAAAATTAAGAGCAATACTTAGTTCATAAAATGTATTATAATAAATTAATGTTATCATAACTTGAATTGGCATATTTATCTATTAGAGAGCTGTTTTATATTACCGGGCTTCGCCCGAAATTAAGCCAGTATTTTTATTGGTCTTTTGCCATTATTTGGGAACTACCAATCTTTATAGAGTCGAGCGGAAAAGAACGTGCAAGAGTCATTATTTACCCAACCTGAAGAGAGTCTTCAAGAAGCTCCATTGCCACATAGGCTTAGACCGAAAAATCGCTCTGAGTATATTGGAATTCATGTACTTGAAGAAAAATATCCTTTTTTAAAAGCGACTAAGCCAAGAAACATGATTATATATGGACCCCCTGGTTCAGGAAAGACCACTCTTGCCACCATACTTTGTAGTGACTCGAACATCGACTTATTTACTTTTTCAGCCGTTCTATCAGGGGTTGCGGAGCTAAAAAAATTATTTGAATCTGCAAAAGAAAGTATTGAAGTGTTCCAGCGAACACCAGTGATTTTTATTGATGAAATCCATAGGTTTAACAAGGCTCAACAAGATGCACTTCTTCCACATGTTGAAAGCGGACTTTTTATTTTAATTGGCGCTACAACAGAATCTCCAAGAAGCAGCATAACTAAAGCATTACAATCCAGGCTACAAATTGTTGAGCTACAAACAATTGATTTTGCTAAAGCAACAGAAATAGTCCAATCTGCTGCTACGAAATTAAAAGTTGAACTAGATGAAGAAGAAGTCTCATTAATGGCTGAGTATTCTGGTGGTGATGCTAGAAAGGCTATTAGTAATTTGGAAATGGCTATCCACTTAAAAAGTAGTAACGATTATTCACGTAATACTCTTATCAACATAATAAAAGAAAACTCTAGAGCTTATGATCGAAACGCTGATCGACACTATGATGTAATCTCAGCCTTTATTAAAAGTATGAGGGGATCAGATCCAGATTCAGCTTTGCTATGGTTAGCTGTAATGCTTGATGGTGGTGAAGATCCAGTTTTTATAGCTCGTAGGCTAGCAATCTTCGCTTCGGAAGACGTCGGAAATGCTGATTTAAATGCGTTAACTATCGCCAATAACACATTAAATATTGTTAGTAATATAGGGATGCCTGAAGCTAGAATTACGCTTGCTCAAGCAACAACCTACCTTGCAAGTACGGTAAAAAGTAATGCTGCATATGTAGGTATAAATAAAGCGTTAGAGTACGTAAAGTCCCGTCCAACCATTGAAGTGCCTCATCACCTTAGAGGTCATCCTGATAAAGATCACCCTATTAAATATCAATACCCGCACTCTTTTGAGAATAACTGGGTAGATCAAGCATATTCTTCTTCAAATACTCCACAGTTTTACAAGCCCAAAGATGCAGGGGTCGAAAAAAACATTAGAAATAGGCTGTCTTTTCTATGGGGTGATAAAAAATCGTTTGATTAGGAAATGATTACACTACCGCACTACGTTTGCTGAATCGTTTAAAATAACAATTAAACAACAATTGTTTTTTTAAACGATTGATTATTAATTATGGTGATGTTCGGTTGTCCGAAAATGGTAACGACTTAAATAAAAAGTATATATCATCTTACAAAGGGTTACGTTTATTCTTTAGCTTTTCAGCTCGACGTTTTTTGGATTCTTCGTAACCGATACCAGCTTTTTTAATTGCGAACTTAACCCTAGTATAACATGTGATAGTGTTCATTTGTGAATCGTCACAGATCAATAATTCTCATTATTTATGACGATCCACAGAATCTTTATTGAACCATTTATATAGTTAAGCGATATCTTCCCTCAGCATGTAACCTGTAATGGAATACTGTTCTACTAAAAAGTCCAAAACTATCATTGACTGTGCTCTTAAACTTGGTGTTTGCCTCACTTTGTCATGGTTTTTAAATAGATACCTTCTCATATATTTTTCCAAACAAAATAATGTATTACCTGATTTATCTTGTGATAAGTCGATATCAAAGGTCTTTATTGCATTACTGAACCAGTAAATTCCGTCATCTAAAAATTCACTTCCTACACCACAAAGTAGTTTGCTAAGACTATAAATAAAAGATGATTCTCCTCCAATCTTACCGCTTAAATCACTAAAAAAAACTTTATTCTCTGGTGAAAATGTATGCCATGCCATTGCGTCATCTTTCCAAGAGGTACCTGCAAATAAAAAGGACTTGATTATACGCTCTTTATCATGTTGCCAACCTTTACTATTTATTGACTCCACAATGTGATCCTTAAATCGATTCCATACATGCCAAAATGATTCAGGCATATTGAGTGAATCTTCAGCGCTAACAAATTCTTTTAGTAAATCAGCCATGCCTTCATTCAATATGAAATCATCTGTAAAATATTTCAGGAATATGTCTTTCTTGTCATTTTCTAGGTGAAGGATAAAATGAGCATAGTGCTTAGAAAACTCATGTTTGTCAGTATAATCAAGACGTTCTTCTCTATCACGTGAAAGCAATTGTTGTGAAATTATCCTGATAATTTCTTCGATAAATGGCACCGATTCCATACAATTGCTATCGAATGGTACGAGTTGAAAAGCAGTTATCAATATGTCTCTATCAATACGTTCAATACTATCAACCGCTAATTCCGAGATGGTTTCGTCTTCTAAGCTTTTTACTATTTCTTCTAATTCTTTGAACAACTCTTGTTCTAAATCATTTTGGTCTATCTCATGTTTGTGTTGTTTATAAGCCTCTTCTCTTAAATGCCCCTGAACATTTCTATATTTTTGAGCAATTACCAAATACCCAATATACAAAGATTTCATGAACTCAGGTTCGTCTTTCCATAGGTGCTGAACAGCTTGGATAACTACAGAATTTATCCTATCTATTCCCATCATCGTTATTGAGTCACGTCTCATTAAGGCTCTAATTAAGGTAAGCTTGATATTAAGCCTTTCATCTGGAAAATGTTCTATCAGTTTTGGAAGTACAAATAGCGCAGGAACAAGTCCGTCTCCAATCTGGTGCGTGTAGTCATCATTATCAACAATACTTGCATACTCAAATATAACTTCTCTACAAAACTCTAGTTCGTTATTTCCTAATTTTTCTTTAAAGTCCCGCAATAGCACGGCGCATACATACGATGGTAAAGCTCTAACAAACTGTAGTTCTTCAGTCATGTTTTCATTATGAAGTTGTTTCCATATTTCCTTTGCCTCGTTTAATGCAAGCAATGGATCATTTTCATAAGAATCGTACTTTTTGTAGTTGCTTCTATTGTAGAGTCTGCTATCAGCCCAAATATTTAAACTGGAATGTTTAAATGGCTTAGTTGCTTCTGCCTGTGCAGCTTCACTATATTTTCTAAGTTCCGGGTCAATTTCCGGATTGAATTCTATCGCTATACCATTTTCTACTTGTTTCGTTTCAGGTGACATTTTCCTTTTATCTATACGGGCTAAATATAGACGCCATGTTTTGTCTCGATGACTTTCTTGTTCTTTGTCCGGTAATTCTTTGTAGTGAATATCCAAAATATCCCAGACGTCCTGCAACCTTTTCTCAGACTCTTCTTCTGATGTATCGTCGGTTCTAAAGAACTGATATTGAAGTGCAATATCTTCTAATGTCAATTTTCGATGTTTTTCGTCGCAGGCCTTTATCCTCTCATTCTCATGAAGCTCATTCATTCGGTTAAAACCAAAGCCACTGAGCGAAGTAAGTTGACTTTTATGCGTCTGATCTAGCCTCATTCGAGCAGTGTCATAGAAGAAGAATTCTTTTGTTCTAAATAAAATTTTAGCTACATTAAATGTTTTCTCATGAAACGCACATACTATACTTGCAACAACAGCCACGAGCGCAGAGGATTCAGCCCGTGCTAGGATATAATTTAAATAATATTCAAGTGTTTCAGATTTAGTTCTTTTTCCTCTTTCAAGAAAGAAACGTTCTAGCGACATTAATATTGATTCAAGGAGATCAGGGTTTACCTGTGTTCCTCTGTACATGCACCAAAGACGATTTGAAATAGGTACGCTAATTTTTTTACCATCATCGAGAATCAATGTTGCAGTTTCAACCTGGCCTTTATCGAGACTAGATTCAGCATATATTTTTGATGAATAATTTATTAGGTCGGCAATGAAGTTTAGTGCTAATTTTAAGTCTATTTTCAGCAAGGCGTATATAGGGGTCTGATAAGCACTTGCTGGATAATAATCTTGATGCCTTTTCTCAACACCAAACTCATGGTCGACCTCTAGTCTTAAATTATAATAATCGTCGTTTTTTGGTGGTTCATACACCCAAAAACACTTAGCTAGAGCAATTACTTTTTCCGGAATCTCCATAGCTACATTAAAACATTCCATTTTAGTTAAAATGAATTCACTCAGAAGGTGGTATGGATCGTTATGTCGCTTCCAATTGTTTAGAGTTACTTCATCAATAATAACTTCTAACTCGCTTTTGATTTCACTTACTCCATACAAAATAGTTAGGATCAAGTTTTTAGAAAATCCATCATCTCTAATATAGATATCTTTTTCGATTACATACCTGTAAAACGATAAAGCAATTAGGCTAGCATATTTAGTAGTATCGCCAGACTTATTGTTACTGTTCCAGTCATAAAGGACCGGCAATGCAAAATTTAGATTATCTACACCGATATTTTCAATATTATTAAAAATGAACTTAATTAGTGAGTTCCATCCGGTTCCTTTTGGCCTAGTTATCACATAATTCATTGACAATATATCTGGCGTTCGCACTCCAAGCCCATCAAAAACACTATTATCTATCTCCTTACACCCTACCCTGATTAATAAGCATATTCGCTTAAGAAGACTGAGGTCGTTTTCTAATAGTAACTTTTTACTAATTTTAAAAAAATAATCAGAGTAGTCAGACAGAAGCATAGAAACTAGCGCTTCATCTTTCCACAACTTGTCTATAGTACGAGATGATAAGGATTCTACGATGAGGTGACTAACTTCTTCATTTGCAGAGCTAAGCTTCTCTGATAGCCACCGCCTGAAAACTCTTCTGATGGGCAAAGACTGTTGTATTTTATCGAAAAATACTTCTGCATTTTCAGACGATAAGAAGCTACCTTCAACGAACTTTTCCAGTGCCCACTCTTCATAAATATCATGAGTGATAAAATACCCTCTATTGGGTTCATAACTAATAATCCCTTCAGTAACTAAAGCTTCTTCTACTCTTTCATTGGCGTAACTAGGATCAGGAATGATGAAAAATTTTCCTGTATTGGCCCTATCTTTAGCAAGGCTAATAAAAAATTGCTCTCTTTGAGGGGATCTTTTTGCAATGACTCTGGGCCACAGTGATTCCTTGAACTCAAAATAACTCGCACCTTTGTTTTCCTGATAATGCTTCAAATATTCTCTGAGATAAAACGGTGTTAATATAAGTGCTTTAAACTTCTTATCATCAGGAATAATAAAATCATGTTTTTTAGCAAGTTCAAATAATGTATCTTCATCCAATTTTTCTATGTGTATCGATTTAAAGCTAATTTTGTACACTTCATATAGCTGAAAAATCAAATCATCTAAGTAGGTATTTCTAGTTGTGAACCAAACCTTCCATCCAGTTTTGATTAAGTTGGATAGATATTCTTTAATAGGATCTGTATTTTCTAAAGCAAGTAAATGTTCCGCTGAATCAATAACAACTATTTTGTTATCTGCTCCTTCATGAGCCTCAATAAAATCCTTTAAAAAAACACCTGATAAAAATTCATTCAAACTACTAACAGAAAATTCTGTTGCCTTATGGACATAAAAGGCATCATTTTTCCCTTTGCCTTCATACAGTCCTTTTATCAAGGCTGTTTTTCCTGTGCCGCCTTCTCCACTTATGATTAACGCGCTAGTTCCTGACTCTTCAACTTCAGATATTAAATCAGAGCGATTAATTGAAACATCTTTTTCACCAAAGGTTATTGCAGTTTCAATATCGTCTAGAATTGCACCCGTGTGAGATTCAAACGAGTTCAAAAGTCCAAATAAATTATCCGATTGGGTAAAGAAATATGAAGTGATCCGGCTACAATCATCCACTACAAACGGCGATTCAAAATAACTACAGCATCTCCATTCAATGTCTAAGTTGTTGTCTTTTGCCTTTTTTTCTGCTTCTAGTTTTCCTTGTGGTTCCTTTCCTTTGTTTTGACCCCACTCTGAGTTTGTATAGAAAATTATTTTATTTAAATCAGGGTAATCACGTTTCGCCTTTGTGATTGTTTTTAGTATGTCATTTTTGTGACTAGATAATGCGGTTTCATAAAATTTAGCTTGCCAACCAGTATTAACTCCGTTTGAGGAAATTGGATTGGTTTCTATTGCCGATTGGTTTTTATACCGAAAAATTCCAGTTTTAGCTTTAAATTCATTGCAGAAAAGGAGATAGCACATCCACTCAAAAGCATCTTGAGGGTTTGCTGAAAACTTTGCTTTAAATACTTCCCAATCAATTTTAATCAATTCAAATATCCTTATATAATACTACTCGTTATATACTAACTAAAATTTCGCTAACATGACTAACCGTTCGAGACGCTTTTCTAATGTATAGCCTTAACTTTCTGTTCAATTCCAGTAACTAGTTTTTACAGAATAAGTTTTAATATTTTTTATCCAATACTTTTTTGAAACTTTCCGTTAAAGCTTCGATCAACGCTAAAGCCAGTCTGAATAGTTTGCCATTTCGGACTGGCTTCTATGGCCGAGTTGAATGCCTGTTGATCACCGACAAATACCACAGTTTTTTTGGCGCGAGTCAGTGCCGTGTACAACAGGCTACGTTCAAGTAAATTCGACTTAGTGACAGCCATAATTACGCATTCAGCAGCACTGCCTTGAAAACTGTGCACCGTCAATGCATAGCCAAGTGTGATACCAAGATTTGCAATATCTTCGTTATCGATCATTCGCTTTTTACCACAAAACTCAAAGGTGTAAGGGTGCGTCGCAGATTGTAGCTTGCCGAGGCTACCGTTGAATAGATCGAAGCCATTACCACCAACGTCCGTTACATTTTTTCTGACAAGCACCGGATCACCTTCATTCAGACCCCATGCTTTTAATTCCATACCTTTGTCTGTTGTTAGCTGCGACTGAAAATAGCTGTTGATATGATGGATAGACTGAACTATTGGTCCGTAGGCGTTTTTACTTTTACGATGCGTAGTGATCACTTGTGTTTTATCCAAGCCAAGCTTATTCGCAACTTGAAAAATGACTTTAGCTAAGGAGTGAGGCACGGCAAGATCATTATAAATTGAACTTTTTTAATAACTCATGA
>TARA_R110002050_G_scaffold76618_3_pt1 | contig 13940 bp, 9 predicted proteins | sample TARA_R110002050 | Tara Oceans TARA_R110002050 (sample SAMEA4396988) | marine metagenome | biome: Polar Biome; feature: [DCM] deep chlorophyll maximum layer (ENVO:01000326); material: water (ENVO:00002006), including particulate matter (ENVO:01000060) such as... | depth 25 m
CGGATGTACTCGTATAGCTGCGGTGTATCGGGCCGGTTTTTAAGCCACAAGACCCGCGAAGGGCCATCAACCTTACAATTGCTGACAATGATGTTCCGGTTGTGAATCGACTCGCTGCCGCAAGTGACTGCCGAGTGGCAAAAGCCAAAAGTGCAATCGCGAATGATGATGTTCTTGTTCGGTCCGTTATCGGGATCGGTATCCGCCGTTGGACCTTTACCCCCTTTCAGGGCGATGGCATCGTCGTTCACTTCCATATGACAGCCCTCAATCAACACATTGGAGCACACATCCAGATCAATGGCATCGGTACTGGGCGCTTTAATAGGTTTGGCAGGAGAGAAAATATGCAGATCCAGAATCTTGACATGATTGCACTGGTAGAAATGAGAGGTCCAGAAGCCGGCGTTCTGCAGCCTTACATCCTGCAATTGCACGTGGTTGCTTTTTTGAATAAACACCAGCCGTGGGCGCGACACCTCCAGATTGGTACAGTCGGGATTCTCTTCACGGCGCTGCCAGAAAGCTTCCCAATACTTTAATCCATTACCGTCGATAGTTCCCTGCCCGGTAATGGTAAAACCGTCCACACCATAGACATTCACCACCGCAGGGAAATAATCCAGGTTTTGGCCTTCCATGCGCGAGGGCATGATGGGGAAATTGCGAATGTCGTCGGAGCCAAGCAAAACGCCACCCTCCCGAACATGCAGATGGGTGTTGGGCTTAAAAAAAAGAGCGCCGGTTAAAAAGCGACCTTCCGGAATAATGACCACCCCACCCCCTTGCGCCGCCGCTTCGTTGATGGTTTGCTGAATAACTTCCGTATTCATTGTTTCTCCATCGCCCACCGCGCCAAAGTCTGTGATAACCAGCTGGGCCCCCAGCGTATCGGGGTTAATCTTTCCGGTTTCGCCAAACCAGGCCGGTATTTCCGAACCATCGGGAAATAAAGCCACCGGTTGGGCTTCAGGACTCTGGCAAGAAGCCAGTTGAATCAAAACAATTGCAGCAAGCAACAGGACTGTGGTACTTTTCATCAGAAAATTGGGTTTTTTATTTTTTTGTTCGATTACATTCATTTTTCAAATTCCTACAATGGATTCCTACCTCTATCAAACGAGCATCCAAATTTCGGTTTTTCAGAAATGATTAACCTGTAATTTTGTACGGAAACGCCGGGACAAACTGTTTTTTTTTGTGATATGATGATAACAGATGGGAGCCCCTGACGCTCAATTTACTGGTGTTTTATCTCAACACCAATTCGTTGCACCAATCCAGCTGTCGCCGTTTCCGAACGGTGATTTATTGACACGTGTTGGCGACGCGGTCAAGTCTGGCGACATCGGCAGGTCCTTTACGGCAGCTGCCTTCATCTAGCCTAGGCTGACTACTGCGACCACCTTCTTCCTCTTTTAACCGCCCAAAGGTTCTTTCAATCACTTTGGAGGGTGCTCTGACCCTGAAAGCGCCAACTTTTTAGTACTTTTGCCCCACAAATTGATAACCGAAATGGAAAGAAGAGACATTGAAATTATGGCACCAGTGGGTTCATGGGAATCACTGGCAGCGGCCATTCAAGGCGGGGCAGGCTCGGTTTATTTTGGCGTGGAAAAGCTCAACATGCGTTCGCGCTCCTCCAATAACTTCACCCTCAACGATCTGAAGAAGATTGTTGAAACGGCACAAAAGCATGGTCTGAAAACATACTTGACGGTGAATATTATTGTGTTCGACAACGAGTTGGACAAGTTGCACGAAGTGATTGACGCCGCCAAAGCTGCTGGAATTACGGCCATTATCGCCAGCGACATTGCCGCCATCGCCTATGCGCGTACCATTGGGGTGGAGGTGCATATTTCAACCCAGGTGAATATTACCAATATTGAAGCAGTGAGATTTTACGCGCAGTTTGCCGATGTGGTGGTGCTGGCTCGCGAGATGAACCTGGGCCGTGTTTGGGAAATCAGCAAGCAAATCAAGGAACAAAATATCACGGGCCCGGCAGGTAAACTCATTCAACTGGAAATGTTTGTGCACGGCGCTTTGTGCATGGCCGTTTCGGGCAAGTGCTACCTCAGCCTGCACGAAATGAGCTCGTCGGCCAACCGCGGCAGCTGCATGCAAACCTGCCGCCGAGCCTACACCGTTACCGACAAGGAAACCGGCGCCGAGCTGGAGGTAGACAACGAGTACATCATGTCGCCCAAGGATTTAAAAACCATTCATTTTCTCAATAAAGTACTCGATGCGGGCGTTTCGGTCCTCAAAATTGAAGGACGGGCGCGTTCTCCCGAGTATGTAAAAACGGTTGTGGAATGCTATCGCGAGGCCGTAGATGCCTATTTTGACAGCTCGTTTACCGAAGAAAAAATTGCTGTCTGGGACGAACGGCTGCAAACGGTTTTCAACCGGGGCTTTTGGGATGGCTACTACTTAGGACAGCGCTTGGGCGAGTGGAGCAGTAACTACGGTTCGGTAGCCACCAAGCGGAAGCTTTACCTGGGCAAGGGCATGAATTACTTTGCGAAACTGGGCGTAGCCGAATTTAAAATGGAAACAGGCAAGCTTCAGGTGGGCGACCACATTCTGATTACCGGCCCAACCACCGGTGTCGTTGAAGCCGAGGTAGAAGAAATCCGGGTGAACCTGAAGCCGGTTGAAGAAACCAAACAGGGCGAACGCTTTTCCATCAAGCTGAATCAAACCATCCGCCGGTCAGACAAATTATATAAAATTGTCAATTCAAGCGAAGTTCACCAGCGCAAATAAGCTGAAAGAAACCACGAAATTAAGAATGCGTCGTTGATAAATCATTCGAAATTCATGCACAATTTATATGGTAGTCGCTTGACTTTCTTGTTACTTTTGATAAAAAATCAGATTATGCGCAAGCTACCACTTCCCATCATCCTTGTTTTCGTTGTGATAATTGGTGCCACCTGTTTCTTCACGGCATGCCAGTCCCAAGGTTACGGGGATAACTCGTCTTTTCGGGCCGTTCCGGTCCGAACACCCCTGATCGTTGAAATACCTGATCTTGGATCCTTTATGAAACGAATTGATCCGGAAAACCAAATCGTATCGGAGCTGGAGCAGTTCATTCAACTTCAGGCTTTTTTTACTGATGTCCGGGAAGTGAAGACCCAGTTTGAAGCCAGCGACCAATTGCGAAAAGTACTTTCAAACAAATCGGTTCTGGTTGCCTTCAATGCTGAAGGGAAAAATAATGTGGGTGGTTTGTTTATTGCCAGCCTGGATGACCGCAAAGAACGAGCGGATTTGATGGATTACTTCAACAGCCTGTCCGATGCAAAAAAAGGAGGAATCAGCTCGCGCGATTATGACAACGAACAAATCTATCAGCTAAACACCGGCAACACCGAACTGCACTTCGCTTTTAAAGACGGGGTGTTGCTGTTTAGCCGTTATGCTTTGTTTGTGGAAGAAGCCATTCGCCAAATGACGGTCGAAAACCTGACCAACGATCAACAACTGCAAGACTTGTACACCACGGTCAGTTCAAGCTCTGATTTCAACCTATACATCCAGCACGAGCGATTCCCGCCTTTCATCGCTGATCTGGCACCACGGGACTTCAGAAGACAGATCGAGCTTTTTGGAGGTTTTTCCGACTGGACCGAGTTGGATGTCAACATGAAAGACACCGAACTGTTGCTTAATGGTTTTAGTTTTTCCAATGATGTCAGCAACTACCTCGCCGCTTTTCGCGGGCAAAAAGCAGTCCGCTCGAACATGCCCGGGGTATTGTCGGCCAAAACCAGTCTGTACGTCAATTTAGCCCTGGACAACCTGGACACCTTTTACCGCAATTACGAGGAATACTTGAAAAAGCAGGGGCTTTTCTACCCGCGCGAAACGCAGCTTAAAAAGCTGGAACGCTACAGCAAAGTGCCGTTTCTCAAGCTATTCTCAGAGATTGCAAAAAGCGAGTTTGCCATTGCCTTTGGAACCGTCACTCAAAATGACCCGGCAACCAACCGCTTCTTCATTGCTGAAGTGAAAGGGCAGTCGCTCGCCCGCGAAAAACTGCTCCCCATGCTCGATAATTATGCCAAAGCCAATAACACCAGCCTGCAGCAACTGGAAAGCCAATACCAGATTCAAAATGCCCGTTCGTTTTCCATTTACGAGTTTCCGTTCTCGAACCTGCCTGAGCTACTCTTCGGACAAGTTTTTTCGGGCGTTGAAAGCAACTTCCTGTGTTTCTACGACAACTACGTGATATTTGCCGATAACAGCACCGCCCTGAAAAATTATATCCATGACTTGGTGCTTTCCGAAACCTTGGAAAAGGACATCCAGTTTCAGAAATTCAACGAACAGCTGTCCAGTCGATCCAGCTTTTCATTCTACCTCAACTTTTCGAAAGCTTTCTATTTAAACAACTACTACCTGAATAAAAAAGCCGCCAGTGCAGTTGCTGACCACGAACAGTCAATTCGTAAGTTCCAGGCCGTTAGCTGGCAGTTTTCCGAAAACTCGGGGCAATTCCTGAATAACCTCTATCTGAAGTATGACCCGGTTTTGAAAGAAGAGCCTCAAACGGTTTGGCAGAGCAAGCTGGAATCAACAGTGGCGATCAAACCACAGCTAGTTACTAATCATAACGACCCGGCGAACAAGGAAGTCATCATTCAGGACAACAAAAACCAACTCTACCTGATTAACAAAGAAGGCGTAAGTCTATGGAAGATTCAACTTCCAGGCAAAATCATGAGCGAAATTTACCAGATTGACTACTTCAAAAACGGAAAGTTGCAATACCTGTTTAACACGCAAACCCAATTGCACCTAATTGACCGTGAAGGGAACAATGTGGCCCGCTATCCCATTACTTTCCGGTCGCCAGCCACCAATGGCGTGGCGGTTTTTGATTACGACAACAACCGCAATTACCGCTTTTTTATAGCCTCCGAAAACAAGCAGGTTTATGCCTACGACCGGGAAGGAAACCTTGTCACTGGCTGGGATTTCAAGGGAACCGACGGCCTTGTCGACACATCGGTGAAGCATTTCAGGGTAGCTGGTAAAGATTATCTGGTATGCGCCGACCAATACAAAACTTACATCTTGGACCGAAGAGGCGACACGCGCGTGAAAACCAGCAGTAATTTTGAACATTCACAAAACGATCTTCACCTGGTGCAGGCCACACAAGCCGCTATTGCCACCACTGATGTCAACGGGCTCATTTATTTGCAGTATTTTAACGGCCAACACGAAACCTTGAATGTAGGGAGCTTTGGCAAAGAACACTTTTTCGGAGTCGAAGATCTGAACGGAGATGGCAAAACCGACTTTTTCTTTGCCGATGGAAACAAGCTTTTTGCGTTTACCGACAAAGGCAAGAAAATCTTTGCCCGCGAGTTTAACCAGCCCATCAGCAGTAAGCCAAACAGCTACCTTTTTGCCAATAACGACCGAAAAATCGGGGTGGTTTGCCACGACGAAAACCGGGTGTACCTGGTCAACTCAGACGGCTCGTTTTATGATGGTTTTCCACTGCATGGCAATACTGATTTTACTATTGGATATTTCAACCGATCCAACCCTTATTTTAACCTGGTAGTGGGCAACGAAGACAATAGCTTCTATAATTATCAAGTGGAGTAGCGATTGGGGTATTGATTACTGGATAATTAGTGATTGGTCATTGGTGGTCATTTAATGGCCATTCTTCGTGGAGATCATCTTGATGTTGGATTCTTAATTCTTAAAATTTGATCCGGCAGCGTCCGGATAGAATCTCCCGTGTTAATCCAGACTCTTTAAAATTCCTTTCAGCAGGGCATTCAAATCAAATTCCCCCTTTTTCGAATAGCCGGTTCTCACCACCACCAATTCTTTTGATGGGATAATACAAATAAACTGTCCATCGTGTCCTTTACACAAAAACAGGTCGTCGGGAGCGTCCGGATATTCACCCGACCGGTTGAGCCAGAAGGAAGACCCATATCGCCCTTCGGAGCCATTGGCAGTTTCGGTCGTGTAATCTACCCAGCCTTTGGGCAAGATTTGATCACCCTCCCAGTTGCCATCGTACAGATACAGCAGCGCGAATCGGGCATAGTCGCGCATGGTGGCATACAAATACGACGAGCCAACGAAGGTTCCGGAAGCATCGACCTCAAATATGGCACTGGTCATGCCAATCCGGTTAAACAACGCTTGCCGCGGATAAGCGTAATAGGCCTGATCATCAGGAAAGGTCTTGCGCAGTTCGCGGCAAACCAGGTTGGTCGACCCCGACGAATACATCCACACCGAGTCTGCTGGATATTTGTAGGCTTTTTGCTGGGTATACAATCCCATATCGCCCACTTTATGAAGCATCACCGTGACATCGGACAGATTCCCGTAATTCTCATTCCAGTCCAACCCGCTATTCATCTGTAGCAAATTGCTAAGCGTAATGTCCTGCCGTTTGTCCTGCTGCCATTCCGAAATCGCCAGGGGTTCGTCAATCGCCATTTTTCCGTCCTTTACACGCAAGCCGACCAAGGCATTGGTCACGCTTTTGGCCATCGACCAACTTAGAAATTTTGTGTTTGGAGAGAAATCATCCCGATAAACTTCAGCTATCGGTTGTCCTTTGTAAACAACAACTAAGGCAAAGGTTCCCTTGAAAGGAATGGTATCGCTCATTGCCTGTGTAATAGCGAGGTTTAGCTTATCACGGTCAATTAACCCCGGAACAGGTTCTTCAATCGCATTGCCCATGGGCCAGCGTATGGAATCGGAACCATCAGGAAGCACCTCAATCCGCGGATATGGCCGGCTTTGGATCTGCTCTTCTGAAAAATCCTTTACCAGCGTGCAGCCATATCCTTCCACGTAAATAGCTTTGGATTTACCCCACAAAAACCGGCTTTCGACTTCCCGTTTTTCAAAGTCCACGGTATTGTTGGTCAACGCGATAAATGAAAAGTTCAGGTCTTCTTGTTCCATCGCCTCCTGGCTGCGGCCAGCAACAAAGACCGCCGAGGCCAAATTCTTGGCAGCATAACCGGTGATCACAGGCATCAACAAATGGAGGTAAAAGCCAGCTCCTAAAATGAGGGCAACGAGTACTGCAAGGGCTATTCTTTTTGTTTTCATATAAGACCGGCTATTAAAATTGAGCGTGAGTAAACAGTCAGTCCAATTTACGAAAATACAGCAGAAGATAAAATCCGATCGCAAAGAGGCCTTCATTAAAAAGGCCATCAATTAAATTGACAGCCTTTTCTAAATCTTTATTTTTGGTGAACTTCTTACAAAATCAACATGGCATCGCCATAGGTTCCAAACCGGTATCCTTCTTTGATCGCCTTTTGGTATGCTTCCATCACAAAATCGTATCCTCCAAAAGCGGCTACCATCATCAATAGGGTCGACATTGGCAGGTGAAAGTTGGTAATCATTCGGTTGGCTACGCTAAACTCGTACGGAGGAAAAATGAACTTGTTGGTCCACCCTTCAAACGGCTTTAAATGCCCTTGGGTTGATACGGAGCTTTCGAGGGTTCGCATAACCGTCGTACCAACAGCACAAATATTTCTCTTTTTAGCCTTGGCATTGTTTACGACCTCGCAGGCTTCATCGCGAATCCAAATTTGCTCCGAATCCATCTTGTGCTTAGTCAAATCCTCCACATCCACGCTTCGGAAGTTACCCAAGCCCACATGCAAAGTCACGTAACTAAACTCAACTCCCAGGATCTCCAGGCGCTTCAACAGCTCGCGCGAGAAGTGCAGGCCGGCCGTTGGTGCGGCAACAGCACCTTCGTGTTTTGCAAAAATGGTTTGATAACGGTCCTTATCTTCGGGCTGAACCGGACGTTGAATAAACTTGGGCAGTGGTGTTTCGCCCAGGCTGTAGAGGGTCTTTTTGAACTCATCGTATGGCCCGTCAAACAAGAAACGTAACGTCCGGCCTCGTGATGTGGTGTTGTCGATTACCTCGGCAACCAGCATATCATCTTCGCCAAAGTACAGTTTGTTACCAATCCGAATTTTCCGAGCCGGATCAACCAACACATCCCATAAACGTTGCTCGCGGTTCAACTCACGAAGCAAAAAAACCTCAATTTCAGCACCTGTTTTTTCTTTGTTCCCATATAAACGTGCCGGAAAAACCTTGGTATCATTGAATACCATGACATCTTGGTCATCAAAGTATTCCGTTATGTCTTTGAATAACTTATGTTCAATTTTCCGACTACCACGGTGCAAAACCATCAGTTTCGACTCATCCCGGTTTTGGGAGGGATGCAGAGCAATCAGTTCCTCTGGCAGTTTATATTTGAACTTGGATAACTTCATAAATGAATAATTTTTCGATAAGACAGAACCCCGTTTTACGGGGCAATATTCAGTTTGTTACAAATTTGTCAATATTTTTTAAAAAGTCGGTTAGTGAAAGCGCATCGTCCACTTTGAAATCCCCAATTCGGGTACGTCTTAAACCGATAAGATAAGCTCCACTATCCAATGCTTTTCCAATGTCGCGAGCCAAAGCCCGGATATAAGTCCCCTTACTACAAACAACCCGGAGCTCAATTTTCTCTTGAGAAAAATCAAGTAACTCCAACTCCCGAATATGAATCAGGCGGGATCTCATCTTAACATCCGTCCCTTTTCGGGCATGGGTATAAGCCCGTTGCCCATCTATTTTGACCGCACTAAAAACCGGCGGGACCTGCTCAATCTCGCCAAGAAACTGTTGCAAAACAGCTTCTGTCGCCACTTGAGTAATGTGTTTGGTGTCGAATTGTGCATCTTCTTCCGTTTCCAAATCGAATGATGGTGTCGTGGCTCCAAGCTTGATGCTTGCCAGATATTCCTTCTCGCCAGCCTGGTGCATTTCAATTTGTTTGGTTGCTTTACCCGTACAAAGAATCATCAAGCCGGTAGCTTTCGGATCCAACGTTCCGGCGTGCCCCACTTTCAGCTTTTTGATCTTCATGGCGCGACAGAGATTATTGCGTACTTTTTGCACCAAATCAAAGGAAGTCCAGTCCAACGCTTTATCAAAAAGCAACACCTCTCCTTTGACGAAGTCAAAATTTTTGGGTTCCTCCCCCATGGAAAACTCGTTTAGTTAATGTATGGTATGAATCAGGAAGTCAGTTTTTCAGCCGGCAAAGATAGCAATTAACCCGATAACCAGGCAATAGGCTGCAAAATAAATCAACTTGCCTTCTTTTACAATTTTGATCATCCATTTGCAGGCTAAAAGGCCCGCAAGAAAGGCTGCAACAAAGCCAACAGCGAGTGGTAATATCCCAATCGAATCTTCCGGGTTCAGTTCATGGCCCAAGAGATCAATGCAATTGGCGCCAATAATTGGAATCAAAACCATCAGAAAAGAAAAGCGGGCCATATCTGCTTTTTTCTTACCCAGCAGAAGGCCAACAGCAATGGTTGATCCGCTCCGCGAGATCCCAGGAAGCACAGCCATAGCCTGAGCCACGCCAATAATCAGGGAATCGAGCCAGCCGACTTTCTTTTCTTGGGATTTAGCGAAATAGGAAAAAGCGAGCAAACACGCAGTGGCAATCAACATTGATCCAACAAAAACCAGGTTCCCATTATACAGGCTCTCAATTTCTTCCCTAAAAAAGAGGCCCAGAATAATGACAGGCACAGCAGAAAAAAGTAAAAGGGAGATGTACCTGGTTTCTTCATTCCACCTGAAGGCAAACAAGCCTTTAAAAAGCAACAGAACATCTTGTCGGAATACGACCAGGGTACTCAGCACGGTTGCTCCATGCACAACAACGGCAAACACCAGGTTGTTGTGCCCTTTCACCCCCAAAAGATTGTGACCTATTTCTAAATGACCACTAGAGCTCACGGGTAAAAATTCGGTCAATCCCTGAATAATCCCCAGCAAAAAGGCCTGGAAAACGTTCATCGGCTAGTTTTCTTGTTTTGGGCGTTTCATAATCGCATAAATCTCGAACAAAAACCCAAACAATACGATTATCGGGGCTAGGGTAATTCGTCTAAAACTAAATATTTCGGGATTGAAAACCGAGGGGTCTTCACTCTTTCCACCCACCATGAGAATGAACCCTATGACGATGATTCCGAATCCGATAAGCAATAATTTATAGTTTTCTTTCCCCAATGCGAAAGTTTGTTTCTGCAATTCATCTTTAGTCTTAACCATGCCTCAATATTTTTGATGATACGAAAGTAGAAAATCTATTTCTAATTAATCGCTCGATTCTCGTGAATTATTGTTCAGGAAGAAGGATATAACAATTATTTTCCAATTTCGTAATCTGGCTCAGGTATAAAAAAGCTCATCATATCGAATTCTAAGATACTTATTCACTGAGAAGTATGTGGACAACCACGAAATCAGAACCCCAAAAATAAAAACAATGCCAAAAACCAGCCCGATGGTTCCAACCTGCTGTGGATCAAAAATGCCCTCGAAATCCCGCCGATAAGAGAAGATCAGCCCCAAGATGCTCAAGTTGGCGAGCAATGCTCCCAAAATACCGTAGCCAATATTCTTCAGGATAAAAGGCCGCCGGATGAATGATCGTGTGGCTCCAACCAGTTTCATGGTATGAATAATGAAACGCTGCGAGTAAATGGCAATCCGGATGGTGTTGTTGATGAGCGTTGAAAAAATAAACAGAAGCAAAACCGAGAATACCATTAAAAATAAGCTGATACGTTTTACATTTTCGTTAATGATCCGCACCAGATCGCGCTGATAATAGACTTCCTTTACCTGTGGGTAAGCCAGAAAGCTATTTTCCAGAATGACCAAACTATCTTGTTGCATATACTCTGCATGCAATTTGATGTCGAGCGAAGAAAACAAAGGATTGAAGCCCAGAAACCCGACAAAATCTTCGCCCAGGTCTTTGGTCAGTTGTTCCGCCGCCTCTTCCTTGTTTACATACCTGGTATCTTTCACGTAATCGGTGGCGCTTAGTATTTTCTGAAGCCGTAGAATCTCCGCTTCGCGCACATCATCGTTTAACACCAGGGTAAATCCAACGTGCTCCCGAACGTAATCTGACAAGCGACCGGCATTAAGAATCAGCAATGACATCATTCCGACCAGGAACAAAACCAGGGTAATGCTAATGGTTGATGTCAGGTATGATTTGATTAAACGACGCTTAAGCCTCGCCGGACGTTTCTTCCTCTTCATTTTTTGCTTTCTTTTTAAATTCGAAAAAACCTACCGCCATCAGCGCTAAAATTAGCACGATCGAACTGGCCAGCGAAACCGTGTTTCCCAAAGCGTACGATTGGGGTTCAAAGCGGAATTCGATTTCATGCGTTCCCTGCGGAACAGGCATTGCCCTCAGCACGTAGTTTACACGTACATGTTCCACCGGTTGCCCATCCAGGTATGCATTCCATCCCTTGGGATAGTAAATCTCTGAGAAGACAGCCAAGGGGGTGCCACTACCAACGCTGGCTTTATACTTCAAATGATTGGGGCGATATTCCTGCAATTCAATCACCGGCTGGTCGCCCGAATTAAAACTGACGCTTGTGAGTACATCCGAAAACTGTGCATCGACGATAGCCTCTGTTGCGGGATCAAAATCTTCCAAGGCAGCAATTTCCTCATCGGCGTTTTCCACAAACGATACATCTTCTACAAACCACGCATTGCCTAACGCTTGGTTATTATACAACGGTGCGGCATTGGGATTATAAATCACGTAGCGGGTATTCAGCATGTTTAGCGCATTGAGCCCTGTGAAAACGGCCTCCACATCGGCCTGAGATTCCACATTCTGCAATCGCGAGCCAAGCTTCTGCATTTCGGGAGAAATATGGAATTCAATCATCTCCTGATAACGCTGCATTTTGGCACCATGATAACCGCCAATCGATTTATGGAAATACGAGGTGGAAGCATCGGTAAATGGATTCACCGCTATGTTCAGCACCCGGTAATTCGGGTCTGTGTCCTTCAAAATCTCCTGATCAGCCTTACTCGGACTAAAGGGAACCTCAACCTTGCGGGCTGATACAAAATCATCATTGTTAAGGTAGCGTTTGTTGACGGGCCATAAATCCACAAAAATCAGCAAAGCCCAAATCAGCAACGCATAACTTGCCTTCAACTTTTGTTTCACATACAGCCAGATTACTCCGGCAGCGATGGTAACAAACAAAAAGGTCTTAAAAGCATCTGTTCGCAAAACCATCTTACGATCGGCACGTAAGGCTTCCATGAGTTGATCAGGCCAGCCAGCCTGTACAAGGCGGGCGTCAGAGGGTGTCCTGAAGTCGCCAGCCAGGCCGGGAAGCAACACAAAGACTAACGCCAGCCCCCCGGCAATAAACCAACTGTATTTTAACTTCTGAAGTAAATCCGTTTTATTTTGACGGTTCAGGTACAATTCCCGAACAGCCAGAACCCCCATCAATGCCATGGCAAACTGCTGAATGACAATGATGTTTTTCACATCGCGAAATTTGTTGTATCCCGGAAAATAATCAATCATGAAGTGGCTCAAAAATCCAAAGTTCTTGCCCAGCGACAAGAGAAATGAAACCACCACCACGGCAACCAGCCACCATTTATCTTTACCCTTCAGCACAAACAAACCAAACACGAATAAAAAGCAAAGCACCGCTCCATAATAAAAAGGCGCTGAAGAAATGGGCTGCGTCCCCCAATACAAGGGCAGGTTTTGGCTGATTTGCCTTGCCTGCGCTTTCCCTTGATTCTGCTCGAAAAACTGGTAGACGTTCGATTCATCACCCAACGATTCCGCCATGCCACCACCTTTAAACCGCGGAATAAAGGCAGTCATCGCCTCACCCAAATCGTAACTGTAATCGAGAATGTAGCTTTTATCCAACCCCGAAGTCTGATCGTCATCTTGCGGTGTCAGATCCGACTCGCCCCGCATCGAATACTTTCCGTATTCGTAAACCGTGTACAAATTTCCAAAGTTGGTTCCAACAGCCAATACGGCAGCTAGTACCAGCAAAGCCGAAGTTTTGGTAAAAGCTGGCAAGGTCTTTTCCTTGAACGCATAAACCAAATAGGTAACCCCGATAATCAGCACCATTATGCCAGCATAATATGTCATTTGCGGATGACTTGCACTTAACATCCAGGAAAGCGACAGCGCGGTGAGCAGGCTGCCTACCAGCGGATTCCGTTTGTAAGCCAGCAACACCCCGCCAACAACCAAAGCCATATACGTCAGTGTATGCGCTTTGGTCACGTGCCCGGCATCAATAATCACAAACAAAAAGGAAAACATGCCATAGGCCAGCGCTCCAACCGCACTTACCCACACGTTCACCTTTAGAATCAACAACAGTGCAAAAAACAAACTGAACATCAAGATCAGGTAGCGGGTCGGTCGGGGGATAACATTTATCAAGGCTTGTCCTTTCGAAACTAAATTCCCCTCATAGCGGGTCGACAACAAATACCCCGGCATTCCGCCAAACATACTATTGGTCCATATCGCTTCCTCTCCGGTTTCGGCCCTGAAATCAAGAAGCTCCCTGGCCCCTCCACGGTAGGTACTAAGGTCGTGCGCATCCAGCTGTTTGCCTTCCAGTTGCGGTGAGAAATAAACAAAGGCGATTAAAATAAAGACGAGGATAATTCCAAAACCAACGAATATATTGCGATTGCCTTTTATCTTTGCCATAATCATTTGAGGGTTATCAATTTTCAAATTGAAACAAAAGTAAGGAAATAATTTTCTCAATCCGACATAAATGGGGATCATCATAAAACAATCAATTAAGGGAAGTATTTGGTCGTATGTGGGCGTGATCATTGGTTTTGTGACGACCACCTATTTATACACCGAATATCTGACCACCGAGATTGTTGGCCTTTTTGGTCTGCTGGCCGCCTATGCCGCATTAACCGGACAACTGTTCCTGCTCGGCTTTCAGGGGGTCACTTCCCGC
>TARA_R110002050_G_scaffold17668_7_pt1 | contig 13939 bp, 14 predicted proteins | sample TARA_R110002050 | Tara Oceans TARA_R110002050 (sample SAMEA4396988) | marine metagenome | biome: Polar Biome; feature: [DCM] deep chlorophyll maximum layer (ENVO:01000326); material: water (ENVO:00002006), including particulate matter (ENVO:01000060) such as... | depth 25 m
CGCTAAAGCAGTAGCCACTTTAGCTAGCTCAGAGGGTTGCAAATTAAAAAAACCAAGGTCATACCAGGAAGTTGCTCCGGCAATGGTTTTACCAAATACGAACAAGCCAAGTAGGGAAACCATTGAAATAAGGTAGAAGAGGCTAGAAAATCTTTCGTAAAAATTGACCTCCAATGCTAAGATAATAACAATAGTCACTAGACTTACCCCTATGAAAAATAATTGCTTTCCATATCTGGTACCAATGTCGAATATAGAACTACTGTCATCTGTAAAGGTGCTGGAATATATATTGATCCAGCCAATGAGCACCAGTGCAAAATAGATGAAAACACTTAGCCAGTCTATTCTTTTGAGTATACTTCTACCAGACACGCTCGTTTATTTTGAACTCCTCCCCACTGTAGGGTTTCGCGTATTCGGCTTCCAATGTTTTTTCTAACATTCTTTTTTCCAAATCCTTTCTGGAAATTTCCCCTTTAAGGTATTTCTCTATCATAAGCGTGGCAATGTGGCCAGCATATCTAGAGCCAAAGTATCCATTTTCAATATAAACGGCGATGGCAATTTTAGGGTCGTCTACAGGTGCAAATGCCACAAAAACGGAATGGTCCGTCAATTGGGTACGTACACCATCTATTTTGGTAAAATTCTCCGCCGTGCCAGTTTTTCCAGCAACTTCTATTCCTGGTATCTGTAACCATCTTGCAGTACCGCTTACATAAACATCTGCCATACCTTGAACTACCGGCTCAAAATATTTTGGGTCGATCGTTGTGTGCTTTGCTTCGGTAAATTTTGGTTCTGTAATATCCTTGCCTTCAATTTTCTTTAAAATGTGCGGTGTAAAATAGTGCCCTCTGTTGGCAATGGCAGCTGTCATGTTCGCTAATTGTACAGGAGTTGCCAATATTTCACCTTGCCCAATAGAATTTGAGATAATATAAGACGAACTCCATCTATTATCCCCATACCACTTGTCATAATATTCTTTACTAGGAATACGACCTCTTTGACCAAATGGCAAATCGTAACCTAAATAATCGCCTAGACCAAAGCTTCGCATGTGTTTTTCCCATACATCCATGGCTTCATCCGTAGTTTCGAATTTTTCGAATATTTTTCTGAAGGCACCCGCAAAATAAGCGTTGCATGATTGAGATATTCCGTTATTTAGTTTTCTTAAACCTCCACCACAGTGACAGCCTCTTTTTTTCTTGCCCACATAAAAACCGTGATAACACTGAATGGTCGTAGACTCATCCAAAACCCCTTCTTGAAGGGCGATGAGTGCGTTCAGCGTTTTAAATGGTGATCCAGGGGGTTGCTGTGCATGTATGGACCGGTCCCAGGTAGGGTTCGCTATGGTGTCGTTATAAAGTTTAGTATAGTTTTTTGAACGTTCTCTACCAACCAATAATGCAGGGTCGTATGTTGGCCCGGAAATCATGGAGAGAATTTCTCCTGTAGCAGGTTCTATAGCTACAATACCACCTCTTTTTCCGTTCATTAGGGTTTCACCATACTCTTGTAAGGTTTTGTCAATGGTAATACTAATTTGTTTTCCTTGCTCAGGTAAAGTATCTAATTCCCCATTTTTATATGGACCAATATCTCTATTGAATCTGTCTTTTTGTATGTATTGCACGCCCTTTCTTCCTCTTAAAAGGTCTTCGTAATAACGTTCTACTCCAGTTCTGCCTTTTAATTCACCTTGTACATAATACTTGTTGACGGCAAGATCTCCTTCGTTTACCTCGCTTATATACCCAAGAACATTGGCTGCACTGGGCGTGTCGTAATAACGTAAAGATCTTTTTTGAATATAGAAACCTTTGTATTTACGCATTTTCTCTTGGAGCTTAGCATAATCTTGTTTTGATAGTTGAGGTACAAGTACAGAAGGAAGTCTAGGGGAGTATACTCTTGCTTTTCTTAGTTTTTCAACGAATTTTTCTTTTTCTATACCTAAAAGCCCACAGAACTCTAAAGTGTCCAGAGCCTTTACTTCCCTTGGTATGACCATGACGTCATAAGCAGGATCATTACCTACCAATAGATGACCATTACGATCGTATATGTAGCCACGTTCTGGATAATCATAAATAGCTTTAATTGCGGGGTCTTCTAAAACCTGTTCTGCAGAAAAACTAAAAATTTGCAAATAGGATAGCCTTCCCAAAAAGGTAATTGCGATTACAATGATAATAGATGATAAAAGAATTTTTCTCATTCTTTTTTAGTGCTGAATAACGTACTGAACAAAATGCCTAATATCAATGTGGAAATACCCACTACGACTGTTTTTTGTAAAATTAACAAGCTATTTGCAAAGCTGAAAATTTCTAAAGTGAAGTATACCAAGTGATGTATTATAATCAATAACGCTAAAAACGTAAATTGTTGTGCCTTAGTGCTATTGTTTAACTTAAAACTTTGAAATTCATAATTGACACCAAAGACAAAACGCATTATGGTTGGTCTTAAATAGGCTATGGTTACTGTGGCTGCTGCGTTAATGGCAAGTGTGTCAGAGAAAATATCTACGCAAAGACCTAAGAAAAAACATAGAAGTATAAAGGTAGTTCTATTTTGTTTGATAGGATACCAGTAAAGAAAGAGAATGTAAACCAGTGGGTTTATATACCCAAAAAAATTCAATTTATTGAATACTAGTACTTGTACCAGTACCAATAAAATAAATCGGAGTACAATTAAAAATGTCGTACTATTAATCATTGGCCTCTGTTTCTGCTTCTAGTTCTAAAACTTCTTTGCGATTTAAATTTTTAATGATGTATATAGTCCCAATATTGGTCATGTCATTGAACAGTTCTACATTAATAAAGTAGAAACTTTTAGAATTGTCCAAATCAAAACTTTTAATGGTTCCTATAGGTATATTCTCCGGGAAAATGCTACTCATGGCTCCCGTTACAATGGTATCGCCAATGGTTAACGGCACCAATCTTGGAATGTCAATTAGTTGAACAACATTATAGTCGGTCGTGTTTTCCCAAACTAAAGATCCAAAGTGGTTAGAGTTTTTGATTTTAGCGTTTATGGTAGATTTGTCACTTAAAATACTCTGCACGGTAGAAAAATTATTTGACGTGTTTTCCACGATGCCAAGAATACCTTTATCAGTTATAACACCCATATCTTGTGCAATACTATCGTTTTCACCTTTATTGATAGTTATATAATTGCGTTGATCGGCATAGCTGTTATTAATTGCCCTACCCCTAATTATTTCATAATTAACAGAAGTAGAATCTATCCTTGAAGGCGATAGTAATACGTTGTTGAATAGCCTATCCCTAAGTCGTTTGTTTTCCTCTACCAGCCTGTTGTTTTCTTCCCTTAATCCAAAATAAGAAGTTATATTATCTGAGAATGTATATATACTTCCAGTAATAAAGTTGGATGAATTTAAAAATTTAGATTGATGGTACGAATGCGATTGAAATGTGAAAATGAATGAAATAAAGAGCAAAAAAAGGTATAGTAAGAAAATCTTATTCCTAATTAAAAAATTTATGATCTGCTGCATTCACCTCTAAATTTTTACTCAATAATTGAGATTTGAAATTAACTCTCGTTAGTTAAGTTCTAACAAGTATTAACTTGTAAAACATCATCATAACCACTATTAAATGATTTTTAAACTTTACTAAAGGTTGTTTATCGTGAAGTTAAAAAGTTATTCTTAAAAAAAGAACTTCTTACTTGATCAATATACTCTTATAGCGTTCTAGATTTTTTAATGCAATACCGGTACCACGAACAACTGCACGTAAAGGATCTTCCGCGATATACACAGGTAGATCGGTTTTTTGTGATAGCCTTCTATCGAGACCGCGTAGCATAGAACCACCACCGGCAAGATAAATACCTGTATTGTAAATATCGGCAGCTAATTCTGGTGGAGTTTGGGATAATGTTTCCATTACCGCATCTTCTACACGTAAAATAGATTTGTCAAGAGCTTTAGCTATTTCTCTATATGAAATTTGAACTTGTTTTGGCTTTCCTGTTAAAAGATCGCGTCCCTGAACCGACTTCTCATCTGGCGGAGATTGTAGGTCTTCGGTAGCCGAACCTATTTCTATTTTAATGGCTTCTGCAGTACTTTCACCTACATAAAGGTTATGTTGGGTACGCATGTAATAAATAATATCGTTGGTAAATACATCACCTGCAATTTTAACAGACTTGTCACAAACAATACCACCAAGTGCAATTACGGCAATTTCAGTAGTACCACCCCCTATATCAACAATCATGTTACCTTTTGGTTGCATAATGTCTAAACCTATACCAATAGCTGCTGCCATTGGTTCGTGGATCAAATACACCTCTTTACCGTTAACACGTTCTGCAGATTCTTTTACGGCACGCATTTCTACTTCTGTAATTCCACTAGGAATACAAATAACTAAACGCAATGCTGGCGGAAACCATTTTTTCTTTAATGCCGGAATGTTCTTAATAAACATCATCAACATTTTCTCAGAAGCGTCAAAATCAGCTATTACACCATCTTTCAATGGTCTAATGGTTTTGATATTTTCATGGGTCTTTCCTTGCATCATGTTGGCTTCTTTACCAACTGCAATGATTTTACCGCTAATTCTATCTCTAGCAACTATTGACGGACTGTCAACAACTACCTTGTCATTATGAATTATAAGGGTGTTCGCTGTACCTAAATCTATAGCTATTTCCTCGGTCAAGAAATCAAAAAATCCCATATGTGATGTTTAAATTTTAGATAAAAGGGTGTATTTCATCGACAAAAGTAATGAAATTAATGCTTGAAATGACGTGTGCCTGTCATCACCATTGAAATTTTGTGTTCGTTGCAATAATCTATGCTTAATTGGTCTTTTATAGATCCGCCTGGTTGTATTACACTGGTGATTCCTGCTTTATCGGCAATTTCAACACAGTCTGGGAACGGGAAGAATGCATCACTTGCCATAACCGCACCTTTAAGGTCAAAATTAAAAGACTCTGCTTTGTGTATTGCTTGGTTTAAGGCATCTACTCTACTGGTTTGACCGGTACCACTTGCGCAAAGTTGTTTGTTTTTGGCTAAAACAATGGTATTGGATTTTGTATGCTTACAAAGTTTTGATGCAAAAATTAGATCTTCCAACTCTTGATCAGTAGGTTTAGTGGCAGTTGCATTCGTAAGGTCAGCAATAGCATCTGTTTTATGATCTTTTTCTTGAAGAAGCATACCGTTTAAACAAGTTCTTACTTGCATTTCTGGCATGTCAACTTCATTTTGGATCAAGATGATTCTGTTTTTCTTTCCTTTTAAAATTTCCAATGCCTCAGCATTGTAGCTTGGAGCTATAACTACCTCGCAGAATAATTTATGTATTTCCTCTGCTGTAGCCTTATCAATTTCTTTGTTACTGATTAAAACACCGCCAAAAGCAGATACGGGGTCACCGGCTAAAGCGTCTACATAAGCTTGGTGCAAAGTGTTTCTTTGTGCTAGTCCGCAAGCATTGTTATGCTTTAAAATAGCAAAGGTTGGTGCGTCATTTTTAAACTCTAACATTAAGTTTACAGCTGCATCAACATCCAATAGATTGTTATATGATAATTCTTTACCGTGAAGCTTGGAGAACATTGCATCAAAATCACCAAAGAAGAATCCTTTTTGGTGAGGGTTTTCTCCGTAGCGTAAAACCTTACCGGAAGTTTCACTGACTTTAAGCGCGGCTAAATCATGGTTTTGGTTGAAATAATTGAAAATAGCAGTATCGTAGTGGGAGGAAACATTGAAAGATTTAGCAGCAAAACGCTTTCTATCTTCTAGGCTAATTTTTCCGTTATCTGCAGAAATAACTTCAAGAAAATCAGCATAATCTTCCATAGAGGAAACGCAAGTAACATCTTTAAAGTTCTTGGCTGCGGCACGTATAAGCGAAATACCACCTATATCTATCTTCTCAATGATATCTTGCTCAGAAGCACTACTGGCAACCGTTTTTTCAAACGGATACAGATCCACAATAACAATGTCTATTTGCGGAATTTCGAACTCTGCCAACTGGGCAACATCACTTTCGTTATCCTGTCTGTTTAAAATACCGCCAAATACTTTTGGGTGTAAAGTTTTAACTCTTCCTCCTAAAATAGAAGGGTAGCTTGTTACATCCTCTACGGGAACAACGTCTATTCCTAAATCAGTGATGAATTTTTCGGTTCCTCCAGTGGAGTAAATAGTGATTCCTAATTCTTGAAATTTTCTTACTATCGGCTCTAATCCGTCTTTATGAAAAACTGAAATTAAGGCTGAAGACGCTTTTTTTACACTGCTCATTGTATGATGCTTAAATGTTTTTAATAAGCAAGCAAAAGTAATTTTTTTGCAGTTACAAAATGGCGTAGTTTATCAACAAAAACCCTAAAGTTTTAAAGAATTTTGGCTACTTCAAAATTAACGAATTCCAAAAAGGTCTCATCTGCCTTTGTAAATGGGTCTGGAGTATTGGAATCTATGTCTATTTGCCCAATGTTTTCGCCATTTAAAAATAAGGGTATAACTATTTCTGATTTCACGGTAATACTGCAGGCTATGTAGTTGTCTTGGGCCTGTACGTCTGGCACCACAAAATTTTCATTACTTTCTGCAACCTGCCCGCAAATGCCTTTGCCAAAAGGAATAATGGTATGGTCTGTTGGTGCGCCAGCGTATTGGCCTAGTTTTAGCTCGCGCTTGTCCCCGTTTTTAAAATAAAACCCTACCCAATCATAATGTGGTACTTCGGCTTTTAGAAGTTCACAAATGGCTAGCATTTTTGCATCTGGAGTTTTGTTTGAATCTATAATGGAACTTACTTGAGGGCGCAATAAATTGAACATACCTTTTTTTTTGACAAAAATACATATTGTTACTGTGTAACAATAGACTCTAAAACAAAAAAAAGAGGATGTATTTAAACATCCTCTTTTTAACTATTTGATTATGATTTAAGATTATGGTTGAATCTTTACATCGAATTCAATAAAATCGTTATTGTTGAAGCCAGGTTCTATGGCTGTAATTTTAATTAAACCTTTTTTGCCGTAATTATCTACAAATTCAATAATATCGCCTACACTTAAGTTCGTGATTTTTTGGGCGCTAGAACTTGTAATAAAATTTAATTCACTGTTTAAGGCTATTGCATCAAATGCAGCGACATCTATTGTTGTAGAAGTTGCAAAAAACATTTGGTTCAATGTTTCGGTAGCGGCATTCTCTTCCTCTGCGCCAGGCTTAAGTCCTTCTACATCAAATCCAAAAGAAGCATCATATTGTTCCGTTGAAGCAAAAGAAGCGTTGTCTTCTGCAGAGGCACCAGAAGCACCGTAGTAATATCCAAAATCCCAGAAAGCTCTAAACTCAGGTCCCACATCAATTCTATATACAGTTTCATTTAATAGGGAAAAAAAAGATTCCGTTGATCCATCTTGTGCGGGGGCAAATAGTTTAATATCTGTAAATTCCCTAACTGCAGCTACAGGGTTTGCGCCTGTACCTACGGTAACTGTAATTTGACCTACTCCTAATGCCAATCTTTTTGAGCTATCTCGAAAATCACCTTTGCCTGTAGTGGTCCAAAATGAATAAACAATTTCACCGTTTTCAATATCTGGCACAGGAAGTGGAAATGAAAAATCTATTTCTTTCTTGGTGGCGCCATCTAAATCTATAGAGCCGTCTGCTTTCAGTGCTTTGTCAAGATCATCACTTTCCAAATCAAAAGAGCTAAAAGGCATTTCACCTTGACCTAAGTAATTTTGTGTAATATACATTCTACGTTGAGTAGTGGCATCTGAGGTAAAAATAACCCTACCGGTTACATTCGTGCCCGCTTCTCCGCTAGCAGAGGCAGAAGTTATGTTAGATGAAGGTACGGCCTCATTGAAAACTATTGTTGCTACCTCCGGTTCATTAGTGTCATCGCCATCATCACCGCCACTGTTATCTGGTATTGGGGTGTCAAAAACAGATCCGTCGTCTGAACTACAACTGCCTATAAAAAGCGCAATAGTGCAAATAAGAAAAGTGGTTTTTAATTGTTTTTTCATAATTGTTAAAAATTTAGTTATTCGTTATTACTTTAATGTGTTCAGTGTTTTTAACTTGAAAAAAGTTTTTATCGTATATGTTTTGCAATATTTCTTAATGAAATTACTAGGGATTTAATGTCTTGTACTAAATTTCATTAAATATGTGATTTTTAATTTTTTATAATCTGTAACTTTGTAGTCATGAAAAATTTGTTTCATAAGTTGTTTTCCTTGACAATGGTGTTTCTGTTGTTGTTGTCCACTATTTCGTGGACAGTAGAGAAGCATCTTTGTATGGGGCGTGTTATGGATGTTGGTGTATTTACACATGCAGATGATTGTTGTTTGGGATTAGATGCTATGTTAACAAGTGATGGGCCAATAGAAGATAAAAAGTCTTGTTGTGATAATGAAGTGTTTACCATGCAAGGGCAAGATGATTTGACTTATCATGAAACAGATTTAGATTTCCCTTTAAAGATATTTTTATATTCTTATGCAAGGACCTATGTAGGTTTGTTTGTAGAAACGCAATATGATATTCTTTGTAATGTAAGTCCTCCTCCTATACTCACTGAGGATTTACATATTCTTCACGAAGTTTTTTTAATTTGATTCCAAGAGATAATGGTATTTAATGCCATGTCGTAAATGGTAGATACCCGTTAAAAGTTAAATATTCCTTGCTGGAACTCATGTAGGTGGCATGGTCTCAATATTTAAATTTTATGTCTTAGTGTACAGGATGCACAGATTAGGGAATAAATGAAATGAAATACTTCGAATAAAAAATAATGAATAAATATATAGCAATACTAATAACGGCTATGCTGCCCGCTTTTATATTTTCGCAAGAACAAGAAAAGGTGGACGGTGTGGTCTTAGATTCAGAAGGCTCAAATGCGCTTGGTCTTTCTGGTGCCAATGTGTATTGGCAAGATTCCCAAACGGGAGTGGTAACTAATTTTGATGGTGAATTTTCCATACCTTATTTAAGAGGGCATAATAAATTAATTATTAGTTATGTAGGTTTTGAAAGTGATACGTTGGTTATAAATGAACCTAAGACAATTCGTATTAGTTTAAAGCCTTCAAATGAGCTAGATGAGGTGGTGGTGCAATAAGAGCGTGATGCTATTCAGAAAACCTATTTTAGTCCGCAGAATGTGATTACGGTAAACAGCGATAAGCTTTTGAAAGCGGCCTGTTGTAATTTGGCGGAAAGTTTTGAAACCAATCCGGCTATAGACGTGAACCTGTCCGATGGGCTAACGGGAACCAAGCAAATTGAAATGTTGGGTTTAACCAGTTCGTATTTATTGATAACCCAAGAAAATATTCCAATGGTGCGCGGTGCATCGCAGGCTTATGGCTTAATGTTTACACCAGGTACGTGGATAGAAAGTATTCAAATAACCAAAGGGGCTGGTAGTGTTGTTAATGGCTATGAAAGTATTTCAGGGCAAATAAATACAGAACTCGTAAAGCCGTTAACCGATAATGCCGTATTTGTAAATGGATATGTAAATCAAAATGGGCGTTATGAATTGAATACCCATTTCAATAGAAAGTTAACGGATAAGTTGAGCACAGGACTTTATGTTCATGGTAATACCAGAACGCAAAAAGAGGATGACAATAATGACGGATTTTTAGATGCACCCTTGGGTAAGCAAATAAATGTAATGAACAGATGGCAATATCAAGATGCCGAAAAAGGATGGGTAAGTTTTTTCAATGTTCGTTTTCTAAACGATGAAAAACAAGTGGGTCAAGTAGATTTTAATCCCGATACGGATAAGTTTACCACTAACGCCTGGGGTAGTGAGATAGACACTCGTCGTTTTGATACTTCTCTAAAACTGGGCTACGTTTTTCCAGAATTACCCTTTCAAAGCTTAGGGTTTCAGACATCGTATAGTTTGCACAAACAAGATTCTTATTTTGGGTTTAGAACCTATGATATTAACCATGAAAGTTTATATAGCAACCTCATATTCAATTCTATTATAGGTGATACTAGAAATAAGTTCAAAACCGGTATTACGTTCGCTTACGATGGCTATGATGAATTGGTGTCGGCAACAGATTACTCTAGAGTAGATAATTCTGTAGGTGCATTTATGGAGTACAGTTATGAGAATTTAGAAAAAGTGAGTTTAACCACAGGTTTACGTGTAGATAATCATAATAGATTGGGAACATTTGTGACACCTTCGATTTCACATTAGATATACACCATGGGAAAAAGGAAGTTTACGGGGGTCTTTTGGTAGAGGTAAAAGGGCAGCCAATATTTTTGCCGAGAATCAGCAGCTATTTGGCTCTGCAAGAACCATCAATATTGCCAGTACAGATGGAGAAGTTTATGGTTTGGAGCCGGAAGATGCATGGAATTATGGGGTGAGTTTTTTACAAGGATTTAATTTCTTGAACAAAAAAGGTGATATTACTTTAGATTATTACATCACTGATTTTAAGAATCAGGTAGTGGTAGATTGGGAGAACCCTCAGGAAGTTTCTTTCTACAATTTGGATGGTGATAGTAGTGCCAAGAGTTTTCAGGTTGAGGTGAATTATGAACTATTACCACGTTTAGACTTAAGAACATCATATAAATTCTATGATGTATCAACAGACTATAGAAGCGGAAACCTTCAAAAACCCTTACTGGCGCAACATCGATTTTTTGTTAATTTAGGGTATGAAACCGAAGCGAAGGAGAACGGATCTCAGTGGAAATTTGATTATACCTTGCATAGTATGGGGAAGAAAAGATTACCAGATACAAGTAGCAACCCTGTAGCGTACCAGTTGGCTGAGTATTCATCGCCTTATAACCATATGAATGCTCAAATTACCAAGGTGTTCTCAAAAAGTGTTGAGGTATATGTAGGAGGTGAAAACCTTTCTGATGTACAGCAAGACAACCCTGTTTTAGGGGCAGATGATCCGTTTGGTCCAAATTTTGATACTACAATAGTGTTTGCGCCAATTATGGGTAGAATGTTCTATGCAGGCTTTAGATTTAAAATTTAATTTATCAATTAATATACATACTATGAAAAAAAACTATTTTATCCATTGCAATGATGCTAATTGCCGTGATAACCTATGCACAAGAGAAGAATAAGAAAATGACATTTGATGTCAATGGTAAATGCGCCATGTGTAAAGAGCGTATTGAAGAAGCTGCGCTGAATGTGAAAGGAGTAAAGTATGCAAACTGGAGCATACCAACGCACCAGTTGGATATTATAATGGATGAGCGCAAAACCGATGCGATGAAAATAAAAACGGCTATCGTTGCCGTTGGTCATGATACCAAAGAATTAAAAGCAACAGAAGAAGCTTATAATAGTGTGCATCCTTGTTGTAGATATAGGGAAGACAATTCTGATGATGGTCAACATCATGATGGTAACTAGATAATTGCTTTGTTTAGAGTGAGGTTTTGAAAAGAAAAAATGGGTGAAATTTTAGTTAATCTTTTGCCAACAAAATAATCACCGGTCAAAATCTGAAATACATTAGCTATAGATTTATTTTTAAATTCTATACCAATGGCACAAGCAAAATCAGCAGGGAAACCAGCTGCAAAGCCTGCACCGGCAAAAGCTGGTAAAAAGGCCGCTCCAAAAGCTGCTCCTAGAAAGAAGTAGTCTAGTTATTGCCTTTAGAAGGCATACTGTTTTGGACATGAAAACCACCTTCTGTAAATAAAGAAGGTGGTTTTTTTGTTGCTCATATTTAAAATGAAAAAAACCGCTATTGATATTTCAAGAGCGGTTTAAATTTTAAAGTCCCCTTTGGGGATTTAGGGGCTTTTACATCATGCCTGGCATTCCGCCACCGCCACCCATTGGAGGCATAGCTGGAGCATCTTCTTTAATGTCTGTTAAAGCACATTCAGTAGTAAGGATCATTCCAGAAACAGAAGCTGCATTTTCTAATGCTACTCTAGTTACTTTCTTAGGATCGATAATACCTGCTTTCATCATTTCAACATACTTTTCAGACTTGGCATCGTATCCGTAATCACCTTTACCTTCAAGTATTTTGGCGATAACTACTGAACCTTCACCACCTGCGTTAGAAACGATAGTTCTTAAAGGAGCTTCAATGGCACGAGCTACAATTTGTAGGCCTGTAGCCTCATCTTCATTATCGGTAGACACTTTAGAAAGAACAGATTTTGCTCTTACCAATGCAACACCACCACCGGCAACAATACCTTCTTCAACGGCTGCTCTTGTAGCGTGTAAAGCATCATCAACTCTATCTTTTTTCTCTTTCATTTCAACTTCAGAAGCAGCACCAACATAAAGTACGGCAACACCACCGGCTAATTTAGCCAAACGCTCTTGAAGTTTTTCCTTATCATAATCAGAGGTAGTTGTCTCTATTTGAGATTTGATCTGGTTAACTCTAGTTTTGATATCTTTTGCAACACCGCCACCATTTACAATAGTAGTATTGTCTTTATCTATCTGTACTTTTTCGCAAGTACCTAACATGTCTAAAGTAGTGTTGTCTAAAGAGAAACCTCTTTCTTCAGAAATAACCGTACCACCTGTTAAAATTGCGATATCTTCTAACATTGCCTTTCTTCTGTCACCAAAACCTGGAGCCTTAACAGCAGCAATTTTTAAAGAACCTCTTAATTTGTTCACTACCAATGTAGCCAATGCTTCACCATCGACATCTTCAGCTATGATTAATAATGGCTTACCAGATTGAGCTACTGGCTCCAATACTGGTAATAAGTCTTTCATTGAAGAAATTTTCTTGTCGAACAACAAGATGTATGGGCTGTCTAATTCAGAAACCATTTTTTCTGAATCGGTAACAAAGTAAGGAGAAAGATATCCTCTGTCAAACTGCATACCTTCAACAACATCAACGTAAGTATCTGTTCCTTTGGCTTCTTCAACGGTAATTACACCTTCTTTACCAACTTTACCGAAAGCTTGAGCGATCAAATCACCAATAGTTTCATCGTTGTTGGCAGAAATAGAAGCAACTTGTTTAATTTTCTCGGAAGAATCACCTACTTTTTTAGATTGTTTGGCTAAATCGGCAACGATAGCTTCAACAGCCTTATCAATACCTCTCTTTAAATCCATAGGGTTTGCACCTGCAGCAACGTTCTTTAAGCCTTCTTTTACGATAGCTTGAGCAAGAACGGTAGCTGTAGTAGTACCGTCACCTGCTAAATCATTGGTTTTAGAAGCAACTTCTTTTACCATTTGAGCACCCATGTTTTCTAATGGATTCTCTAATTCAATTTCTTTTGCTACGGTAACACCATCTTTAGTTACTTGTGGAGCTCCGAATGATTTGCTGATAATAACGTTTCTACCTTTTGGTCCTAATGTTACTTTTACTGCGTTTGCCAATGCATCAACACCTCTTTTAAGGCCGTCTCTAGCATCTATATCAAACTTAATATCTTTTGCCATTTTTATTTGTTGTTTAAATTTTGACCCAATGATATGTCTTAGGTCATTAAAATTATTAATTATCTATTTCGTGAAAATTAAAAGGTCTTAGGTTTTATACCCAAGCCAAATGCTATTTTTAGATAATAGCTAGAATATCACTCTCTCTCATCATCAAGTAGTCCGTACCTTCTAATTTTAATTCGGTGCCGGCGTACTTTCCGTAAAGAACTGTATCTCCAACTTTAACGGTAACACTGTCATCTTTTGTACCAGGACCCACAGCAACAACTTTACCTTTCTGTGGTTTTTCTTTTGCGGTATCAGGAATGTAAAGTCCAGATGCAGTTTTAGTCTCAGCTGCCATTGGCTCAATAAGAACTCGGTCTGCCAATGGTTTGATATTAACTTTAGCCATA
>TARA_R110002050_G_scaffold38517_3_pt1 | contig 13933 bp, 10 predicted proteins | sample TARA_R110002050 | Tara Oceans TARA_R110002050 (sample SAMEA4396988) | marine metagenome | biome: Polar Biome; feature: [DCM] deep chlorophyll maximum layer (ENVO:01000326); material: water (ENVO:00002006), including particulate matter (ENVO:01000060) such as... | depth 25 m
TAGTTTTTTAGAATTTATATCAGGCTCGGTTTAACAGTGATTTCTTTTATGTAACATATAGATTTTTCTTCGCTATTTGATTTAAATAGTAGTTGAAGTTTTTTGTATTCTGTTTTAGTCAACTATTAATCAGAATTTAAAAAAACACTTCATCATTACATATTTTGAATTTAAAATATTCAATAAAGTTCACTCCATTATCATTTTAATCGTATGTTTTTCAATTCTATTGTCCCATAAATCAAGTTTACCAGCTACCACCACCGCCACCGCCAAAGCCACCGCCAGATGAACCACCACCAGAACCGCCACTACTTTTTGGAGAACTTACCATATTAGATTGTGTTCCTGCAATGGTGTTTGAAAATGAACGCGAGAAGTTGTGCATAGTAAGCGCATTATTTCCAGTAGAAGTGTACCAATTTGGAGGCTTTACATTTAATGCTTCAAATTTTCGGGCCCATTTTTCAAATAAACCAAAGGCTAGTGCATAGCCCATAGTATTTTCAAAATAACCGGGATCGTCTTTTAATAGCATTTTTATCTTATTTTCTTCGGCAACTTTAATGAATCGTTTAAATCCCTTTAATTCTGACATTAATTGATTGCCAACAGCATTCTTTTTTATCATATAGAAATTTACAAACAGTAATATAACACAGGAAACAAATGAAACAATTGCAGCTATTAATCCCCAAAAAGTCAAAGAGACAAAGGTTAATAGTATGGTTAATAGCATTAATACAACATAAGTTATGGTTTGTACTTTTTTAGATTTAGCCTCATAATAAGACTGAGCATTTTCTTTTAAAAGTTTGGCAGCACTTGCCATAGTGGTATAAAATGTATCTTTAAGGCTACTTACCAAAACTTCTTCATTTTGGGCACTTGAATTATTAGCAAAAAGGCCATTAAATATTTTCAATTCATACGAAGGAGAATCATCAGGCAACGGTTTTAGCTTAATAATTTTTGTGTCCTTTGCACCAAAAAGCCATTTCTTTTTAATCTCCTCAATTCTTATATAGCCTTTTGAACCCCAATAAGGTATTAAAGAAATTAGATCAGATGTATCTTCCATATCATTAATTAAAAAACCAGCCATTGCAGGATCTATATTATTTGGCGCATAATAACTTGTAGTGGCTATGACTCTTTGATCCTTACCATATTTATCCCATACAGCGTAAAACGAAGCTATCAGGGCCCCAATTAAAAACACCCATCCATATTGATCCCAAAAAGGCCACAGAGGTTTTATTTCACTTATAGAATTTAAAGGCAAGTTTATTAAAACCGTCACACTTTGACCGGGGTAAGATACAAAGTCGTTCTTACTGGTACCAATCAATACATTATTTTCAAAATGAAAATCAAAGTCAGTGCTGATATTTGTATTATCGGCATCGCCAGAATATACAAAACAGTTTTCTTTACTAAGTTGTACGTTATCAGGCACCTCAATTTTAAAGCTGACTTTATGAAAATTTGCAGTCCATCCGTCTGGTTTTATATTCCAATAAAAGCGAATTCGAGATTGTTCAAAAAGAAAGGCATTATTAACACGGTATTTAATTTCATAATGTTGTGGCCCAATTAAGGTTCTGTTCTTATCCCCTATTTTGATATCAATTTTTTTGGAAAGCTTTTGTATGAATCCGAACGGCGCATCAAACTTATAGTTAGGAACCTTTATATGATCGATTTCTATTTTCCTTTTTTCCTGTGTTCCGTTTGAATTAGTAAGATTGTATTCAGTAAGTATAGTTCTATAAATGCCGTGTTTATAGGTTTTAAAGTTAAGATCGTAATTTTCATCGACATCGAAATATCCCTTCTCATTAATTGTAATGTCTACACTATAATTAGTTACAGTAAAATCTTGAGAATACCCTTTGCAAATAACAAAGAGTGTGAGCATAAAAAGACGTAAACGCTTCATTACGAAAAATCTACCTTAACATTAGCTCTGCTGGTTTCATCGGCTTCAAAAAAGTCGAAATGTTGATATTTAAACATATTGGCAAACAAAACACCCGGGATACTCTCTCCATAGGTATTATTTTCACGTACCGATCCGTTATAATATCGACGGCTACGTTCTAAATTTTCTTCAATGGTATTTAGTTTTTCCTGTAAATCAAGAAAATTCGTATTGGCTTTTAAATCTGGATAAGCTTCACCTAAAGCAAAAATACTGCGTAGACTTTGCTGCAGTTGGTTTTCTGCTTTTATCTGGGCATTAATATCTCCCGTTGGTACTTGCATGGCTGCATTTCTGGCATTGATTACAGCTTCAAAAGTAGATTTTTCATGTTTAGCATAGCCTTTAACGGTTTCAACTAAATTAGGAATTAAATCATAGCGTCGTTTTAAAGCGACATCAATATTGCTCCAAGCATCTTTTACCAAATTCCTGTTTTTAGCAAAACGATTGAAAATACTAACAAGGAATAAAACAAAGAGTAAACCAATACCTAATAAGATAATTATTGCGACCATAATAAAACTATTTTGAAACTATTGATTAACTAATATACAATATTTCCACCATATATTATTAATAATAACATCTTCAAATATACAAGTTTAGCTAAGCAGACTTGACTTAAGCTCAGGTACAAATATCTTTTGTTATGACATTATTTTTTTTGCTTTGCTTTCATCTGTTGAAACAATTCTTTAAACAACCCACGAGCTATCAACAACTTCATAATCTCATTAGTGCCTGCATAAATTCTGGCTACCCTATTATCGGCATACATACGGGCAATTGGAAAATCCCACATATAACCATAACCACCAAATAATTGCAGGCATTCATCTACTACCTTGCCGTGCATGTCTGTAGCAGAATACTTTGCCATAGAGGCACTTTCTGCAGTTAGTTTATGGTCTGATAATAATTGCGTACAACGATCTATAAAAGCCTGATGGACTTGTAATTGTGTAGCACATTCGGCAAGTTTAAATTGTGTGTTTTGAAATCCAGCAATAGGTTGATTAAAGGCGGTTCTTGTAGATGTGTATTCAATAGTTTTCTCTATAGCTCCTTCCGCCCCGCCAATTGCATTAAGAGCTACTGACAAGCGTTCTCTAGGCAATTCTTTCATCATAATTTTAAAACCTAACCCTTCTTCTCCTAATAAATTTTCTTTCGGAACTTTTACATTATCAAAAAATAATTCACAGGTGTCCTGAGCTTTCATTCCTATTTTTTTAAAAGGGATTCCTTTTTCAAAACCTTCTGAGATACTTTCCATAATCAATAAAGACACACCTTCTTTTTCTGTTCCAGAATTGGTTTTTACCGCTACTATGGACATATCACTCATATAACCATTAGTGATAAAGGTCTTTTGTCCATTTACCAAATAATAGTCTCCTTTATCTACAGCGGATGTTTGGATGGCTTGAAGATCACTGCCACAGTTTGGTTCAGTCATACCAAGGGATGTAATCATTTTTCCAGTTGCCATTAATGGAAGATATTTTTGCTTTTGAGCTTCTGTACCATACTTTAAGATATAAGGGGCAACTATATCTGAATGCAATGAAAATCCCGGACCATTAATTCCTTCTTTTGCCATTTCTTCAATAAATAAGGCGTTATAGCTAAAATCTAAACCGCTACCACCATATTGTTCGGGAATATCAATACAAAGTAAACCTAATGCTCCGGCACGTTCCCAGATTTCCCGACTCACCATGCCATCTTTTTCCCATTGATCTACGTAATCAATAATTTCATTATTGATGAAATCTTGAATCATTTTTTGCATCATTTTATGTTCTTCTGATGCGTATATTTCGCGTTCTAATAAAACATTTTGTAGCATATTCTGGCAAATTAGGTTAGAAAATATAATTTCACTATACGTAAAGATAACACCTTTTTAATCGTTGTTCTTTAGCTTTTCTGATAATCGGTCGGTAATTCTACTTTTATGTCTCTTAGGTGTTTTCGTTTTTGACCATTATTCAAATAGCACTTAAAAGCGCATAGTTCAGTTACCTTATTGCTTTTTAGGTTTGATTAATAGACCAATTTCTACCAAAATATTAAAAGTATAAAGTCGAGTTCCCACAAATACCTTTAAGTAGCTAAAGAATTATTATCTTAGGACACATATAGAAGATATAATTCCTAGTAACTATATACCTAAGTTGTGGCCAATTACAAAACAGACAAAATAAAACTAAACTTTGAGGAAATTTATTTTTGAAAAAAGAAAGTACGGCTTTGAACTGTTGATGGATTTGCACAGGTTTGAAAATAATCCAAACGTTTTTTTGATCCTACTCCGCATACATGTGATTTTTTCGAAATTATGATTTTTCAAAAAGCAAGTGGAACAATTGAATTAAACGGACAGTTATTAGAAGTTCGTGAGAACAGCTTTTTCTTCATTTGTCCTTTTCAAAAAAAATGTTGTAAAATTCCTCTAAATGGCGTTAAAGGTTTTCACCTCGTTTTTCAAAATGACTTTTTATCAGATTTCTTTGATGATAAATTGTTCACTTACCGGCTGCAATACTTTTATAATTCTCAACACCCTCAATATTTGCGACTGGAAAATGAAGATTACAATATCATACAATTGGCTTTAAATGAAATTATCGCTGAGATAAAAAATTATCAAAATGATAGTCCTCATATATTACGTTCTCTTCTATATTTCTCTTTATCAAAGCTTAATCGATTGTATTCAAAGTGGTACAACATTTCACCCAATACACAATCAAATTCAATAATTTATAAATTTAAGGAACTACTTGAACTGAATATTCGCAATTCGCATTCGGTAGAAGAATATTGTAATTTATTACATGTAAACCGTCATCAGCTTAATGCAATAGTAAAAGAGCATACTAGACACACTACAAAAGAAATTATCAACAACAGACTACTACTTGAGATAAAAACGGAACTCCGCTATTCTCATAAAACAATATCCGAAATAGCACATGACTTAAATTTCAGTGAACCTAATAATTTGACAAGGTTTTTTATAAAAATGGAAGGAGTCAACCCTTCCAAGTACAGGGAAATTTACCAAAATGATATTAATTATTGATAAAGTGATACGATAATAAAGTTATTAAATCGTTTTTTTTGTAAATGAATAAAAACTCAAAATCATGACAAAAACTATTTATTCGATCATTGCTGTATTAAGTTTTCAACTATCTATCGCTCAAAGTTCCGAAACAAAAATCGACATGGTCGCTTCTAAATGGAATGTTTCACCAGAAGCTATATTTCAAAGATTTGATAATAGGGAAACCCTACTTCTAAATGGTGGAAGGGTCACAGTGAAAAATCATAAATTTACAAACGGAACCATTGAAGTAGATGTGTACGCCAACTCAAACAGAAGTTTTGCAGGTATTACTTTCAGAAAGCAAAATAACAATATGGAAGAGGTATATATGAGACTTCATAAATCGAACCAAGTAGATGCAGTTCAATATACCCCCATTTTTAATAATGAGTCGAATTGGCAATTATTTAGAGAATACCAAGCAATGGTTTCATTCAAAAAGAATGGATGGAATAGCTTGCGAATTGAGGTAAACAACAAAAGTGCCGAGGTTTTTGTAAACGATGAAAAAGTCATGACTATAGACAAACTAAGAACGGACCAAAATAGTGGAGAAATTGGACTTTTTACTTTGTTCTCAAATAGGTTTTCAAACTTTAGATTTACGCCCAAGGATGCAGTGGAAAACACCAAAAAAGATAGCAATGTTCCTATTGATTCTACTATTATAAAGAAATGGGAAATCACGAAATCAAAACCTTACAAATCAGAAGAGTTACATTTTGAAAACTTTTTAAAGGAAGAATACATCACGGTTGAAACTGAAGCGTCAGGTCTTTTACCTATTTCAAAATACATAAAAAAGTCTTCTTCTGGTAACTTTGAACAGAATGTAGAAGACTATATCATCGCATCTACAACAGTACATACCAGCAATAACGAAACAAAACTTTTTTCGTTTGATTATAGTGACAGAATAATTGTCTATTTAAACGGCAAAGCGATTTTTAAAGGTAATAATGCCTTTAGAGCCAAAGGTATACAATACATGGGGCATATTGACATTAATACTAATAAATTATACCTGCCGCTTGAAAAAGGAGCAAATAAAATTCACTGTGTTGTTATAGATAAAGCAAACGGTTGGGGTTTAATTGCAAAACTGGAATGATACGCTTTATAACAATGTATACGAAATCATAGCATCCTTCAGGTTACAACGCCTCATTTACTAAACCGTTAACTTGAATTCAACCGTATTAAAATTGAATAGAAAAACATGACGATATTAAAAGCTAGAACCCTTATAGTAATTGTATTTTTACCGATAATTTGCTCTGCTCAAATAATGTTTAAAGATAATTTTGAAGGAAATCTTTCAGGCTGGGAATTAAATAATTCTACATCGGTAAAAATAATTGATTCTCAAGATCCTAATCAGGGAAAGGTTCTTGCATTGACACCTAATAGTAATGTTTCGGCTTTAATCAAGAATTCCAATCAATGGGGTGCATTAAGAGTAGAAGGAAAAATGCTATTTCCTAAAAATGAGCATAACTATTTGGGCTTTATTTATAATTATAAAAAAACAACTAAAAGGGAAGACTTTGGTCTTTTGTACGTCAAAGGAAATGGAAGTTATATAAGAGCAAATCCTTGGAGAGATGGGAATGTTTCTCGACTTTTATACGAAGAGTATAAAATAAATCTAAAAGAAGATCAGGCTATTAAAATTGGGAAATGGCATACGTTTAAAATGGAAGTCATCAACGAAACCTGTCATTTATACATTAATGATATGAAAAGGCCTAAAATAACCTTTGATCTCTTTGAACTAAAATCAGGTAAAATAGGGTTTCAGCCGAGAGTTACTGGCGGAGGAGTATGGATTGACGATATCAAAGTAACATCAATTAAACAGTTTAATTATAAGGGACAAAATGTTCCTGCTATTAGATATGAACCAGATTCATTAATAACAAAATGGGAAGCGTTTGGACCTTTAACAAAGCCTAATTTGGTAATTGAACAAGCTGTAAATGATGATGATGATGTTTCATTGGATATAAATGGGGAAAGCATTACTTGGGAAAATTTTAAAACAGATGCAAGAGGCGCATTAATTACGGGTAGAATAACTGAATATCAAGGAGAAAACACGGTTGCTTATTTTCGTACATTTTTAGATGCTGAAAAAGATAAAACTGTGACATTGCACTTTACAACAACAGATGAGTTGGCACTCTATTTGAATGGAAAAGATTCAGGAAGAGTTTATAGGGATGGCTATATTTCAAAAGATAATGATTGGAATGCCTGGTATGATTTCTGGAAAAATCCCCAACATAAAGGCCGGCAAAAGAACATTTTCCTTAAAAAAGGAAAGAATCAATTGGTAGTTAGAGTCAGGAATGGACAGTTTGCCTCTGGTGGTTTCTTCGTTTATATGGAAAAGTGACGGATGTTTTAAAATAATCTTATCTCTAAATCATAATAACGGAAAGAGATTAATATTTAAGACATACAAAGGCTAACAACGTTTGAGCCACATTAAAAACAAATTTTTACACTAATCATTCTAATCATTACAAAATAAAAAGCTAGGGATCTACTCCTGTAGGATCTATTATTTTTGTTTAGAAATAAATAGGAAGCTTGTTTTGATATATAACGGTTCCCTTTAGACTTATGACAGTGCGTCCAATATTCTTTCTGGTGTGATTGGCATACGATATACCCTTGCACCACAAGCGTCAAAAATAGCATTCGCAATTGCCGCACCTACACAAATAATGGCTGGCTCACCTCCACCTTGTGGTTTGGCATCCATTTTATCGATGAAGACACATTCAATTTTTGGTGTTTTTGAAAACCGTGTAATTTCATATCGATTAAAATTAGTGGTTTTCATTTCGCCTCCGTTAAACTCTATTTCTTCATATAAAGCATATCCTATACCCATTGTAATTCCTCCTTCGGTTTGCAAGGTAGCTCCATGCGGATTTACTACTTGTCCCATATCCTGTGAACAAACAATCCTAATAGGTTGTACTTCTCCTGTCTCTTTATCAACAAATACTTCTGCAATCATTGCCACCAAAGTGCCAGCATCTTGTCCGAGAGCAATACCATAGCCATGGCCTGGTTTTTTTTCTTTGTCATATCCAAACGTTTTAGCAGCCAGTTGCAATGTTGCAATCATTTCGTTATTTTCCAGATTGTTCAATCGGAAATCTAACGGATTCATTCCAGCTGCATGTGCCACCACATCGATGTGGGATTCCCGAGCAAAAGTAGTGGTGTTATTTCCAGGAGCCCTCCAAGCACCTGTTCCAAACGGATGTACCCCTGCTTGATTAAATGATCTAATTCGTTTATTTGGAATGGCATAAAACAATTCTGTACCCCTCGTTCCAGCACAATAAATATCAAAATCCCAAACTTTTAATTTCCCATTGTTATCTGTGCCTCCTGCAACTTTTACGACTGCTGCAGTACGGAAATTATCATACATAAACTCTTCTTTTCGACTCCACACCAACTGCACCGGTTTACCGCATAACTTCGCTATAGTAGCCGCTTCAATAGATTGTTGGCTGTTTGATTTTCCACCAAAACCACCGCCCAAAAATATTTGCTTCACATGTACTTTTTCTAAAGGCATTTGCAATGCTTTCGCTACAGAAGATCGGGTACCAAACGGACTTTGCGTGGAAGCCCATATAGTGACTTTATCCCCTTCAAAATAACAGGTAGCCACATGAGTTTCGATAGATGCATGTGCTTTATACCCATCGTGGTAGGTTGCTTTACGGTAAACTTTTGATGTTTCTTCCCCTAATTGTAAACTCCCTTCACTTTCAAATACTTTGTTGTCTTGAATAGTATCTTCTAAATATTGAAATATGGTTTCTTGGTTTGCTTTAGCTACTGGAGCCTCCCATGTTATTTTAATACTTTTAGCGGCTCGTTGCGAGACTTCTGGATCACTATGTACTACTGCTACTAAATCGTCTTTTTCAACCAACTGCACTCCAGCAAAATCAGATAATTTTGAAGCATCTACTTTTACTTTTTTAGAACCAAATACTTCTGGTCGCACAATAGTTGCATGTACCATTCCAGGTAAAAAGATATCTCCTGAATATTTGGCTTTTCCCGTAACTTTTGCTTCTGCATCTAGACTTCTAATAGGTTTACCAATTAACTTAAAATCTTTGGCTTTTTTTAATTTAGGTTTCTTGGTCAAACTTCGAACTATTTTTTTGCCTTTGCTCAATTCTGCATATGTTATTTTTTTAGAGGAATCATTCTTTACTGAAACGACCCCTTGTATGACCTCTAGTGACGTCTTGTTCATACCAAAATGTTCTGCGGCAAGATCCAATAATACTTCCCGTGCTTCTGCAGCGGCAGCTCTCAACACTGGATCTATAAAACGTGTGGTTAGAGATCCCCAAGTACCAGCATCATAAGGGCACAATTCTGTATCGCCCATAATCATATCCACATCGTAAATTGAAACTTCCAATTCCTCTGCCACTACCTGTGCCAATGATGTAATAATTCCTTGTCCCATTTCAATTTTACCAGTAAAACAGTCTATTCTTCCATCTTCTTTAACTCGTAGGTAGGCATTGAAATCAAGTTCTTCAAGTGGCTGACCATCTTGAGCAAAAAGGGAGCTAAAGGACACTTCACCTAAACAAAACACAACCACCACACCACCACCTAAATTTTTTATAAATCTTCTTCTGCTGTATGCAGCTTCGCTTTTTATCGCTGATTTCATAATTTTACTTTTTTAGGCATTTCTTTTCCTGCTGTTTCGATAGCATCAACAATACGATTGTAAGCACCACATCTGCATAAATTGGATTCCATTCCTACTATAATTTTTTCCCTACTTGGATTTGGGTTTTGCAACAGAAAACCGTAGGCATTCATAATCATTCCAGAAGTACAAAAACCACATTGCAAGGCATCATGAGAAATAAATGCTTTCTGTATGGGGTGTAATTCTCCATCGGAACTTAATCCTTCAATCGATATAATTTCTTTCCCTTCTATATCCTCTGCAAGTATCATACACGAACGTACCGCTTCATTATCGATTAATACTGTACACGCACCACATTCTCCCAAACCACAACCATATTTGGTACCTGTTTGTTCTAAATATATTCTAATCACCGTTAGTAAAGACTCTTGGCCTTGCAATTCTAAAGAAACGGGCTTACCATTTAAAGTAAAATTAATCTGTTTCATCTTTTACTATTTTTTATTTAATAGATTGAATTTGAGCGTCTTTTCAGTCTAAAAAAAGTCTTATACAATTTAAGAAATAAATATCAAATTCTAATTTAGAATATCTCTAAATATTGCAAAGAGAGATAATCCAATAAGATGGCTCACATATCAAATTTTCCTTAGAAAATTTGATAAATACGTCTAAGCTGGGCAAAAAACAGGTAATGTTGATTTAAAAATTGTAGAATGAAAAAAATATGAATTAAATTTTAGGTGACTTTGTAAGACTTTAAATATTATTTAGAATAAAATTTAAGGTTTATCTATCATATAATCTAATGCATAATTACTAAATTCTAGAATAGCTTCCGGACAGATCAATTTATCAATTGGATAAATGTACTAACAACTATTTTGCAGTATTCCAAACTGGTAAAGAAATAATGCTATTTCCTGTGAAGATTATTTTAAGAGGTGTTTTAGCATCTTTAATACTTTCCACATTCACATCTTTTCCTGTTCCATAATTAATCTGTGCATTGTTATTTTTGTTTACATTAACAACGATTACAATTCGACTTCCCTTCTCTAACTTTTTACTGATTAATTTAGAATTATTGAATGAAACTTGAGTTATATGATTCGGAGTTAGCAAATTTCTATGTTCTCTATTCTTTGCAAAACTAGCTCTACCAATATAATAACTTAAGTGGAAATATTTACCCTCTGGAGTTAGTTGATACAAGATAACAGAATAATCAACATCTTTTTTATTGATGGCAAATTCAAGATTTCCTAGAAAGGATCCGTTTATAATAACATCTTCTTTTAAAGGGTTGGATTTAAATAGCAAACAGTCTTTTAAATTGATATTTTCTTTTTCTAAAGGCCAAGGATAGTACTCAGTATTATTCATATTTTCTCTGTCTTTAAAATCAATTGTCATTTCTACCTTAGAAGAATTTGGCTTAGATTCTAAAGCATAAAAATCTTTTGTTTTATGAGCACTTAAATAAAATTGTACTGTATCATTGGTCATAGCGGCTAAACTGGGTTTATGCATCCAGGTATTGGTACCCATTACTTGAAAATTCACCTTATCCTTTAAAATACTGGGTTTTTCTTTTCCTTTTAAGATATAATCAAACCATTGATAGACCAAGTCATATCTTATATTAATTAAAGCTGCTTTGTCCAATTTATAATTTCTCAAATAGGCTTCGGGTTGGGTTTGCGCCGTCCAATGATCGTATGGCCCCACCAACAAATAGTGATTTGGATTCTTTACATATTTATGATGTTGATTGTAGTAATACATCGCTCCTCTTTGCGAGTCATCATAATATCCAGTAATCGTTAAAATTGGTATGTTAATTTTTGCAAACTCCTCTTTATATGGAATCATCTTTTTCCAAAAATCATCATAACTTGGGTGCTGCATATAGGCATTCCATAATTTATTTACTTGGCCATCTAAGCTATCTAACTTATTAAAAGCTACTCCAGATGTATACCAGTTATTTTTTAAGGTATTCCAACGGTTAAAATCTTGTGCTGCTTTATAATCTAAATATTTATTATTCGTCACATAAAAATTCCAAGAATATGAATAATTATGCAACACATTATTTTCCATAGGGTAATCAATTCCTGGAGCAATTGCCACCATTGGAACAATTGTTTTTAACGCGGGATGTACTTTGTGTTTCATTGAAGCCCATTGCGTAAAACCATTATAACTACCACCATACATACCTACTTTTTGATTGGACCATGGTTGTTTGCTAATCCAATCAATTACTTCATATACATCCGTATTTTCATATTCAAACGGCTTTACCTCTCCGCTACTTAATCGTTTTCCTCTGGTATTCATAATTACTCCAACATAGCCTTTAGAGGCTGATAACATAGCCCCTGCTTCATTGGTTCCTGCATAAATAGAAGCCATTAATATGGCGGAGTTTTTAGTAGATATAGTTCCTTTTCGTTGAATCACTAACACAGAAACTTCAGCACCATCTTTGGTGGGTATTAAAATGCTGTCATTGATATAGTATCTGCGTTTATGATCTTGTTTAATTTCCTCAAAGAAAAGATCTCTTGTTGCGGCATAGACCGTTTTAAAAAAATACTTCTTCACCAAATTTTGAGCTGTCTCCATGGAAATGGTATCCGTTTCAATATTTTTATAGCTATCATTAAAATCAGCAATAAAATAGTCCGTTGCATCTCTAGAAATCAAGGTGTCATCTAAATTTAGCACATGAAAATCATCAGAATTCATGAGGTATTTTTTATACAACTGCTTAAAGGTTTCCGTAAAGTTCGAAGAAATTGTTGCTTTCAGATACTGCTGATAAACATCCAAATAGATACTTTCTTCTTGGGGAGTATTGTTGATACTCAGTTCTATAGTAGCATTTGCATCTTTATACTTACCGCTTATTAATTGAAACTTAAATAGGTCGAATGCTGATAGTTTTTGTTGGTCACAGGCTGATGCCAATTGTTTCATTTGTTTTGCCAGTGCTATTGAATCGGTGAGCGCTACCTTTTTAAATAGGAGCTCTTGTCCAATAGAGGCAAACTGTATGGTAAAAAATAATGCGAATACTATTTTTTTCATTGTTGTTTTATTAAAAGGCATATACTTAATTTTTGTTCGGACTGGTGTACCTGATTAACTCATTAACATAAAGTCCTTCTCCGTCATCTTGAGTATGTTTAATATAAGTTTTAATAGTGGGTGCATACCACCAAATATCTTCCAATTTACCATCAAATCCTCTTGAATTTGTAATTCTACCTTTATATTCTATTTTATAAGCCATAAATTTTCCTGCAGCTACAGTCACCTCGTCATAAGATACTACTTCTACATCTTGACTGGTTTTCCCTGTTGTTCCTTCATTATTTTCCCAAGTCTGCTCATAGGTCCACTTTTTACCTACCTTTAATGGCCAATCATAACGAGGTGTTTTACTAGGCTTCTCATTTAGAATGATTTTAATTTGAATGGTGTCATTACCATTATAAATGCCTAAGCTATTATTAAATTTGACAACCTTTTGATAGTCTTCCCCTTGAGCACGAACCTCGCCATTAACAGAACGTCTCCAATCCCAAGTCCATTGTTCTCCAATTTCATAATCATTTATTGTTGGCTTTTCTGTAACTGTTGATGTATCATTAGCACAAGAATAGAATTGTGAAATTTCATAATCATTGAAATTAATTTTATTTATCATTATTGAAGTAATGTTATCAAAATGATAAAAAAGTGAAACTACGACTGCATATATATATTTAAGCAAGTAATATGTTATATCAAAATGTCTCATAAATGTAATTTTTAAATTAGGTTTTTCTTATTTATGAAACAAAGCAATGAATTTTTTTAAAGTGTAAAAAGAGAAAGTACAGGAGTGCAGATAAACACAGATGAGCGTAAAAATAATTTCTACGATGATGCACTTATAGGCTATTCCAATTTTTAAACTTAACTGATTGTCGGCTTGATACCTCTATCTTTTCACCAGTGGTTAAAGTAATTTGTAGCTTATTATTAAAATATGGGTGAATCTCTTTTATGTAATGCGTATTGATGATTTGACTTCTATTGGTTCTAAAAAAAA
>TARA_R110002050_G_scaffold138536_2_pt1 | contig 13911 bp, 19 predicted proteins | sample TARA_R110002050 | Tara Oceans TARA_R110002050 (sample SAMEA4396988) | marine metagenome | biome: Polar Biome; feature: [DCM] deep chlorophyll maximum layer (ENVO:01000326); material: water (ENVO:00002006), including particulate matter (ENVO:01000060) such as... | depth 25 m
TCAGACTGTAGCCGAATCTCCAAGTCGTAAGAGTTACTGAAATAGATCACGGTGTTCGCCTCAGTCAACGTGATGCCGTAGCCGCCTGTGCGAGGTTGACCGACAAAAAACCGTAGCTCTGAGTCGGGGTCTTGGAAACGTTCAATAATGTCTTGCCTATCCTCTTGAGGCGTTTCTCCGAAATAACTGGCCACGGCCCCCGGGCCATATTGCTTGGCCAATGCTTCTTCAATCTCGTGGATGTTATGCGTCCACGTTGCCCATATAATAACTTTCCCCTGAACTTCTTCTACAACATCAAGAAGCTCCGGTAACCTGTTGTTTTTTATAGGTTGTATTGACCCATCGTCTGGTTGCAAATGGCCGCAACAGATTTGTTGTAATCGCATGATCTGGGTAAGTACGGAGGCTGTGGTTGCTAACTTCCCTTGTTCCAGCTGCGCCAGCGCAAGCTCCTGCATTTGGTGATACAGCACTACCTGTTCTTTACTCAAGTTAACCTGTCGCCTTAAATAAACCTTATCCGGTAAATCAAGACAGTCTTCTTTTAATACTCGGCTGCTGAAAAGGTCTAACCGCTCTCCAAGCTCGTCTAAACGCCGGTAGCCAACAATTTCATTAAAACTGTGCGGACCCATATTACGGCGTTGTACCACGGCATAACGTCCTTGGAACCCGTAGAAAGAGTTGAATCCCAAAGCGTCTGTATCTAAAAAGGCGCACTGACTGTACAAATCCATAGGGCTTTTGGTAATTGGAGAGCCGGTTAAAATACGCCGATACTTTGACGCCTGCCCAACTTTTATGAGGCTTTTAGTTCGCTGGGCGCTTTTGTTTTTAATAGTAGTGCTTTCATCCAATATTGTGATGCACTGTGGATTGAGGCTTATAAATCGCTGTGCAGCTGACGCGCCTTTGTTGGTGCTAAACGCCTCAGTATTCATCACCAGTATGTGCAAGTACCCCGGCTCACGCTTATCTGGGTCTGCAAGAGCTTGAATCTCCTCGCGAAACTTTTTAGTAAAGTTCGGCTGCCACTTGACCATTTTTGTTTTTATGCGCTTCGGCAGGTGAATCGGGATCTCTTTCTTTACCCAGTTGTCAAAGACTCCTTTAGGGGCAATAACTAAAGCTGTGTTAATCTTACGGCCCTCATAAAGCGCCCCCATGGTATCTATGGCAACTTTTGATTTCCCCGTTCCCATTTCCATAAACAGACCAAAATACGGGCGCTGCCATGACTGATCAAAAATTTCCCGCTGATGGTCGTATGGATCTGTAGCGAAAGTGTACATATGACCCCCTTGTAGTTGACATGCGACTTTATGCGATGGTAGCCTAATTGTCTAGCCCTCAAAAAAGGGCCGAATCAAGGAGAAACGATGAAAGACGTACTTGCAGAAATGGAGGCAGATTCAGCTACGGCCTCCGGAGTTGAAAAACTTGGTGATGACAAGCTTAGTAGTGTCTCACAATTAGCTGAAAAATTGCGGCTTCAAGCAGATCTTGTTGAAGGCTTAGAAGAAAGCTTGAAGAACGCAAAGCAAACCTTGCACAAGCTGCGTGATGACACTTTACCTACCGCTTTGCAAGAACTGGGGCTTACCGGTCTCACTCTTCAAGACGGGTCTAAAGTAACCCTGAGACTCACCTATGGCGGTCATATTGCAGAGGATAATCGCAAGGAGGCTCACCAGTGGCTCAGGGACAATGAGTACGATGACATCATTAAGAACACGGTGTCTTGTCAATTTGGCCGAGGTGAGGATCAAGAAGCTGCCACGTTTTACGAGGACCTTACTCGGCAAGGTTTGGTAGCCAATCAGAAAACCGAAGTTCATGCTCAAACGCTGAAGGCATGGGTGAGGGAGAGAGTAGAAAAGGGGCAAAGTTTCCCCATGGAGTTATTTGGCGCGTTTGTCGGCCAGAGAGCCGAAATCAAAAGGAGCAAGAAATGAGTGGAAAAGCAGTCAAAAAACAAGAAACCGGAGAAATCGTATCGATTGACGCGGAGTTATTTGAGCAAGACGCGGGTCAAGGCTTGGGTGAATTGGGTGCGGAGGATGTATCTTTACCTTTCATTAAGATCGTACAGTCTCAATCCAAAGAGATTATTAAGAGGGGTGCCCGTCCGGGGGATATCTACAATAATGCGACGATGCAACATTTTGATGGGACAGGAGGTGTTCGTATCATACCGTGTTCTTATAATCGGCGCTTTATTGAGTGGAGTCCTCTGGGAGCTTCTGAAAATTATCCTTTAAATATTTTTGCACCCACCGATAATTTGCCAGAAACCCAGCGTAACGACGATAATAAAGACCAAATTGTGGGTAGCCAAAATTATCTAGAAGATACGCGCAATCATTATGTGCTGCTCATAGATGAAGATGGAATGGCCCAGCCCGGTCTGATGGCTTTGACCTCTTCTCAGATGAAGAAAAGCAAGAAGTGGAACTCCATGATCTCCTCTAGGTACATGGACGGGAAAAACGGCAAGTTTCTTGCACCCTCTTACAGCCACATCTATCGTGCCAAAATCGTAGAAGAAGGAAATGCCAAAGGCGATTGGTACGGTTGGGAACTGTCCGTAGAGGGCGTTGTCGAAGACGTGGGTTTATACCAACAAGCCAAGGCTTTTGCTGAAGCGGTCGCCAGTGACGCAGTCACTGTGAAGCACAGCCGTGATGATGCAGGGGCGATGGATGGTGATGTCATGGGAGATGACGCACCCTTCTAAGATTAACAGGGGCCGCAAGGCCCCTTTCTTTGGCGAATAAAAAATGTCTGATGCAAACCGTTTCTCGGCCATATTTGATGGCCTCAAACAGGCCTACGGCACGTTTGAAATAGATAAAACAAGCTCTACGGGTAAGTCCCAAGGTAAAGCGCGGGTGATACGCGAACCACGGACCACGGAGCATTTTGAACAGCATTTGGCTGGCGAAGGGGCTGGAATCGGGATTATTCCGATTAACGAACAAGATAAGTGCATTTGGGGATGCATAGACATAGATGAGTACCCCTTAGATCACGTCAAGCTTATTGAGCGTATCCGGCACGTCAAGCTGCCGTTGGTGGTCTGTCGCAGTAAATCTGGCGGCGCTCACTGCTTTATCTTTTGCACGGATTGGATTCCTGCAAAAACCATGCAATCCACACTTCAACACCTATCCAGCGGATTAGGGTATGGCGGGTGTGAGATTTTTCCTAAGCAAATCAAACTTTTTCTTGACCGTGGAGATGTCGGAAATTTCCTGAATATGCCGTATTTTAATCACGAAGATGGTCTTAGATACGCCTTTAATGACGATGGGTCCGCCGCGACATTGCAGGAATTTTTTGGCTTACATGCCGCGTACGTCCAGACCCCCGAGCAAATACAAGCACTTACGCAGGCCCCCGTCGAAGGCACCGTCATTGTGGATGGTCCCCCCTGCCTGCAAACCTTATGCTCTCAAAAAATTAGTGAAGGTGGTCGAAACAACGGACTTTTTTCAGTAGGCGTATATCTTCGGAAGGCACATCCTGACACGTGGCAAGACGAAATCCTGCACCACAACATGGCTTACATCGACCCACCGTTGCCTTTAAACGAGGTCAATGTCGTGGTCAAACAGCTGGAGAAGAAAGATTACGCTTACCGGTGTAGTGAACCGCCCATCCAGCCCTACTGCAACCGAGAGCTATGTCAGACAAGGAAGTTTGGTATCGGGGCGGCAATCAGCGACATGGCCGTAGCAAACTTACGAAAATACAACAGCATTCCCCCAGTTTGGTTTTTAGATGTAAACGGAGTGCCCCTGGAGCTTGATACAGAGGGGCTGCAAAGTCAGGTTGTTTTTCAAAAATCTTGTATAGAACAGCTTAATTTCATGCCTCAAACCATGCCTCGGCGTGGTTGGGAAGGCAGAATTAACCAGCTGATGAAAGAAATGGCGGATACGGACGGCGCAATCATGGAAGTGAGCGAGGACGCTAGTATTAATGGGCAGTTCTACGAGTACTTAGATGAGTTTTGTACGGCCACACAGAAAGCGGAGGACAAAGAAGAAATCTTGCTCCGCCGCCCATGGATAGATGAGGACAACGAGGCCGTTCACTTTCGGCTCAAGGACTTTGAGGGTTTCTTGCGTAAAAATCGCTTCAGCGAGTTTAAAACACACAAGGTGGCCCAGCGCCTACGAGACATTAACGGCGAAGCTGTACAGATAAAAATTAAAGGCAAAGCTGTCCGCGTGTGGCGTGTACCGGTGCCCGATGTTCCTACAGGGGGGCCTGAATCTAAGGAGTTTGGCACACGGAACCCGGACCCCTTCTAATGTTTAGAATATTTGGTCCCCCAGGAACCGGTAAAACCACAACTTTGTTAGGCATGGTGGAGAAGTCATTAGGTAAAGGAGTGCCGCCCTCACAAATAGGGTTTTTTGCTTTTACTAAAAAAGCAGCAAACGAGGCTAAAGAACGAGCCGCTACTCGTTTTGACTTAGACCCAGAAAAAGATCTGCCTTATTTCCGGACAATACATTCGCTGGCTTACCGCCTAATGGGTATCAAGGATAGTGACTTGATGTCCCATGAAAATTATAGGCAGCTGTCCGGCGCGATCGGTTTTGATTTGACCGGCACGGCCTTTAGTGAAGACGCAGAAACTACTGTTAAAAACACAGATCATCCAATTTTGCGTTTAATTCACTTGGCTAAAACGAAAAAAACTACGCTGCAACATGAGTACAACCACAGCACTGTAAATTATTTATGGATGGAGGTGGAATATGTGGCTGAATCTTATGAAAACTATAAGAAATCTTTTCATCTTATGGACTTTACGGACTTGCTAATCCGGTTTGTTAATGAAGCGGATTTTGTGCTACCGGACTTAAAGCTTTGTTTTCTGGATGAGGCGCAAGACTTGTCCCCGTTACAGTGGGACATAGCAAACAAATTAGATGAAAAAGCCGAAAAAATGTATGTCGCGGGCGATGATGACCAAGCAATCTATCGGTGGGCGGGCGCAGATGTTAATTGGTTTATTAACTTACCCGGTGGGGCAGAAGTTCTAAAACAAAGTTATCGCGTTCCAAAAACTGTACACGCTTTGGCGGAGCGCATTGTTTCACGCATTCAAAACCGTTTTCCAAAAACTTATCTGCCGCGTGATGAAATGGGTCAAATCATCCGTGTGCCCGGCATCTATTCAATAGATATGTCAGAGGGTGAGTGGCTGATCATGGCGCAGGCGCGATACATGCTCTACGAAATAGAGACAGAATTAAAAAACGGCGGGTATTTGTTTGAAAAACAAAATGGATTTAGGTCCATTCCCGAAAAAATGTCTTTGGCAATCAATGGATGGGAAAACCTGCGGCGTGGAAAAACAATAACGTTTGCAGCTGCAGAGGCTATATATAGCTACATGACGGGTAATGGTGTCCGCATCAAGCGGGGCCACAAAAAAATTAACGCAGAAGAAAAGGACGTTTTTGATTTGAATAGCCTGCAACAGCACCATGGCTTGCGGGCAACCCTTGACATGATCTGGCACGAAGCGATGGATCGCATACCGGCAACAGACCGGGCATACGTCACGGCCCTTTTACGCAGGGGAGAAAAGTTTAACGCCAAGCCCCGAATTAGATTGTCCACGATCCACGGCACCAAAGGCGGAGAGTCTGAAAATGTTGTAATCCTGCCAGACCTCACCGCGGCGGCAATGGAGGAAGGCGGCGATGATCTTCATAGAGTCTTTTATGTAGGCGTAACACGGACCATGAAGAATCTTTACATTCTGGAGCCCAATGACTACACCAAGGCATATAACCTATGAAAAAAGATCCAGAGATGGCCACAGTACGTTGTGATAAGTGCCCCAACACCGCAGAAGAAATTATTAACGCAGAAGAACAGCGACGTGTAGGCTGGTGGTGTAAGGCCTGCGGATACTTTAAAAAGTCTATTTTAAGGGAGCAAAAATTACGATGACCGGCAAATTGCAGATGGCGATGTTTCCGCCAAAGAGTGATTGGGTGCCTCCCTTGGAGCTTCCTGATCTATCAGGAGCGGAAGAGATAGCGGTAGACGTAGAAACCCGGGACCCTAACCTAAAAAACAAAGGTCCGGGCTGGCCCACATTGGATGGTGAGGTAGTGGGGTTTGCCGTAGCTACGGCAGGCTGGAAAGGCTACATTCCGGTGGGTCACGCGGGCGGCGGAAATCTGGACAAGCGTATCGCCAGCAAGTGGCTCCGCAAGGTTTTGGAGTCTCCGGCAGACAAAATCATGCATAACGCGCAATATGATCTGGGCTGGCTAAAAGCAGAAGGTTTTCAAGTCAATGGTCGGATTATAGACACCATGATTACGGCTAGCCTGATTGATGAAAACAGGTTTAGCTACAGCCTCAACGCGCTTTGCTATGACCACTTGGGTAAAACCAAGTCTGAAAAGACGTTGGTACAGGCCGCAAAAGAGTTTGGTGTCGATCCGAAGGGCGAAATGTGGAAGCTGCCCGCAATGTATGTAGGGCCGTATGCGGAGACAGATGCAGAGATCACGCTGGAGCTATGGAGTCATCTTAAAACCCTACTCAACCGCGAGGATTTGTGGGATGTATGGCAACTAGAGATAGGACTGCTGCCCCACCTTGTAGATATGACACTGCGCGGGATACGTGTGGATTTAAATCGCGCAGAGCGCACCAAGCAACAGTTGTTAAAACAAGAAAAAGAAGCACGGAAGCATATAAAAAACATTTCCGGTATGGAGGTAGAAATCTGGGCGGCACAATCAATTGCTAAAGCCTTTAAAAAATTAAAGATACCCTATCCCCGCACGGAGACAGACTTGCCCAGCTTTACCAAAGGGTTTTTATCAGAGCATCCACATGAGCTGGCGAAATGGATTGTTAGGGCACGTAATCTTAATAAGACCAGCGGCTCGTTTATTGACGGGATCGTCAAGCACGTTCATAACGGCAGGATTCACAGCCATATCAACCAGCTGCGGTCTGACGATGGCGGCACGGTATCGGGCCGTATCTCTATGAACAACCCTAATCTACAACAAATCCCGGCTCGTGACCCCGAGCTAGGCCCCATGATTCGCTCTCTCTTCCTACCCGAAGAGGGGCAGCAGTGGGCGGCAATAGACTTCTCGCAGCAAGAGCCACGGATCTTGGTTCACTTTGCCAAGAACTATGGGGACTATAAAGGCGTTCCATTAAAAGGCGTAGATGCGTTTATCGACGGCTATCGAAACGATCCAAATATGGATTTCCATAGCATGGTTAGCGAGATGGCTCAGATCCCCCGTAAACAAGCCAAGGTGATCAACCTGGGGATGATGTACGGCATGGGCGTCAATAAATTGTCTGAACAGCTGGATGTCAGCGTTGACGAGGCAAAAACCCTGACAAAGCAATATCACGAGCGCGTCCCCTTTGTTCGGGGTTTAATGAAGGGCGTACAAAAAAAACTGGAAGACCCTCGGTCCTCCGGCAGCATTCGCTCACTACGCGGTAGAAAATGTCGATTTGATCTGTGGGAGCCTGACGCTTTTGCAATGCACAAGGCCCTGCCTCGCGAAGAAGCAATCTCGACCCACGGGCCAACGACCCGATTGCGACGAGCCTACACCTATAAGGCTCTCAACAGACTCATACAGGCCTCCGCAGCCGACATGACGAAGCAAGCCATGCTAAACATCTGCGAAGCAGGACATTTGCCCATGCTACAAGTTCACGATGAACTTGCGTTTTCTGTAGAAACTAAAGATGAAGCCCGGCATCTTGCCGGTATAATGGAGCAAGCTGTACCGCTACAGGTTCCAAATCGATGTGACATCGATTATGGACCTAGTTGGGGAGAGTGTGAGGAACTTGATTAAACGCGCTTAACCTTATATTATCTGATATGACGGAGGATTTATCATGAAACTACTCACTTTTATTGTGGCTTTGTTAGCTTCTTTTTCTGCTTTGTCGCAGACTGTTATCTATTACGAGGACGGGACTACCTACACGCTTCTAAATGGCGAAGAGGTTTTCGTCTCATACAACGATATGTTTACTAAGCAAGAATTCCTGAATAACGGGCAGATACTGTTCTCGCCTAGATACCCCAACCAGAAGCGAGATTATGTCGAGACGGTGGACCCCGCTGACGGGCTGACCCCCGGAGGTGCAGAATGGTGCGCCGTCTATGAACCCTTTAAAGATGGGTACACCTTTGCCGATTCGATTTGGTCGAAAAACTGTGCTGGCGGATAAATGAAAAAAGAACTCTATTTTTATAGGGCTTCCGTGGTCAAGTGCCAAGATGGCGACAGCGTTATAGTAGAAGCAATGCTGGGTTTTGACGCAAAAATAACCCTTGCTACACGCTTGTACGGAATTGATACCCCCGAGACACGGATGGTTTCTGGGGGTAGCGCCGACCTTAAAAAACTGGGCCTTCTTGCAAAAACGTTTTTAACCAGCCTATTGGCCGATGAAGAAGAAATTACAATTCGGACGCACAAAAAAGGCAAATATGGGCGCTATCTTGCGGAATTGTTTATTGATGGCGACAAATCCAGCGTCAATGAATTTATGGTGCAAGAACGAATGGCCGTGCGGTATTACGGTCAAAATAAACAGGAAGTGCTTGAAGAGCATTTGGCCAACGTGGCATGGCACAAGGAGCAGGGGACTATTTAATGGACACTACAAAGTGGAAGTCTGTATTAACACCACGCGATCTCTATGAAGAGCTTGTGGTCATTGCCCGAGTAGAAGGTCGAACAATCAGCGGCCAGCTGCGCTACATATTTGAAGCGTGGAAAGTAGAGAACTTGTCCAAGAACGATCAAGATTACATTGCAAAACAAGTCGATTCTTTTAAGAAAGAAAGCGGGTCACCCATCAATTCCAAGAGTTTCAGCATATGATTCGTGAAGAGTTTGAAAAAGCCCTGAACCGTTTTGAACAGGACTTTAAGCTAGGGAAGGCCACCAAAGAACAATTTGACAAGTTGGGTGTTTGGCAGCAGTTGTTAAATGCAAAGGTGGACGCACAGCGAGAGGTCAATGCCCGAGAAATTGTGGACGACGCCTGTATAGCCGTCCAAGCCGCAACAGCCATGGCAAATAGAATTCAAGAACCCGTGGCCGTACTGCAAGATCTGAGCACAAAACCCTTGAAAGACGCCGATCAAACAGTGCTTGAAGTAGTTAGACCGCAGTGATATTGTGGGGAAAGCATGAGAGGCTACAAGTTTTTCATGTTGACTCCTAAAAGTCAGGCCTATAGTTCATTCTCCCAAAGTGTGAAACCTGATGGCCTTTTGACCCGGTTTCCCAAAACCGGGTTTTTTTTATAGGAGAAAATCATGGCAGAAAAAAAACGCGCTAGAACCAAAACCGGACAATTTGTAGCCGATGACCCCAATACTCCCAAAAACGAGGCGTGGGTCTCTGTGGGCGGTGTAGGAGCGTCCGGGACCACGGACCCCAAACCCCCGAAAAAAAATCTTTTTGGGTGGAAAGAGTACGTCATTCTTGGCGGTATTTTGTTAATTATGGGGTTAGTAGGTCTTACAGGGTGACTGTATGCGCGACTTCAGTAAAAAAGAACGTCAAGCTATCGCCAATCTTTTAGAGGAAGACCCCGCGTTTCTTGATTTTGTTATCAACTCCACCACTAGTGGGGTGTGGGTTGGGGACCTTAATAGCAAAAACTTTATGAAAACGCTGCTGGCGGAAGACCAGCAAGCGTTTGTCGCCAGCCTATGCCATATAGGGTTTGTTGTTTACACCGATTATTTAATGTCGGAACGAGAATATTATCTGGCTCAATCCAAGGCCCTACACTAATGCTTAACAAAATTCCGGAACACCTGTTTGCACTGGCCTTTGTTTTTTTACTTTCCTTTTACTACGGGTTTTGGATATAAACTAGGGGAACTTTCCTTACCCGTACTTGGATCATGCACCATGCCTTTAACACGCACCGAATGGCTGACGGTATTCATCTTCGTTTTTGCTCTCTCGCTGAATATTGTATTGTTAAATGACAAAGTAGAGCGAAAGCTGGGGCTTTGCGGAGACGGGGTTGGTTTCGGCGGAAGCCTACAAACACCTTGCGAGGAAAAAACTAAGGAGGAAACACATGAGTGATCGAATCGGAGAACTGCTCATCAGCGCCGCTATCGTCGTGGCCGGAATTCTTATCACGCTCTGCGTAGGCGTCTTATTGCTTTTCTAAGTTAACTTCCGTTGACTATAAGAGTAACCACCTGTAAGGTTCGTGATGCGCTTCACAAAAGTCGTTGACCACTAACCACTAAACAGGGACCAAAGAAATGGAAACCACGCTACTTATCAAAGTGCTAGACGAGTCCGAAGGCACCGCACTGTCATTCGACATGAGCGACTTCGACTTTCTCGTTTGGAGCCAGTACAAAGCTTTCTTTTGGGATCAACAAGATCGCTTTGAACTTCTAAAATCTTCCGAAGGCAAAATCCAATACAACGATCTAGAGTTTGGCGTCGACATATCTCCGGAAGGAAAAGAAGATTGGCATATGCATTACGTCGGTGAGGGCAATGCCGATGCGCTACTCGCTTGGAAAATACTACTCAGCAACGGGTACAACGGGTATCTGCTCTGGGATCCGATAAAAAACGAGTACCTCGGCGGCTGCTATGTGATTCTCACGGACTACACTGCAGGGCCCACGGACCACGGGGCTTAAAACGGTTATCTATATATAGTTTTTCTAGATAAATAAAAAAATAAAAAATAAAATTGAAAAATGGCGGGACTGGCGGGACTGGCGGGACGCGGCTCTGGAGGCCGCATAAACACAGGGTTTTTGAGGTCCCGTTAAGGTCCCGTTGGTCACATTTTTGATCTGCACAAAGCTTAATCAAGTTATCTGCATAAGATTCTGACAGAGAATTAAAAATATATATTTTATTTTTATCTAAAATATATCTATATAGATAGGCCGTTTTAAGCTAAGGTTATCCGGACTTACTCTGATACGGAGACCTCATGTCTAAAGATCGATATGCCAAAGTTTTGGACGTAAAAGCCGCAGCGTTGCCTGAAGCTAAACGTCAACAAACAAACCGCCCGCTCTTAGTTAATAAGCGTTTGACACGTCGCCAAGAGCTTTTTGTCAAAGAGATCGTTTCAAAAGATGGGCAAATAACTATGCGCGAAGCGGCCATCAATGCGGGCTTCCCAGAAAAGTCAGCGCACGTCCGAGCGTCAGAACTTACTAACCCACGTATTCATCCCCACGTTTGTAAAGCTATCCGCGAATATCGTCAGGAGTTAGATGAAAAGTATGGTGTTGAGTACCAGAGACATTTACGGGACCTCCAGGTTATTCGGGATGCTGCGTTGGAGTCCGGAGCGTTTAGTGCTGCGGTTCAAGCGGAATATCGGAGAGGTCAGGCGCAGGGGGATATTTACGTTAATAAAACTGAGATTCGCCACGGCACGATTGATCAAATGTCGAAAGAAGAAGTTATGAAAGCTTTGAATGAACTGAAGCAAACATACGCTCCAATAACGCATGATGCGGGAGTAGAAGAACCTACAAACCGTTCTCGCGCCCGAGAAAGATTAGCGGAAGAAATAGATGGATATTCTGGAAACCCAACCGAAACGGAAGAAAACTCGGGAAGCGAGCTTTTGGCAGTCCCTGAAGAAAGCGATTCGTGACAATTTCCCGGATTGGTCTGCTACCCGGTTGGAAAGCCGTGCCACCTTGGGTGTGCCTGACGTTCTAATTATGGATAGTGGTGGAAAGTGGCATATGGTGGAGTTAAAAACCACAGCGACTATGCGCGTGGATATAACGCCACATCAGGTAGCTTTTTTGACTAAACACGCCCGGGGCAGTTGTTGGATAGCTATTAAGCTAACGAGTGCCAGCGGGCATGAGGTTTTTTTGTACCGGGGCGACCAAGCTGTAGACGTAAAGCTCGAAGGCTTGAGGGCCAGACCCGCTAAACATTTCAGCAACCCCGTTAATTACCGCGCTGTTTTAGAAACCATTGCTCGTGGGAGTAACAACATGTAAGGTGGTGGTGGGCAATGTTGCCCGGCAATTGGGAGAATGAAATGAGTTTACCTACTTACCAAAAGCCTTATGGATTTGTACAGTCCGTTTTACGGAACTATGCTCCGGCCTTTTTGGTTTTAACTGCCACCATGCTTAATAAAGCGATTATTGACGCCAACGCTTCTATCCGGGCGTTTGCCAAGGCAGTTGGTATTGATTACGAGCAAATGCAGCCCGGGGAAAAGCACGTGGTAGAGGGCGTGTTTACGGATGGCACACCTACGGTCCTGAGTTTCTACCGGACGGTGAACCGGGGGGACCGCCGCTTTAGTGTTCGTGGAATAAAAAAACAATGTGAAGCCGGGGACACCGTGGCGTTGACGTTTAAGGTCACTACGGAAGGCGAAGTGGTTTGGGTTGTTAACGTGACCCGGCAGCCAGAATATCGGCAGCTGGTAGAAGCCTCGTGAGCTTGGTCACTTTGTGGAAAGTCGATTTAGAGTACTTTCAATCCGAGGCGGAAGCCATTCAACATCTCACAGAATATTGGGATCCAGAGGAAAGCGATGTTCCGAAGGTAAAAAGTAAAGTTATTTGGGATGCCCAAGAGCTTTGCGACTTGTTAAACAAAATAGAGCAGGGAGGGTAATGATTTTTTTATTCCGCTGGTTTGAAAAAAACCAAAAACAACAGGCGCAGACTACCCGGGATGCAACCCGGATTCGACGCGCTATCAATAAAACTTCAAAAACTTTTACGGAGTCTAAAATGAAAACAGTTAAAGATTTAGCGCAGGAACGATACCCGGGGGAGACGTTTGATTACGCGCTGCCGCACTCATGGTTGTCCGAATGCTTGGAAAAAGGGTTAGATCCCCGTGGCCAGATGGTTTGGTTGTATGATTCTGACGGCGGAATTATGGGGAGGCCCGCGCCTTTGACTTCCGAAGGTGACAAAATTCTGAGCGTTTTAGCTCGCTGATCTATTCGCCGCCTCCGGGCGGCGTTCTCCCTTTTAATTATTTTTTATGCCCCGCAAACCCGCACAGCGGCTACATCACTTCTTTGATTTATGCCCCGCAAACCCGCATGAATACTGTGTCAAGCTTTTTTTTCATGCCTCGCAAACCCGCATGAATACTAGACGGACGTTCCCGAAACCCTTTGTTTGCGCCGTTTTTTGGCAATTTCAAAAAACCCGAATGGTATAATACTCGGGTCAGGCCCAAGCGGCGTGACCGCTCTTTAAAATGGCTGGCCTATCACGGGAACGCGAGTTCGCTACCCGATGGCAACATCTCAAAAAAACATCAAATTCACTTTGGGAGAAAAGCAATGGATACATCACTTTACATCGTAGTTGCAGCTAACAGCTGCTGGGGCGCAGGCGAGTCATTACAAGAGGCGTTAGGCAATGCCTGTTTGCGCGAAGACACCCGCTTAAGTCATTTCAACTGGGTGGTTGATCAAGGTGAGCTGCAGGAACTGTGGGATAGTTGGAAAGATTACGGTGAAGAAGAGTGGCGGTTAGGGCCAGTTGACAAGCCTGTCGAATGCGCAATCTATTTTTTGGATAGCGAAATATGGGAACACTGGCGCATTTGCGACATGACCGGAAGTTTGAGCGCAGCCTTAAAAGATCCGGAAGTTTCACCGCAGCAGGCAAGTAAAAAGCTGGGGGAAATTCAGATCCGCGCCTTGTTTGATAACGGGGCTCTCAAACCGCGCAAGTGATTTCAAACCAAGCCGCCTCCGGGCGGTTTTTTTGTGCATTGCTCTTTTTAAAAAAACTATTGTGAATGCGGGTAAACACCAGTAATATTCAGGAATGGCAACTTCGCCATATCTTTGGGAGAAAAC
>TARA_R110002050_G_scaffold63720_2_pt1 | contig 13868 bp, 9 predicted proteins | sample TARA_R110002050 | Tara Oceans TARA_R110002050 (sample SAMEA4396988) | marine metagenome | biome: Polar Biome; feature: [DCM] deep chlorophyll maximum layer (ENVO:01000326); material: water (ENVO:00002006), including particulate matter (ENVO:01000060) such as... | depth 25 m
CACTTAGAAACAAGCCTCATTGCAGGAACTTATCTCGGGAAAACCACCAAAATAAAGAACCACTTTCCCATGACTATTTTATGGGGGAAAGGAAAAAAAGGTGCCAACGAAACCTATGAGATTAATGAAGATTTCGCCACGGCGCTATACCTAATTAAAGGACAGGCGCAATTAAAAGGCTACGGTATAGTGGAGGCAGAAAGCTTTGTTGCCTTTCAGGAAGGCGGCAGTACAATTGAAATCAATCTTTTGGAAGACAGCCAGTTTTTAATCCTTTCTGCGCAAGCGATAAAAGAAAAAGTAGAGCATTACGGACCTTATGTAATGAATAATCAAACCCAAATTTTAGAAGCAATGCGCGACTATCAGATGGGTAAAATGGGTATTTTAATTGAGGAATAGTAAAAACCCCGAATTCGGCTTAAAACCCAATATTTACAAGTGGTTGGATAAATAATTCCACCTTGACTCAAATTAAAAGACTTAAGTCAAAACCCGATCTCTACTTTGCTCCAGTTGTTTTCTAAGGTGCGTGATAAACTGATAACGTTGTTTGGCAGCCACTTCGCTTATTAAAGTTGATTTACGCACTAAGCGATCGTACCAATTATAAGTCATCTCGTTTAATTGCGGGTGCTCTGAAATAAGAGTATTAAAAGTAAGGTGACCAATAAAGGAAATTCTCACCCCATTTACTAGGGCCAAGGCGCCATTATTGGATAGTTCTATATCACTTTCGTAGAGAGAGAAATTGTGCTTTTCATTTTCATTTGGGATGCGATCGATTATTTTAGAACCTTTTTCGGCCATGCGCTCTTGACGCTCAATCAGCGCAAATAAGTCTTCATAAATATCGTGAAGTACTTCCTGTGAACGGATATACCCGGCATTATGGTAAAACTCGATTTGTCTTAAGGTACTGCTTATGGTAGTGTTGGTCCATAACTCAACCGAAGGAATTTTACAATATTGATCATAAATTGCTTGGCCAAATTCAATTAACTCTTGACTAATGGTATCTTTTTCCAGCTGCTTACCTTGTAATTCCTCCACTTCCATAACGGCATGCATCCAGTAGAACATCTTAAAGGCTCCCAAACTTGGAAGGCTGAGGTTTTGAAAGATGGGAATATCTAAACACGAGTAATAAAGTTTCGCATTTTCACCGTGCTCCAATAACTTTAGGTTTTGATAAAGATTGTCTAGGTAAAGCTTAAAACTGGAAACCTTGGAGTCTAACTGAGTAAAGCGAATGGATGCATTTAAAAGGTTAGGGTTTTTTAGACTATCTAAGCCAATATTAAAGTGCTCGGCAATTTTCATAGACTCTTCTAGGCTGAAAAGCGTTTTTCCGCTTATGCGACGATAGGCACTATCCATACTAACATCAAGAAGATCCGACAGAATAGGTGCAAGTGACTGTCCACTTGGTAAACTAGCATTGATGCGTAGTATCAGTTTTTCTTGATAATTCATAGGCTAAAGTTTTCGCAGAAAACGCAAGATAGTTAAAAAGCATTCTTATTTATCGCAAATAGTTAGGCGCAGTTAGCGTATATCACAAAATACTTCTGATGTTTCTCCCAGCGACAAGGCGCAGCTGTGTAAAATGCAGGTTAGTTATAACACCCACTGACAGGTCCGTTTTAGCAACTTGTTATGCGTGCATAGTTTTGCTTCACAATCAAAAAGAAACAATTATGAAAAAGTTAGTAATCTTATCGGTAATGCTTGTTCTTAGTTTATCAAGCAGTATGCACGCCCAAGGAAATGATAAATTAGAAAGTATTGCGGTAGTAAGTATCGATACACGAGGCTTGAGCTTAGATAATTTAGCCTTGGGGAATTTAGTTCGTTTGGAACTGGAGAAAACTCAGAAATATGAAGTCCTCGATAAATATGATGTTGCCAATCGCTTAAAGGACCGCAATATTGATCCCAATGAAGCTTTTGGAAAATCTCAGCTGGTTAGCGCGGGAAAACAAATCGGTGCCGACTTTATGCTCTCGGGTTCGGCAGAGAAGTATGGGAATAAGATCATTTACATACTCCGTTTAATAGATGTCCAAAAAGACAAAATCATCAAGTCTGATGTAAAAGAGTATGTATTTGATGAACAATACATACAGATTATGACTCGTCTTTCCCTTGCCAGTTTGTTAGGCCTCGAAGCGAATGAGGAATTTGCCGCAAAACTAAAAAGTGTGGAAACCCCGATTGTATCGGATGGTCAGAAAGTTAAATTGAGTGGTCCTCGTTTTGGAATGCAATTTTACTCAGGCGAATTAGCCAATCGTTTAATGGCTCCAGAATCAGAAGGGGGTTACAATTCAAGTCCTTATGCTACCGTATTCGCTTATCAGCATGAATTCCAGTATGTAAGCTCCGGTGAATTTCAAGTTTTGTTAGAGTCTATCTTGGCTATAAACGGTATTGAAACTTCGTATGTTTCGCCTAGTTTAACTCTCTTAAATGGTTTTCGATACAAAGGTTGGGATTTTGGTTTCGGTCCAGTTTTTAGATTTTCAAGAGTTTCGGAAGGGTATATCGACGAAAGCGGCAAATGGCAGCTAAATACTGGTAATGGTGAGGAATTAAACTACGATTTATTTACCACCATCGACAAGCGAGGAGATTTAAACTTAAGTACTGGCCTTTTAGTAGCCGTAGGTAAAAACTTCCGCAGCGGACATATTAATCTACCGGTTAACTTCTATTATTCACACGTTCCATCACTAGACTCGCATGTATTTGGCTTTATGCTGGGCTTCAATATTGCCCGTTCCAAGTAAAACTTGATCCATCAACTAATCGAAAAAATTTAATTATGAAAAATTTACTTAAAATTCAAGCTTTCGCATTATTACTGTTTGTGTCCTCACAATTGTCTGCTCAGACATATATGATTAAAGGAGGTCTCAATCTTTCAGAGTTTAGAATAAGTGATAGAATAGAGTCCTATGGCAATCTTAAACTGAACCCAGGCTTTCATATCGGTGGAAGCGTTATTTTCCCTATTCATAAAGCATTTTCATTAGATCTTGGATTACAGTTTACAACGAAAGGCGTGCGCGAGGAGTTTAATGATGAATTTGAAGGTATTTTTACTTCGGGCAAATTAAGCGCTACCCTTTACTACATAGAAGTGCCAGTGAAGTTTAGGCTTACCCATAATTTTGACCAAATAGCCGTTTATGGAGCCTTTGGGCCTTATGTGGGCCTAGGATTGGCAGGGAGAATGAAAAGTGAATTTACTTTTATGGGGGAAACTACTTCCAATATTAACAAAATAGACTTCGGTAAGGATGACCTAAATAGATTAGACGGGGGCTTGGTATTTGAAGCAGGCATAGAGTATCAAAGATTTTTGGTCGGCTTAAGCTATACTATGGGGCTTATAGATGTTAGCAATGAAATTACTAACCAAGTTTATAGTTTCAGCATTGGTTATAAACTAGGATCATAAAATCAATTGGTTATCTAAAATACATTTCCTGATTTCTCATAGATTCTAAAAACCCCTGAGCCACTAATGGCTCAGGGGTTTTTCTTTAGTAACTGCTCATGCAAAAATGCCAGCTTTTAGTAATGTTGAGTTTAAGATTTCTCCAAGGCATATTCCCATAGGGTTACTTTCAAATTGTAATCAATGGTGCTGAGCTTTAGCCAGCCCGAGCGAATAGTACCATTATTGTTTTTCCTGAAGTATAAATATTTTTCGGTTTCATGATGCCAATAGCCATGCTCGATGGAATTTTCATTTACTTTATTTCCTTGAATAACATCTATACTCCTATCATAAAAGTGCAATAAGACTTTATTTTGCGACCATTGTTGAAGTCCGGGAATATTGTTTTTTTCAAAAGTAGGGGAGCTTATAAAAGGCGAAGCTTGCAGCGTATCAACGGCTTGGTTGGGATTGTAATTGCTAAAACTATTGAAAGTTGTGGTGTAGCTATTGTTCAAATTTTTAGTTCTTAGAATGGTGTCTGGCTGATTACGAATTGCAATCTTGAAGCTTGATTGAAGGGGAATCAACTCCACTCTTAATCTACTCATTCCGCCATTGCTATAATAATAGTCGCTTTTTAAATTTAAGTCATTAACTCCATCGGCATCTACATCTAGTAAAATTGAATCTTGATAATCAATAGCTTGCCAAAGGTAATTTCCGCTGCTATCGTTGACGATATTAAGATTTGCACTAGGCTGACCGAAAGCGAAAGTAGCTTCTTCTGTAGTGTCTGGCACTATTTGCACAGCCTCTTCCTTGGTACAATGGGTAAATCCAATAAAAAAAGCAGACAGTGCGAAAAAGCGAGAGAAGGTTTTCATGTGAAATGATTTGAAAGCAATTTAATAAAATTGCATTTAATATTGAAGAAAACCAACTATTAAGGTGAGTTTGAACACAAACTATCGCTTCAGATTTTCAATAGAAAGAAAAGATAAAGTCAAAAAATGATTCTCTTCAAACCACCAGTTTATGCGCCAACAATGCTTATCAAGGCACATAATTTACCATAAGTCCGCGACCCGAACATCAAGTCGCATATAGGTTTTAGGAAATAATGTGACTCACAATTACTTTAGCATGCACCCGTGAGTTTTCAATAAACCATTTGTTGGTTTGCATGCCCCCGCAAATTACCCCCGCTAAATAAAGTCCTGTAATATTACTCTCCATTGTCTCATTGTTGTAGATGGGTTGCTTTATGGCATCATCGCTAAATTGTAAGCCCAGTTCAATCAATAATTTATAGTCTGGTTTGTAGCCTGTTAATGCTAAAACATTGTCGTTTTTTAGTTTGAGTTTTTCTCCAGCTTGCTGAAAGTAAAGGTATTCTTCTTCAATTTCTGTGCATTCACTTTCGAAGTAAGCTATAATAGAGCCTTCATTAATGCGATTGATAATGTCGGGGCGTACCCAATATTTCACCCTTTCGGAGATTTCGCTTTCGCGGATTATCATAGTAACGGACTCTGCACCTTTGCGATATAGTTCAAGGGCAGCATCTACCGCCGAGTTGGCTGCACCAATTACGGCAACATGGCGCTTAAAAAAAGGATGCGCATCTTGGTAGTAATGTTGCACCTTAGGAAGGTTTTCTCCCGGAATATTCATGGTATTCGCGTGATCATAAAAGCCGGTTGCGATTACTAAATGCTTGGCTTCGTATACTTCTTTAACACTTTCGAGGCTAAAATGCTTGGCCAATTTTTGAATGCTGAGGACCTCTTCTTGCAAGTGAATATTAAGGTTGAAAACCATGGCTACTCGGCGATAGTACTCTAAGGCTTCGGAACGATTAGGTTTTACGTTTTGGGATATAAAGGGCACTTCACCAATTTCAATTTTATCGGCGGTTGAAAAAAATGTCATGCTATGCGGATAGTGATAAATGCTATTCACTAAATACCCTTTTTCCAATATCACATAGCTTAAGCCCGCTCTTTCGGCTTCAATACCGCAGGCTAAGCCAATTGGGCCGGCACCAATAATCACAAGGTCTAACATTGGGTAAAAGTCTTAAAAATTAGTGCTCTGCACATGCATCTGTCAAATTTAGGCAAGGTGTTTTAAGTTACTTAACAAACTGAATTTTATTAGCACTTTCGTGGCAAATTAGTTTTCTATGAAAAATTCCAAACTCAGCTTTGTTTTACTCATCTTAGTATCAATCGTTGGGATAAGTAATTGTTCAAACCTTACGGTAGATCAACAGGAGGAAGTAATGGCGCAAGCAAATTTTGGTCGGCAATTTATCAAGCAAAACTGTATTGCTTGCCATAGCGAAACAGCGCGTGAATCTGAACGATTGGCGCCTCCATTTTTCGCAATCCGCAAGCATTATTTTAAGATTCATCCAGAAAAAGAAGACTTCGAAGCAGCCATACTGGCCTTTTTGCAAGAACCTAATGAAGCCAATGCTAAAATGAAAGGTGCGGTTAGCAAGTTTGGCTTAATGCCTAAAATGTCTTTCTCCGAAAAGGATTTGATATTAGCAATTGCGTATTTATATGAGACCGATCAGCCTCAGCCGGATCATGCGGGTAAAAGACCAAAATCGCAACAAAATAACCCGGTCATGGAAGCGGACCTTCTAAAAAAGGGCCAGTCTATTGCTTTGCAGACCAAAAAGGTTTTAGGTAAAAACTTGATGGGAGCAATAGCCAAAGGTGGTAGCGCTCATGCAGTCGATTTTTGCAAACTAAAAGCCATTAGCCTCACCGATAGTATGGGTGAAAAATTAGATGCTAAGGTCAAAAGAGTGAGCGATAAAAATCGCAATCCGAATAATGCAGCCTCTTCGGAAGAATTGACTTTTATAAACAAGTTTAAAGAAGCCATCGCCAAGAATGAAAGTCCTACAGACCAGTTGCTTAAGATTTCGAATGGTTACCGTGGCTTTTATCCCATTATGACCAATCAAATGTGCTTGCAATGTCATGGACAAGTGGGCAGAGATGTGAATAAGGAAACGCTTGAAAGGATAAAAGCTAAATATCCAGCTGATCTTGCTATGGGTTATAAAATGAACGAGCTACGTGGTATCTGGGTGGTTGATTTTCAGGTAGATTAGTGCATGGAGGGAGGTAGCTTATAAATCGAAACTAATAGCGATTCGCATCTTGCGTAGGCAAAATAATCCATGGAATTTTAGCAAAACGGTGCGTTCCAGAAAGGTCTCTGCCAATTATTGAAAATCTGCGACACTAATTTATAGGGGAACTCATGTTAATCTTTATCTTTATCGTGGTGGACTGCAGTTTTCGAGAAGCTGCTTAATTAAAGAAGAGAAGCAGGATATTTTGCTTCCTAATTAGTAGACATGAAAAATACGATGTTAAAGCCTGGCAAGGATATGATGTATCGCATCGACACGGAAGGTCGATTTCTTTATGTAAACCAAGCTCTAGCATTGTACTTTAAATCGAATCCCTCAGACCTTATAGGGCAAAGTTATCTAAGCCTAATAGAGCCCGCATATCAGAAGAAGGCCCAAGATTTTTATCGCCAACAATTACAAGAAAAGCAGATCTCTACCTACTTTGAATTTCCCTTAAAAGGTGGTCATATTTGGTGTGGGCAAACGGTTGAATTAATCCTTAGTGCTCAACGGGAGGTTATAGAATTAGTGGGGATATTGCAAGATATTACCGAAGCTAATGAAGCTAAGGAAAGTTTAGACCAAAGTGATATTCGCTTAAACTCGCTAATCCAAAATATGGATATAGCCATCCTTATGGAAGATGAGGAAAGACGAGTGAAGTATGTCAATCAAACTTTTTGTGATCTTTTTAATATCCCTCTTAAACCTGAAGATTTAATTGGTACCGATTGTTCACAGGCAGCAGAGCAGAGTAAGTCTCTCTTTACCAACCCTGAAGAATTTGTAAAAGGGGTGAAAACCGTTCTTGAAAACCGAAATAAAATCAGCAATGAACTGCTTTTCTTTAAGGATGAGCGTGTATTAGAACGGGATTATGTACCTATTTATATTGAGGATAAATATCGCGGTCATATTTGGTATTACCGCGATGTGACTTTGCAAAGTCTCGCCAATATGTCGATAAAAGAAAGCGAAAGGAAGTACCGCGAGATTATCGAAAACATCGACTTGGGTTTAATGGAAGTGGATAATGACCAACGGATCATTTGGGCTAATGAACCTTTTCTCAATAGCATGGGCTATTCCTTAGACGAAATAAAGGGACAAAATGCTAAAGCCCATTTTATTGCTAAAGAAGAATTAGTTTTCGAAGAAGAAAGATTAAATGGTATAAACGAAGAGCGCCTCAAAGGTAGTTCTGGTGTTTATGAGTTAAAGTTGAAGAATAAACAAAATGAAGATGTTTGGATGCTTATTTCTGGCACGCCCATTTTTAATGAAAACCATAAGGTCAAGGGCTCTTTAGGCATTCATCATAATATTACCCACATAAAGGAGCTGCAGTTTCAAACTGAATATCGCGCGAAATTACAATCGATATTGCTGGATCTTTCCAACCAAATTATAGATTTAGAGCCGGAAAGGGAAAATGAAATAATAAACTCTGCCCTTGAGCGCATTGGCAGCTTTGTAGGCGCTGATCGTTCCTATATTTTCGATTATAACTTTGAAGCAAAAACCTCTAATAACACCTATGAGTATTGCGCAGAAGGTATAAGCCCAGAAATTGACAATCTGCAAAACTTACCCATAGAAGTCTTGGCTGATTGGTTAGACATTCACCAAAAGGGACAGGTAATGATACACGAAAATGTACAGAGTCTACCAGAAGAAAATGCCATTCGCCAAATTTTAGTGCCGCAAGGTATTAAGTCAATTATCACCGTTCCAATTATAGCGGGTAAAAGTTTACTTGGCTTTATCGGCTTCGATTCTGTGAAGCATTATAAAACTTGGAATGAAACCGAAATTGAGCTACTAACTTTTTTAGCGCAATTACTAGCTAACCACTATTCTCGTAAATTTTTTGAGCTAAAACTGAGTGATAGCGAGGCAAAGTTGAGAAGTATTCTCAGCAATGCCATGGATGCCATCGTTACTATTAACGAAGAAGGCCTGGTAGAAGATTGGAACTTTCAAGCGGAAAAAATATTTGGCTTTCAAGCGGAAGAGGCTGTTGGGAAGGATCTCACAAACTTGATAATTCCGCATAAATACCGGGTGGCTCATCAAGAAGGCATGCAACACTTTTTAAGAACCGGAGAAGGGCCAGTTTTAAACCACCGTATAGAATTAGTTGCCTTATCAAAACAAGATAAACACTTCCCGGTAGAGCTTAGTATAATTCCCATCAAACTTAAGGATAAGTATATTTTCTCTGCTTTTTTGCGCGACATTACGCAGCGAAAAAAAGCAGAAGACGATATGACTATAGCCTTAGAGCAATCCAATGAATTAGCTCGTATGAAATCGCGCTTAATGTCAATGGCCTCTCACGAATTTAGAACCCCACTCACTACCATTAAGGCCAACGCCGAGATGTTAGAATTTTGGTCAAATAGTTTAGAGGAAAAGGAAAAAACTAAAGCAAATCGATACATCGGCAGAATGTTGGGAGAAGTGGATCGTTTGACCAGTATAATGAATGATATGCTGATTATTGGTCGATTGGAGTCGGGTAAAACTAGGGTGCAAAAGCGCATGACCGATCTGGTGCATCTCTGTAGCGAAATTATTGATAAGAACTTTTCTAACGAAAGTGATGCAAGACAAGTTTCTGTTAAGATTGAAGGGTCGCCTTACTTGGTACCGGTGGATACAAATATCATAGAACATATTCTTAATAATTTGATATCAAATGCATTAAAATATTCACCCGATGCGAAAGCACCAATGGTAATGGTTAATTTTAAGAATAATAAATCACTCAGGCTTTCGGTGCAAGATTTTGGTTTAGGAATTCCAGAAGACGAAATAAATAATGTGTTTAATGCTTTTTATCGCTCAGAGAATACCAGGCAAATTAAAGGTACCGGAATGGGACTAGCGATTGTAAAGCAATTTGCAGATATTCATAAAATAAGGATTAAGGTTTTTAGTGCCCTAAATGTTGGTTCAGAGTTTGTCTTAGAAATTGACAGAGATTAAATGGAAAGTAAATTAAAAGTTTTAGTGGTTGAGGATGATCCGAGTATTGCAGAAAGCTTGTCAGATATTCTTGATCTCTTGGGTCATGAAGTTTTAAGTGTTGCTGAAAGTGGCGAGGAGGCCATCTTGCAATTATGCGAAGAAGAGCCACAAATTATACTACTCGATATTCAGCTTAAAGGTAAAATGGATGGAATTGAGGTCGCTAGGCTAGTGAAGGATAAATACAATATCCCCTTTATTTTTACTACCGCTTTCGCAGATCCTGATACTATCCAGCGCGCCATACAGGAAGGACCATTTGGTTATATAGTAAAACCTTACGGTATAAAAGATATTACTGCTGCCATTGAAGTGGCAATAACGAATCATCGACTGCTTTCAAAGATTCACAGTGAAACCCCAACTGCTCCGATGCTGGTGAATGATCAATTATATATTAAGATTGATGGAGTTTTAACGAAAGTTCACCAGAATGAGATTGATTATGTAGAGGCAAAAGGTGATTATATTCTTATTAGAACAAAAGAGCAAAACCATATTGTGCACAGCAGTCTAAAAAAAATCCAAGAGAAGTTAAGCTCTGATACTTTTCTGCAGGTTCATCGCAGTTTTATTGTAAATTTAAACTCCATTGCTTCTATCAAAGATTCCAGTCTAATCATTAATAGAAAAGAAATTTCCATTAGCCGCACTTATCGCTCTGAGTTATTAAAAAGGATAAACACCCTATAGGGCACTTTCATTCGTCGATACTATTCCGCATTCTACCGCGAAGAATGGTCAGTCAGTCGAAATTTCCATTTTTCAATTAAGGCTCTGCCTACTTTTGACCTGTTAATAATCCCCAATTAAGAGTTATGAACAGATTAGAAGACCTAAAAAACAAACGTTGCCAAGTAGCAGTGTTAGGAATGAACCAAAATGGTTTAAGAGTAGCATTATCTATCTCTAAACGCTTTCCGGTGCAAATTGCCGATAAAAATATAAATCCAAACTCTGTTGTGCAGGGATTTCTGGGAAGCCGCGGTATAAATCAAGATTCAATGGTCAGCAAATATGAAAATATTAGCATTGTAAAGTCATCGGCCGATTTACGTTCTGCTGGGGTTTACTATTTAAATGGACTCAGTACTTCTTTGGTAGATTGGGCCGAGATAAAGTCGGTAACGGCTCAGGTAGGTTTGGCCTTGAAACCAGGTGATTGGGTGATTTTTGGAGAGGATATTGATCCGGATTTAGCCGAAGTAATACTCTTAGATATCTTGGAAGCAAAAAGTGGTTTAAGTCTTGGTCAAGGTTTTGAAATTGCTTTCTCACCAAAATTATTGAGTCATAGAAATTTCGCTAACCTGGGTAACGAAATGAAAATGAGTCATAACCTCATCATTAACCAAGTAGAGGAAATTTTAGATCAAAAACATAAGGACGAGTTTAGCTCTAACCAAATAAACTATCTGGACGAAGAAAAGGAGTTGACTAGAATTCATTCAAAAATTAAGGAATTATGGGTTCCTATGCTTAACGAGATGGATTCTACCACTTTTAATGACTTCGTTGAGCATACAGTATACAAGGGATTTTTAGATGTATATAGCCACTTGCGCTTTAGTAATGAAATCAAAGTGAATTACTACCGCTTTTTCAAGATTGCCAAAAATTTAGGTTTAAAGCATTCCGTAGCAATGCTTAGTCAAAACTCTGGCTGGTCGATAGCGGTTTAAGTATAAAGCTGAGTTCGACATAAAATATTTCTGGGGAGGGATAACCGATAGGGTTTTCTCTATCAAAAAAAAAGAGCTCCTTTACATGGTAGAGGAGCTCTTTAAATTTTAAAATATGCTAAGAAATTAGTCTTTTGGACTATCTTCTTTCGCTACTTTCTCAACGGTTACGTCAATTTTACGATCATCACCTTCGCCGCTAAGGCTGATAAGAATATTATCACCTTCTTCAATTTGAGAGTTTATGATCTGCTCGGCAAGCGGATCTTCAACATATTTCTGAATGGCACGATTTAAGGGACGAGCACCATATTTTTCATCAAAGCCTTTATCGGCGATAAACAATTTGGCCTCATCGGTCATGGCAACCTGATAACCTAGCTCATTGATGCGTAAATAAAGTTTGCGCAATTCAATGTCGATAATTTTAACAATATCATCCTTACTCAGGCTATTAAAGAGAATCACGTCATCAATACGATTTAAAAACTCAGGCGCAAACGCTCGTTTCAAAGCAGTCTGTATAACGCCTTTTTCTAATTCGCCTTTTCCTTTCGAACGCGATGCGGTTCCAAAGCCGACGCCAGTACCAAAATCTTTCAATTTAGTAGTACCAATATTCGAAGTCATGATAATTATAGTGTTCTTAAAGTCCACTTTGCGTCCTAAACTATCGGTCATATGACCATCGTCTAGGGCTTGTAATAAAAGGTTGAAAACATCGGGATGCGCTTTTTCAATCTCATCTAAAAGAATCACAGAATAAGGCTTGCGACGAACTTTTTCCGTCAGCTGTCCACCTTCTTCATAACCCACATATCCGGGAGGTGCTCCTACCAAACGAGATACCGCGAATTTTTCCATGTATTCACTCATATCGATACGGATCAAATTATCCTGAGAATCGAAAAGTGAACGGGCTAATTCTTTGGCCAATTGGGTTTTACCAACACCAGTGGGGCCTAAGAAGATAAAGGAACCAATAGGCTTATTAGGATCTTTCAATCCCGCTCTATTACGCTGGATAGCTTTAACAATTTTGTTTACCGCTTCATCCTGGCCAATAATCTCCTTTTTAATATCGTCGCCCATACCGCTCAAGCGATTGCTTTCTTGTTGAGCCACACGCTGTACGGGAATGCCAGTCATCATAGCAACCACTTCGGCAACATCTTCATCGGTAACAGTTTCACGATTCTTTTTCACCTCTTCTTCCCAACGGTTTTGGGCATCCTTAAGCTGATTCTCGAGGTTCTTTTCGTCATCGCGCAAGCGCGCTGCTTCCTCGTATTTCTGTTTTTTAACTACTTGGATTTTTTGCTCGCGAATTTCATCCAAGCGTTTCTCTAAATCCATTACTTCCTCTGGCACATTAATACTCGTAATGTGAACGCGTGATCCCGCTTCATCCAAAGCATCAATCGCCTTATCAGGAAGATGTCTGTCGGTAACGTACCTGCTGGTTAACTTAACACAGGCTTTAATGGCTTCGGGGGTATAATTTACATTGTGGTGGTCCTCATAGCGATCTTTGATATTGTTGAGGATTTGAATAGTTTCCTCATGGTTAGTAGGATCTACCATTACTTTTTGGAAACGACGTTCTAGTGCACCATCTTTTTCAATATGCTGACGGTATTCGTCTAAGGTTGTAGCACCTACACATTGAATTTCGCCTCTTGCTAAAGCAGGCTTAAACATATTACTAGCATCTAAAGAACCGGTTGCGCCACCAGCACCAACAATGGTGTGTAGCTCATCAATGAAAAGAATGATATCGTCATTTTTTTCGAGCTCATTCATCAAGGCCTTCATACGTTCTTCAAACTGACCGCGGTATTTAGTACCTGCCACTAAAGAAGCAAGGTCAAGAGAAACTACACGTTTGTCGAATAAAACGCGCGATACTTTTCTTTTTACGATGCGTAAAGCGAGGCCTTCTGCAATAGCAGACTTACCCACACCCGGATCACCAATTAAAAGAGGATTGTTTTTCTTTCTACGTGAAAGAATTTGCGAAACTCTTTCAATTTCTTTTTCACGGCCAACCACTGGGTCTAATTTATTCTCCTCGGCCATTTTGGTAAGGTCGCGACCAAAATTATCCAATACCGGAGTTTTAGATTTAGTGTCGGTTTTTCCCTTGGAACCGCCCATGCGACCGCCATCACCGCTAGATTTTGCGAATTCGTCCTCATCATCTCCGAAAGGGGACTCCGCTCTGGGAGTACTTGGGCGATCTTTAGATTCTCCACTAAACATTGCCTGGTATTCAGTTTTCACATTATCATAGTCAATTTCATACTTACGTAAGACGCGTGATACGGGATCATCGTCGTTCCTAAGAATGCAAAGTAGAAGGTGTGAAGTGCGAATGGTAGCACTTTGAAATAGTTTTGCTTCTAAGAAAGTTGTTTTCAAGGCCTTTTCCGCTTGGCGGGTAAGGGGTAAATGTTTTTTACTGCTGATCTGACCAGAAACATTGGGTGCGCTAATCGCTTCTATCTGACGGCGGAATGTAGACATGTCTACGCCTAAGTCT
>TARA_R110002050_G_scaffold151350_4_pt1 | contig 13857 bp, 12 predicted proteins | sample TARA_R110002050 | Tara Oceans TARA_R110002050 (sample SAMEA4396988) | marine metagenome | biome: Polar Biome; feature: [DCM] deep chlorophyll maximum layer (ENVO:01000326); material: water (ENVO:00002006), including particulate matter (ENVO:01000060) such as... | depth 25 m
GGAATAGTGTATATATTCAAACAGGAGAACTCTCTCCAAAACTTATAATGGAATTAATAGACCACTCCTATAATTTGGTGGTAAATGGTTTGCCTAAGAAGTTGAGGGATAGCATTTAATGGTGGTTTTAAAATAGTCTTAATTTTTAATTAAAGAAGCTTTGTCTCCATTCGTCGCCTCAAAAAGTTGACTCACCGAAAAAGAAAAATTTCACTCATAAGAACATTTAGTTTTGTGGTATAATTAATTCATATAACCTCAAACTATGACTACTTTACTTATTTACGGAACACTTTTTTTAGGACATTTGTGCGTTTACTTTTATTTTAGAAACAGCTTTAAAAGTTATTTAAATCCTTCAGAAAGAAACACAGAAAAACAAGCACGATTAGAATCTAATAATAATTTTAGTTCTCAAAACTTAAAAAACAATGCTGTAGATAACAAGCTCGTTTTGTTAAATAAAAGTCTTAGACAATTAGAATTTATTTCAGAATTTGAAATGTACTTAGAAGAAAAAACACTTGAAAATTGTTCGTTAGAATTTCTTCAAGAGTTTAGCCGAATAAAAATTGAAGCCCAATTGTCTACCCTTAAAACTACTAATATGTTAAACAGTCAGGTGAAACTTGCTGCATAAGGTTTATTTTGTATCGTTTTCCATTCGTCGACACCAATCTACCATCCGTCGACAGATAGCAACATCTAACCGAATTATAAAAATGACCATGCGAAATTGAGTTAATTTGGCTAAATAAATAAAATTAAGCTATTAATGAAAACCCTTAATATTTTACTGATAGAAGATGATATGATTGAAGTGATGAAGCTCAATAGAGCAACGAATTCACTTCAATTAAATCATAAAATCACAGAGGCAAATAATGGAGAAGATGCTCTAAAAATTTTAGAACAAAAAGACAATCTTCCAGACATTATTTTGTTAGATTTAAATATGCCTAAAATTAACGGAATTGAGTTTTTAAAAATATTAAAATCCGATGATAGGCTTAAGTATATACCAACAATCATCTTAACGACATCTAATAATCAACGCGATTTATTAGAATGCTATAAAGTTGGCGTTGCTGGTTATATCTTAAAACCCTTAAAATATGAAGAATATGTTTCCAAAATCGAAAAATTATTGTCATATTGGAGCATTAATGAATTAATTACAGTTTAAAAATGAAAGGAATTGTTTTTACAGAGTTTTTAGAACTCGTTGAAGATAAATTTGGTTTAGAAATGGTTGATAGAATCATTTCTAGTTCAGAGTTAGCGTCCGAAGGTATTTATACTTCTGTTGGTACTTATAGCTTTTCTGAAATGCTACAATTGCTTCAGCACTTAAGTGAAAACACAGGCATTTCTATTGATAATTTATTGTTAGTATATGCTGAACATTTTTTTAGTGTTATAGAAAAGAGTTACCCAGGACTTTTAGCAACTTACAAGGATCCTATTGAAATGATTTCGTCAATTGAAAATCATATTCACGTAGAGGTTAGAAAAATCTATCCAGATGCAGAATTGCCAACATTTGAGGTGATTGAAAAAACCAAAGATCATCTCGTAATGGATTACACATCTAGCAGAGCAATGCATCACTTTGGACTTGGATTAATGAATAAAACATTTGAACATTTTAATTCTACAGCAACTATAGAATTACAAAAAATAAAAGAGGACGGTACTCAGGTAAGATTCGTAATTAACAGGAATTAATGAGTCAAGAACAAGTTGAAATATTACAACGTGCTCTAAAAAGAGAAAAAAATGCCAGAAAGGCAGCAGAAAAAATTCTTGAAGAAAAATCAAGAGAACTCTACTTCACTTCTCAAAAACTTGAAAATTTATTAGACGCAAAATCATCAGAGTTACAAGGTGTTTTTGAAAACATTGTAGACGCTTATGTCGTAATGGATCTTAACGGAAAGATTTTGAAGTTTAATGAAGCTGCTACAAAATTGTTTGGTTATGATATTGGTAAAGAAGAGGTCAAAATAGCAAAACTTATTTATAAAGATGATTTTCAATATGCAGTAGAATGTTTCAATAATTTGCAAACTACAGGCTTTTTTAAGGATTATGAAACGAGAGTTTACACAAAATCTAAAGAAGTAAAATGGGTACATGTCAATGGTAGTGTTGTCTTTGATAAGAACAATAAACCAATTGCAGCGCAAGGTATTGTTAGAGATATTACAGAAGAAAGAGCATCAGCAGAAAGATTAATAGAATCAGAAAACAGACTCTCTACATTAATCTTAAATTTAGATAGTGGTATTGTTTTAGAGGATGAAAACAGAAATATTGTTTTAACAAATAATAAGTTTTGTGAACTTTTTAAAATTAATGCTGAACCTACAGATTTGCATGGTAAGGATTGTGTAACATCATCAGAACAGAATAAAGTTTTATTTAAAGACCCAGAAGGGTTCTTAAACAGAATGAATGAAATAGATGTCGCAAAAGAATTAGTCATTGGTGATGAACTTGAAATGATTGATGGTACAATTCTAGAGCGCAATTACATGCCTATTACTATTGGAGAAAAGTCTAAAGGGTTCTTATGGACCTTTACAGATGTTACTTTAAAACGTACGTATCGCAAAAGCTTAGAGGTTCAAAAACAAAAATATTACAGTATTATTGCCAACATGCATTTAGGTTTGGTTGAGGTAAATACGGATGACGAAATCTTAATGATTAACCAGAGTTTCTCAGAAATGTCGGGTTATACAGAAGAAGAATTATTGGGTAAACGTGGTGGAGAAATTTTTCCAGTAGAAGGTGGTTCTGAAATTATTTCTATTGAAAATGAGAAGCGACAAAAAGGCGAGTCAAATTCATATGAGATTAAAGTAAATACCAAGCAAGGTGATATTAAATATTGGCTTATCAGTGGTGCACCAAACTATGATATTAATGGAAATGTTGTTGGATCTATTGGAGTACATTTAGATATTACTGAATTAAAAGCCTTAGAACTTCAAAAAGAAAAATTACTTCTAAAATTAGAGAAAAGTAATGATGAACTGCAAGAATATGCGCATATCGTTTCTCACGATTTAAAATCACCATTACGCAGTATAGATGCCCTAGTCAGCTGGTTAAAAGAAGATAATAAAGGAACATTAGACGAGACAAGCCTAAAAAACTTTGAACTTATTGAAGCTACTCTAGAAAAAATGGAGCAGCTCATATCTGACGTGTTAGAATACTCAAGTGTGGGAACCGATACCAATATAAAAGCAGAGGTAGACCTAAATAAAATGTTTAGTGATCTTACAACCATTCTTTATATTCCTAAGCACATTACAGTTAAAGCATTAAATCAATTACCTGTTATTACTGGTGATGCAACTAAATTGCAGCAGTTGTTTCAGAATTTAATTAGTAATGCTGTAAAGTTTATTGACAAAGAAGTTGGCTTAGTTGTCATTGATTTTGAAGATTTAAAAAGTCATTATAAATTCTCAATAAAAGATAATGGAATAGGTATAGATAAGCAGTTCCATGATAAAATATTTAAAATATTTCACGCTTTAAATAAAAGCAAAGATTCCACAGGCATCGGATTATCGATAGTTAAAAAGATTGTCGATTTACACGAAGGTCAAATTTGGTTAGAAAGTCAACCAAAAGTTGGTACAACATTCTATTTTACCCTTAAAAAATAATAATGAAAACAGTACAATTAGTTAAGCACCAAAATAAAGATTGGGCTTTTGTTGGTGAAAATCAAAAGTTAACACAGCCCTTAGTTTTAGTTTTTGGAAATCGACTTTTATTAGAATCTCCTTCCATTTACAATGAAATTAAAGAACTCTTTCCAGATGGTCATATTGTTTTTGGGTCTGCTTGTGCAGAAATATCTTCGAGAACGGTGAATGAAAATAGCATTACTATAACGGCTATAGAATTTGAGAAAAGTGAATATGTAATTAAAACGAGTAATGTTTTAAATACCGATTTAGATAGTTTTAAAACAGGAAATGATCTTATTAAACAATTTCCAGAAGAAGGCTTAAAATATGTATTTGTAGTCTCAGAAGGTAGCTTTATCAATGGTAGTCAGCTTACTCAAGGTATGAGTACGTTTAATAACGGAAATCTGTTAATCACAGGTGGTTTATGTGGAGATGATACACGTTTTGAGAAAACATTGGCATCTTATAACGAAAACCCAAAAGAAGGAGAAATAGTGGCTATTGGTTTTTATGGAGAATCTTTAGAAATTACATTTTCAATACATGGTGGCTGGACGCCTTTTGGTCCAGAGCGTACCGTAACAAAATCTGAGGGAAACACACTCTATGAGTTAGATGGTTTACCTGCGTTAGATCTATATAAAAACTATTTAGGAGATAAAGCCAAGGATTTACCAGGAGCAGCATTATTGTATCCTTTAAATGTAAAATCTGAAGAAGAAGAGCAATCCATAGTGCGATCAATTCTAAACATAAACGAAGAGGATCACTCCGTTATTTTAGCAGGTGATATTGAACAAAATTCTAAAGTGCAATTGATGATGACAAATGTTGACAACATTGCCAACGCATCAGAACGAGCAGCAAAACAAGCCTTAGAGTTTAGACAGAATAAGCCGGAAGTTGCATTGTTAATTAGTTGTATTGGTAGAAAATTAGTGCTAGATCAGCGTGTAGAAGAAGAGATTGATGAGGTTATAGAAATTCTTGGAGAAGGTACAACAGTGAGTGGGTTTTATTCTTATGGAGAAATAGCACCATTCCATGGAGAGATGGCTTGTCAGCTGCACAACCAAACAATGACGATAACATTAATCAGTGAATAATGAATTCATTACTTAAACGTCAGTTACGTAAGTATTTAAGTGAAGAATTAAGATCCAGTGAAGAATTAAAAACGTTTCTTTCTGCTGTAGATAGCTCGTACAATAATTTTGATGAGCAATCCGCAATGATTCAAAGAGCTATGTCAATTAGCTCAGATGAATTATATAGTGCTAATCGAAAATTACAAGAGGAAGCAAAAGAGCAAAAGGAATTAATTGATAAATTAAAAGACGTCATCAATACACTTAAGTTTTACAACCTTAAAGAGGAAGATAAAGCTGATGCGGTGGAATTAAAAAGTACAGATTTAGTTGATTTTATTGATAATCAAACCAAGGAGATTATTGAAATGAATAAGCAAAAAGAATCGCTTTTAAACGAATTGGCATATCAAAACCAGGAGCTTAGCGATTATGCACACATGGTTTCTCACGATTTAAAATCACCACTTAGAAGTATAGATACATTAACAGCTTGGCTAAAGGAAGACTATAAAGACGCTTTTGACGCTAATGGCGAAAAAACATTAAGCCTCATAAGAACTAATGTAGAGAAAATGGATACCTTAATTAATGGTATTTTAGAGTATTCTACAATTGGTAAAAATCAAATAGAAGTTTATGATGTAGATTTAAATAATCTGATTACTAATGTTGTGAGTATTTTACAAGTACCCAAAACTATTAGTATTATTAAAACTCATTTACCTACAATTAGAGGTGATAAATACAGGTTACAACAATTGTTTCAAAATCTAATAGGCAATGCTATTGCTTATAATGATAAGGAAAATGGTACAATAGAAATAGGATTTACAGATAAGAATCATTTTTGGGAATTCTATGTTAAAGATAATGGTATTGGAATCCAGGAAGTTTACTTCGATAAAATTTTTAAAACTTTTGAAAAGTTAGAAAATAATGGAGAATCAACAGGTATTGGTCTTTCAATAGTAAAAAAAATTGTTGATTTGTATGGAGGCAAAATTTGGTTAACTTCAAAGCAAAATGAAGGTACAACATTTTATTTTACATTAAAAAAACAACCCAATGGAACAACCTAATTTATCTTATATTAATAGCATGTCTGGTGGAGACAAAGCTTTTGAACAAAAGTTAATAGACATCATAAAAGGCGAGTTTCCTGAAGAGAAAAGTGTGTATTTTGAAAACATTGAAGCCAAGAACTATAAACTTACCGCAGAGAACGTTCATAAACTTAAACATAAAATTAGTATTTTAGGCCTTGAGAAAAGTTATGATGTGGCTGTTAACTATGAGAATAACCTTATAGATGGCAATACAGAAGGTAGAATTGAATTTGAATCTATTCTACAAATCATGATGGATTTTTTAGAGACCTTATAAGATTATTTTATGAATTGTATTATTATAGATGATGAAGCCACGGCAAGAGCTATTATTGGCCAGTTATGTAAAAATGTCCCGAGTTTAAAAGTATTAGAGGATTTCCCTAATGCTATGCAAGCCATAAAATATTTAAATTCAAACGAAATTGATTTAATATTTTTAGATATTCATATGCCAGATTTTACTGGTTTCGATTTTATAGATACAATTAAAAATCCTCCAAAAATTATCCTAACCACATCAGATCCAAACTTTGCTATTCAAGCATTTGGTTACGACTGTATTGTAGATTACTTAGTAAAACCTATTACTCCAGAACGATTTAAAAAAGCTATTGATAAAGCCGAAGCGATAAAGTCAAAGCCAACCGAAACTGCAAGCAAAGCTTCGGGTCAAGTAGAAACGAGTTCTGGTAATGACCTTTATGTAAATATTGATAGACGATTAATTAAAATTGATATCCCAAGTATTTATCTGGTAGAAGCTAAAGGTGATTATATTCAAGTAAAAACGGATGACAAAAACTACACAGTACATTCTACACTAAAGAAAATAGAAGAGAAACTTCCCGACGATTTATTTCTAAAAATACATCGTTCTTATATTATCAATGTGGATAAGATTATTGATATTGAAGATAATAGTGTGTTGATTAAAAAAGATGTAATTCCTGTGAGTCGTTCTAACCGACCAGAACTAATGAAGCGTCTTAATTTACTCTAGGTATTTAACATTTTTATACGAAATAATTCTACTGGTATTTATCATTAGAATTGATTGATGATAAAATTCAACGACATATTGTGTTGAGACTATTTGTTTGTTTTATTAACTATAGCTTGGTTTTGCCTGTTTTAAACTTTAAGATTTGCTAACATTTACAAATCGTTTCATTACCACTCGTCGACACATAATCGTATTTCAACAAGTATAGCGGTACATTCAACGAAATTAAATAAATCACCATCTTATTACCTGTATTTTTGCAGTGTAATCATCTGATTAATGGTTATTGATTTATGTTAAATTTAAGGTGGGAAGTTAGCTTTCTACCTTTTTTTATATCCTTTTTTTAGCTATAAACACCTTGCCTTAATGTAGTTACCATTCGTCGATGCTTTTTGTTGTGCTAATCGAAAAATTAAAGAATGAGGAGACTATCTAAATAATTTTGTCATGAAATTATAACGTCCCTCATGAAAAAATTATCCCTCATAATATTAATCATTGCAGTTAACTTGTCATTGTTTTCTTGTTCTGTAGAAGATGACCTTTCAATTCCTCAAACGTACAATACAGAAGGTATTATAGTAGAATATAATCCAATAGACTATGAAATTGTAGCGCTCATTAATGATTATAGAGCATCATTAAACTTAAATCCTCTAAGTATGTTAAATGAGGCTTCAAAAGAGGCTATTGCGCATAATGCTTATATGATTAATCAAGGTACAATTAGCCACGATTTTTTTTACATAAGATCTCAAAATTTAAAAGATGCTGTAGAAGCAAAAAAGGTTTTAGAAAATGTTGGTTATGGTTTTTATAATGCAGAATCTGTTGTTACGGCTTGGTTAAATAGTTATAGTCATAGAGAGAATATTGAAAACCCAAATGTTACTGATTTTGGGATTTCATCTAAACAAGACGAAAATGGTAAATACTATTTCACAAATATTTTTGTAAAACTATAGAGTGCTATTAAATATCGTTAGTAATCATTTTAATTTTATCCCCTTAAAATTGATTATTACTTAACCCTAAATTAATGTCTATAGTGTGAGGCAAAGGAGAAATCTTTTGCCTCTTTTTATTTCTCAATTAAACACAAAAATATAGGTTAAAAACCATTCGTCTATAGTAATTGGTTAGCGACCGTGTTATCGCTTTGCTCAATCGAAAATTCAATTTTAAGGCCTGATTATCAGGTAAATTTGTATCAGAATATAAAATGAATATTACCATGAATAAACTTTACACTATCAAAAATCAATTACTAATTATCGCTCTAGCGTTATTTAGTGTTAACATGCAAGCTCAAGACGTGCCGTTTAATTGCGATTTTAATGCGTACTTATTTCAGTATAATGATGTTTATGCTATTGATTTAGCTTCTGGTAATTCTTACCAAGTCGCTGCAGATGTAACACCTGGTAGTATTAACGCTACTGCTTACAATCCTGCAGATGGTTTTATTTGGGGTTCATTAAGTACACCAGCAAAATCAATTGTAAGAATCGGTAAAGATTTTAACACAACTACGTATTATGTTGATGAGTTACCAACAAATGGTCGTTACGTAGGTGATGTGAGTTCAGATGGTATCTATTATTTAAAAGCAGGTGGAACAACTTTTTATAAAATAGATTTAGATCCAGAATCTGTTAACTATACACAACATCAAGCAACAGAAAATTTATCTCAAAATATTAGTATTCATGATTGGGCTTTTAATGCTGTTGATGGTCAGATTTATGCCGTTGAAAAAGCTACAAATATTTTATACCGTATTAACCCAGACAACGGTCAAGTTACTACCTTAGGTGAAGTACCAATTTTATCTGGATTAAGTTATACGTATGGAGCCGTTTATTTTGATAACGAAGGTCGTTTTTATGTATCCGCAAATCAAACAGGAACGATATATGTTATTCAAGCCGTTCAAACTATTGAAACAACAGATGATATTGAGTCTAATTTATTCGCTTTCGGACCATCGAGTGCTAGTAATGATGGTGCACGTTGTCCAACAGCACCAGTATTGCAAGAAATTTGTGATAATGGTATTGATGATGATGGCGACGGACTTATAGATTGTGAAGACCCTTCTTGTTCTGGTTTTGGGATGTGTGATGTTATTGCGCCTCCAACATCGAGTTCTAATGCTGGTGGATTAGAAAGTAATAGCAGATTATCAGAACAAATTAATGCACGTAATTTTAAAAGAGCAAAAACAGGATATAAGTTTAATGTTGCATCAGCACCAAGAGCAATAAGAAGTATTAACTATGCTAGTAGAAGTGCAAATTCAAATTTTACATTGCAAGATTTTGTACCACTTACAACAATTAACGAAGATGGAGCTATTGAGGCGTCTCCTTCTGATTTAATTGGGATAACAAATGCTACTGAAATTTACGCAGTAGATTATCTAAAAAATAATAGTCCAGTAGCTTCGGTTTTAGCTTTAAAAACTGAAAATGGTGTTTACGAACACACCAAGTATATATGTGATCGTTTATTGGGAGCAGAGTTAATCTCAGTATCTACAATAGATATTAACGACCAACAATTTATAAAGTCGATTATTAAAAACGAAGATGGAACATTTGAGTTTGTTCTTAGCCTTTCTGCAAAAGTGATTAATAGCGATTCTAATTTTGCGGTAGAGAGTCACTGGAATTTAGATCAGTACGAGGAGAATGTTACGTTTTACAACTTCCAAATTTGGTCTAACACAATAGATGATTTATATGCCTTAGGTCAAGAAGTTTTAAACTTATTAAATATTGAAAAGCCAATATCAAGCTATAACAATTCTGCACCTCCAACAGTTTTTGTGAGAAAAGGAAGCTATACTAATGGCGGATTAGATTTACAAATTATTAATACAAATGCAACGCAAAGTGTCGTACTAGATGCAGGTTATAGAAGTACTGAAACTGAAGAATTCGGAAACCTTAATTCTACCATTAATTTAAATGGTAATTATATCACAAATCTTAGAGTAGAAACAGGAAATCTTTTTGATATAGGATTTAGAATTGGCGATGGTGTTGCCACACCAGATGATTTATTTATGTCTGATGGTCCTTGGGGAATTGATGCTTCACAAGACGGAACAGATGTTACATTATATAATGTAACGACTAATACAAATGAATTTGAAACTACAGATTTTCCAATAGAACGAAATGTAGATTTAAGAGCAACAACAAGCAGTTATGTTGCAGCCTATAGAGCATTAACACCAAGATTTAAGGCAGTAGATGTTACGGATTATAATAGTTTTCAATTAAGTGCAAAAGGCACAGGAAATTTAGAAATCACATTTGTAAAAGAAAGTATTACTAATTGGGAAGAACAATTTAAAACAACCATTGCATTAACTGACAATTTTCAAGAATTTACAATTGATATTGAAGATTTAGAAAACAATACAACTAATGTAGCCGAGTTAAATGATGTTGTGACTATTGTCTTTACTATGGTTGCAGAAAATGGGATAACGACATCTAAAGTAATGAACTTAAATAACCTACGATTCTCTCAAACTAGTGCTTTAGCTGTTAGTGACTTCGAATCAACACAAAACCTATTAAAAGTAACCCCAAATCCAATGACAACGCACGCAACAGTAACCTTTACTGCTCAATATAGTGAGACTGTACAGTTTGTAATCTACGACCAAACAGGTAAAGTAGTTTTTACAGCGCAACATGAAGTGAATTCAGGTGAAAACAATATTAAAATTAACAGAGAGAACTTAAGCTCAGGCTTTTATTTCTGTAAAATCGTTAGTAGTCAATTTAAGTTTGAAACTTTAAAATTGATTATTAATTAACCCTTAATTAAAACCTTATAGTCTAGGCAAAAGAGAAATCTTTTGCCTTTTCTTTTTTTTAGATTTATTTTAATTCAAATTAAACCTTCTGCAATTTTATAAGTCTAATAGACTTATATATTCATACTGTGCAAAAAACTAAAGTTTTAAAACAAAAAATACATTCCCTATTTTACATACTTCTTATAGTATGTTTTTGTCTTAGTTGTAAAAATGATAAAAAAGACACTAAAGAATTGAGTAACATTAATGAAACTATTGATGTATACGATTTTGAAACTATAGAACCTCTTTTTTATACGCATACTAATAAGACTTATATTGTTAACTTTTGGGCAATGTGGTGTGCACCTTGTGTTAAGGAGTTACCTTATATTGAGGCTTATACTAAAAAGCATCCAGAAGTAGAAGTGCTATTGGTTAGTATGGATTTTCCAAAAGAAATTGAAACCAAGTTGAAACCATTTTTGAAGGAAAAAAATATTACTTCGAAAGTCGTTTTATTAGATGATCCAGATTCTAATACTTGGATAGATAAGATAGATCCCAATTGGTCTGGAGCAATTCCTTTTACAATAATATTTAATAATGAAGAACGTTCTTTTTATGAACGTTCCTTTGAGAGCTTAGAAGATTTAGAAAATCAAGTAAATAAAACCACTAAAAATTAATTAAAATGAAAAGAATAAGAGTAGTATTATCTGTGATTGCATTGTCTGCAGTTGTATTAACAGGATGTAAAGACAAGGAAAATAATCAAGATACAGCTATAGGGCAAGAAAATCATGAGCATGGACCAGACGGAAAACATCACCCAAATGATGAAAAAGGAAGGCATCATGAAGGCGATCGTAAAGGTCCACCACATGGAGGAGATAGAAAAGGACCACCAAAAGGAGGAAGTCCTGAACAAACAAAAACCTTAGAAGAAATTGGAGGTTATAAAATTGGTGAAGTTGCTACAGATTTTAATCTAAAGAATGTAGATGGTTCTATGGTGTCTTTAGCGAGTATAGAAAATGCAAAAGGGTATATTGTAACATTTACATGTAATGAATGTCCTTTTTCAAAGTTATATGAAGACCGTTTAATTGAACTACATAATACTTATTCGCCACAAGGTTATTCGGTAATTGCAATTAACCCAAATAGCCCAGAAAATGAAAAGGAAGGTTATGCAGCAATGCAAGCTAGGGCAAAAGAAAAAGGATTTCCTTTTGCTTATTTAGTTGACGAGGGACAAAAAATATATCCACAATATGGTGCTGTAAGAACGCCTCATGTATTTTTATTAGATAAAGATCGTAACGTGCAATATATTGGAGCAATTGATGATAATTCTAAATCTCCAGAAGACGTAAAAGTGAAGTATGTTGAAGAAGCTATTAAAGCATTAGAGGCAGGAGAAAAACCAAATCCTACTATTACAAAAGCTATTGGTTGTCTGGTTAAACCAAGCAGAGCATAATAATTTAAAAATCTATATTTTTAAAACAAAAAAACACAAGCCATTGGCTTGTGTTTTTTTTTATATTATTTAAGGCTACTTCTTAAAAACCGCCTTCTTCATAAATTGCCACTTAAAACGTAAGCCTATTTCAGTGAACGTAAAACCAGATGCTGTTGCAGATGCAATATTACTTCGTGTTCCATAAACGTTTAATAAACTGCGCTCCGAGAATTTGTAACCAAAGGCACCTTGTATTCTGTAAGCTGTTATTTTAGGATCATCCTCAATATATTGATAACCAAAAGCAGCAGTAGCATTGTAAAACCATTCTTTAGGTTTTGCTGTGGCTTCATCTTTAATAAGATTTACAAATACTTCATAAGCATTAAATTTTTCTGGACTAAAATATACCGTTGGTAATTGATCCTTAAACGTAATATATTGGTAGTTAAAACCGACCTTAACTGATGGTTTTGGTAATAAGTTATAATATAATGAGGTAAACAATAAGTTTCTGTTATTGCCATCATTTTGAGACGTATGCATAAGTTGTGTAAACCAACCTAAATTAAAGTTAGTACCTAAGTTGTAGTTTGCGTAATAATTGTTTTGTACCAATTCTCTATCTAATAAATCAGCATTAAAGCTTTCTATTTGTCTTTTATAACCAATATCTAATGTTTGGAGTTTAAAGGATTTAATATTAAATGAAAGATCTGTTAAAAGTTGGGTATAATCTTCTGTTTCTGCTTTAGCTGAGGTCATACCTGCAGTTCCTTTAAATGTAATACTTGGTATAAATTTATAAGATAAACCTAAAGAAAGGTTATTAGACGTTGCGCTATTATTTGTGATGGTGTTATTTGTTGTTCGGTAATTGTAGTTTCCTAATAAAGCAAATTTTGTGGATAAGGGAAATATTACATTGTTGTTAAAAGCAAATGCTTTATTGTCTCCATTATCAAAAGTATGAGATGCTTTAGATTCTAGTGTAGGAGCAAAGCTATTGTTTAACTGGTTAATAAAGTTAGTCGCATCTTTTTGTTGGTCATAAAACTTTAAAGTGTTTTCTGCTGAGGTGTATGCTTCATCGGTATAACCTAGTGCTTTTAATACATTAGCTTTTCCGAGGTTACCATCAAAAGAGGTGCTATCGTTTACTAATATTTGGTTGTAATCGGTTAAACTCTTTTTAAAATTACTCTTATATATATTTAAAGTAGCACGTAGAGCCAAGACCCAGTTTTTGTTTGGGTTATCAGTAATTAAAGTATCTATTACGTTTTTAGCACCTTTAAATTTTTTATTCCAGATAAGGGCTTGTGCATAACGTTCTGTTGTTTGCTTAGTAATATTTTTGTCAGTATTTTCATTAAGACTATTAAAAGCTTCTGTACTTATGCTTAGTGCTTTCTTTTCTTTACCATTAAGATGTTCTACTAGTGCTAATCCGTTTAACGCAATAATTTTATGCTCTGGTTGTTCTGCCAATCTATTGTACATTGTTTTTGCACTGTCTAGTTTATTCCAAATTAAATAAAGATTCGCTAAGTTTAATAAGGTGTCTTTATCGTCTCCATATAACTCAAGATTTTTAGTTAAGAGCGCTTCGGCTTTATCATAATTTTGTGCTTGTTGATTTTGGTAGGC
>TARA_R110002050_G_scaffold281085_2_pt1 | contig 13850 bp, 7 predicted proteins | sample TARA_R110002050 | Tara Oceans TARA_R110002050 (sample SAMEA4396988) | marine metagenome | biome: Polar Biome; feature: [DCM] deep chlorophyll maximum layer (ENVO:01000326); material: water (ENVO:00002006), including particulate matter (ENVO:01000060) such as... | depth 25 m
CATTGTGTTTGACAAAATTCAAAAATCCTTAAATAATGAAACACTACAGGTAAATGGAGTTCCGACACCCTTTATCCTCGATAACAAATGCAAGAACATTAATCGGTTTTGGTACATCTCACGCCATAAGGATAGGCAAATAAACATCAACGAGGGGGCACAATCCATAGAAATAAACAGGAAGGATTGTACTGAATTTTCAAAGAAACTATTCCCCGCTGTTGACTGTATATTCGGGGCTATCGGATAGATTTAAGGCTTTTTTGCAACTTGGCTATATACTACCAAAAAGGGCGTGTAAATATTTAATATATATACCTAAATAAATGATATATAATGAAATACACGACTATCGCCATTGCGGAAAACACAAAAAAAGAACTCGACGATGTCAGAGAGAGATTGTGTTTTGCATTAGACACTAAGGTAAGCTACTCTTATGCAATTAAGAGTCTTTTACAAAAAAATACTGTTGGCTATGGAAGACCTTTATCATTGTAGCAATTCACTTGCCCGTATCATTTGGAGCTTAGCCACCGCCAACCTTGACCAAGAAGTTTTTTTGACCATAACAAATAGTATTGGGGATGAAATTCTCATTAAAGGCTTCTGGGATTGGAATGGGATTCATTGTAACCTTCAATTTTTTAGTGATGGCGTATTGCTAACAGAAAAAACAATGGAAGGCGGCAGTTATGAGGCACTCGAAGTTTTTTTAATCGAAGCCCTAGATATAGAGAAACATAGAGGACATAAGAATGACATCTTTAGCGATGATTCAGCAAGTCATTCAAGTAACTCAATTATTATGACCTTTTCTCAATTCGTAGAGGATATTGAAATTGATAATATTCTAGCGACAGATCCAGAGATAGCTTTGCACGAAAAAAAGGTGCTTAAAATCTAAAGTTCCCCATTTTGAAAAACAAATGAAGAGAAACTAACACGGATTATCTGGTGGGAATTTTTAAAAGAATTATTTACACACTTACAACCTCTAAATAGTTTAGCCAGAATCGATCAAATTTTCTAAAGTAAATCTTATCTCGGCTAAATTTCAGAGCTGCTAAAAAGTTTTTCTACTTTTGATTTTGACAAATTTTAATTCGCTGAATCTTTTTATTTCGCAATTCCGCGCAGCTAGGGATGCGCACAAAGTACACAAATTCATCAAATGGCTTTCCAGGAAGCGACCGCTTTGAAGACAAAATGATATATCCCATATAGCAGTCTGCTATATGAGAATTATTATAGCCCTTCTTACGGTTAATATTATATTCACCGACAATTAAGTCAGGACTAATAGCTCGAATTAGCTCTAGCCGCTTATTTATACGGCTTGTCTCCTTAATAGTAGTGAGTACTTTTTCTACTAACTCAGGAACGGGGTTTTCGACCGCTCCATTGTCTGAGGTAATGTGATATAGTAAATCGTCTTTTCCCATGAGATAAATTTTTAATGGTTATAATACTTATACTATACTATTCCAGAAAAGTTTACCGCTTTTTATTAATTGATTAGAAAAGTTTTAATTTTTTTCTGGAGACAAAAGCCATTAAGCAATAAAAACAACAGGGTTAACTATGGGAAGTCTTTTTTCTAAAAGTTAAACTTTCTTCAAATTTGGAATTTTGGGATTTCAGTAACTATCATAAGTCCTTATTAGTCAGGTAGATAGAAGCTATTAGAGAGATTAACATTTGGAAATCCGTATGCAGTCATTGAAAGATTAAATTACTAAATACTAATCAGCATATTCGTAAACCTGAAGCTTATCCATGTTGTGAAAATAAACAAGCTTAGCCAAAACTTTCAAAAAGAATTCATTGGGGGTTCAAAAGCCTAATATTAGGCAGCAAAGCCCATAAGTCGCGAACTACTGACTATACTTCACTGCGATTCTTCTTGCCTAAATTACTATTTTGCGAGGGAGGAATAATAATGGCAAACTCGGATTGTTTTCTCTTTATATCGTACTTAAAGTATTTGAAGTGAAGAACCTTTTCATTTTTTAGCTAAAGATGTTCAAGTCCAATCTTAAATTGGCTTTCTTGTAATCCCCTTGAAACAAGCTACTAATAGCAATCGATATAGTAATCGCTTAATTAACTACAACTTTGGTGAGTCAAAGATTTGTATGTATTTAATTTTTGACACTCATTAACTTATGTTTTAGAAAAGCTTCTTTAAAATTTTTTCACCAACACTAAAGTCTAGGTTACCATTTTCATCAAGAACTTTAATAAAACTAACCTTACATTGATTAGTTCTATCATAATCTAAATTCTCTAACCCTATTTCATGAAGTCGCTCATGTCTGCCTTTATGAAAGTTTCCAAATATTTCTTCCGTAACAGTTAACCCAGGGTAGAGTAATAAACTTTTTCGAGACCCCCAGTAAAGATTATAAGCATAAATTTGTTTTAAATCGTCATCGCTGGCTTTGTTGGAATCGACTATCTTCCATTTGGTATCTATCACAAATGTCTCATTGCGGTCGGCAAACGTTTTGGTGATAACTAGGTCTGGGCGGATGGTTCTGCCTTCCCAGAATTTCTCCTTGTTTTGAAAATTTACCGTTAAGGCTTCATGTGGGGTTCTTAGCAACATTCTGTAGATATATTCTTCCCATAGTTTGTTCATGTCAAACAATAACGTTAGCATGTTTTCTTCACCACTGCGGATATCTGGTGAGTAGTTCAGAATAATCATCTTAGCAATTTGAAGCGCACCAGTGTAGGTTAGCGTTTTTCTGCTTTCTTGTATTTTATCAAAATGGTGCTGGTAAATTTCAATTTCCTGAATTTCTGGGAAACTTATACGTAGCCGTGATATGCGGTCTGTTAATCTGGGATTGTAGGTTAGTTTATCTAAGATGTTCAGCCCACGAAGTAAAATCTGGTTGGCGAGATGCTCATGGTCGTACACCTGATGATTGGTATAGAACCGCTCCTGATGAATGAGATTTTGTTGGATATGTTTATTGAAATCTATTCGACCTTTTAGAGCCAAGACATTTGACGATTGCTTGCGGTATTGCTTGATTAACCCGCGCCTTAACAAACTTTGCAATTCGTCTAGGTACATCTCGAAATATAAATCGAGCAGCGAATTATGCCGCTTCTTTAAATTGGATTCCGACATGGAGGTGACGCTAATGTGCTTACAAATACGCAGCATATTTAGCAGTGCCCTATGCCAGTTTAAATAATCATCATCGTCCGACTGTGCGCGATCTGTTTTTGGTAATATTTCGATGGTTAGCCCACCGATTTGAATAACACCAACATAATTCTTAAAACGAATGCCATCACGTATTCCTGTGAAATACTCGTTGCCATTTTTGTCGTTAAATTCATAGAGTTTCTCCAGTTCTTTTGGCATGAGCTGTCTGTCCCTCCAATCTTTATGGATAGTTAATTTCTCATACTCGAATACCTGAATGACCCTTGACATTTTTCTATTCGTATATGGCTTTAAAATCCCAATTTCTAGAATCTGATATCACATAAACAGGCTTCTCTAGCAGATCATTCGCTATTGATGGATCGTAATCTTCAAACGTTGCGAATTTCACCGCATCATCCTTTTTCTTAGCAATAAAAGATGCGCCCAACACGAGACCGATTTTACCAAAATCACCGAAGAAATATTCTTCTAGTAGCGGGATAACCTCATTTTTAAACGCTGCAGTAAGCGTAGGAATCGAATCTACTTTTAAAAAGTAGGAGTGACCAATTTTATGGTCTTTGTCTATCAGTTTTTCAATGCGGTTATTTATGGTTTCCAAAACCGTAACCAGATTCAGGTCGCCAATCTTTCCTTCACGGTCTTTTAGCTTGCCCTCTCCTTTAATAAGGTGCGGTTTTGGTGGCATCTCTCTAAACGAGAATCTTCTTCTGAGGGCAGTGTCTAACGCTTCAATACTGCGGTCGGCAGTATTCATTGTGCCGATGATGTACACGTTTTGCGGCACTTTAAACTCCTTCTTAGAATATGGCAAAATCACGCTCAACTCTTCATCACCACCAGCGCGTTTGTCTTTCTCGATAAGCGTAATCAACTCGCCAAAAATGGAAGAAACGTTGCCACGGTTAATCTCATCTACCACCAATACGAAGTTCTTTGGGTTCTTTGGCAGGTTAAGCGGATCTACAGTTTTTGCTTTTACGAAGAATTCTTTCTTAATCTCTGATTTTATAAGCTTGTAAATGGTTTGCTGCGACAGGTTCTTATGGTATAGTTCTTTGGCGGCTACTTCTTTGTCGTTAAAAATCCATTCTACCGCTCTAAAGTGGTTGTACCAGGAGTTGTTTACAAAGGGGGATTCTTCTCGATATTCATATTCTCCCGTTACTTTACCTATAGCGCGTACGTAATGGTTACCGTTTGATATAACCACATAATTACCAACCTTCAGGTAATTTTTAAAGTAGTTCATGGCTTGTACCGAGTAGCCAGAAACGCCATTCGCTTCGCAAAGATCCCTTACACCTCTCTCATCTTTACCTGTAAAATCGAGGCTGTTGCCAAAGCCAATGGTAATGCAATTGTTTGCTGCGCAGTAATCGAAAATTTCTTGATCTTCTTCTTTTTGCGAATCGCCCAGAGACATCTTATAAAACTGTGAATTGTCAAATTCGTCATTAGATAATGCAACCAATTGGTTGGACTTTATTTCTTTCGCTTTTAAACTATCATTAGCCAAGCGACAAATCTTCTTAAAGATGCCCTCCTGAATTTTATATTTCAAGAACGTATCATCATCGGTTGGCTCTATGGGTTTGATGCCCTCTACAAAATCTTCGTAGCTAAACGACTGGTGAAACGTGGTAAAACCAATTTGCCCATTGTCATCATTCTTTTGGTTTAAGAGCAGCAGTTTGAAACGTTCCTTGAGCTTCTCACGGTTCTCAACATGTTCCTTATAAAAATCAGGGTCTGTAATTTTGATGGCTTCGTTAATCGTGTTATAGGTTTTACCCGTACCAGGTGGTCCGAAGAAAATTTGGTTAAGATTGGATTCCATTGATTCTGAATTTGTTTCGTTAAAGTCGTCAAATGCTAATGAGAAGATGTGACTGCGGTATTTTAAATCGAAAAGTGATTTCTCTAATGATGGGGAACTACTATCTCTATAACTAGTTTTATCTGAGCGATCGAGTTCTTTTTTTGCTGAAGCTATGATCGTATTTGTCAGAGCCAAAATATTGTTTAAGCTTTCAGCCTCTTTATACCATGTGTCATCTCCCTCTGAATTATCAATATAATGATACAGGCTTTTTTTTCTTTTAATTTCTACATTGATACAATAACGTTGACCAATGGTAATACCGATTAGCCTATTCTTCGGTAAATTGAAAGAGACACGTTCATCTTCCCGCGTAACATTAAGACTAGTTAAAAGTTTCTCTGAAATTTGATAAAATAAATCTGCGTCATTCAAACCGATTTCAGTCAATAACTGTATTAACCGTTCCTCATCCGCTAATTGGTTGTTTTTTGGGTTTAGATATGTAGAAACAGAATAAATAAAGTCTTGAACGAGCAAATTGTAATCATCTTCAATATTTATTTCATCAGGTATTCTGTTTTCATGAAGCCTAATTAGTTCACCATCTTTTAATAGTTCATTTTTTAGTGCATCACACATGCTTTGGTAATCATCAAGTATGGTGTAATCTTTTTTTGTTGCAGAACCATAGGGCGACCAAAACTTTGATATTTTACAGAAGTCGTTAAACATCCTGTTTTTATATAGATAGTACTTATTCGGGAACCTTAGACTCAAATAAACCATCATTGCTCGGATGTCTTGGTAATGATCCCAATTTTTATCTGGGTAATACTTAGCTTGCAGTTTTTCTGCTTCGGTCTCGAAATAAAGGCAGCGTTCAGCTAACGGCTTGTTCTCGTCAAACAAAACCATAAACATCTCAGCAACTTTCTTTGGTTCGCGCTCTGCAAAATCTTTTATTGCCTTATACGGTAAAAAGTGGCTTCCACTCCAAAGGTTATTGTTTTCTTGGTTAAAAGCATTTTTAATGTTTTCTACAATGCTCGTTGCATCAAAAGGTTCTACCCAGTTCTCCTTGAAGTGCTGGAACGTTTCCCATTTATATAGCTCATTATATTTTAAATCAGTGCCATCAGTAATAAGCTGTTTGTATTGATCAATAAAAGATGGAATGTTCTTCGGGTTGCATTGTTGTACAATCTGTATTCCTATTCGTTGAAAAGCATTAAAACAAGGTTTTCCATAACCAGAATAGAAATCGTTTACGGGCGTGTTACCCGTGGCATAAAAATCTGCATACGCCATTATGGGCTTTGGTGGGTACGCTTTGCCTTCAACAATTACTTCAAAGGTTCTAGAGTCTTTAAAACCTTCAGGATATCCCTTTTCTTCGAAATCCTTAACCCCTTTTAAAATATCTGGTAATTCTACTTTTTCAAAAATCATCGGTTCAAAAGCTCTGAATTTTGATAATCCGTTTTGTTTATTGTTTTTGCCAATTCTGGAAAAATCGACTGAACGTGCTCATAATCTATCTCATATAAACGAAGAACTTCAAGATCTACACGAATTAAAAACTTTTCCGAATTAACTATATCGCTATCATTAATATAAGCCGATATCACATCTTGTGATAATCCAAATTTGATAGGTAAATTATTAATGAAAATTGCTTGATATCTCAAGTAGCCTCCCGCTTGAGGGACTGTATTTTTGGAATGGTAAAAATTGAGCAGCTTAGAGTTTAATATTAGTAAAAGCTCAACATAGAATTCATCAGAAGCATTTTTTAATATCAAATTATAAACCGTTGTCGAACCAAAATAGTTGTTTTTATCAAACGCAAAGCTGTTTTTTTTCGCATTGTCTAGCGTAACAATCTTCTTTTGTTCAAACCTTTTTGGGTTTCTCTGATTCCATAACTCATACCAAATCTTATTAGATTTTTCAAAATATCCTCTTCCTTTAAGTTTATCTCTATTATCTATCAAATATTCGTAGAGGTTAGGAGCCTCATTTTTAAATTTTGCTTCAGAAAAAACTCTACCATTTTCGTCATAGGGGTAGATAACAAATTTGTCTTTGAAAGATATTTTGAACGGGGAAATATCCTTCCCTTTAAGAAATGGTTTTAAATAGTTTCTTTCGAGTTTGGCTAAAATTATTTGATTCTCATCCAAAAGAAAAACATCGTCTTTGCCAGTCGCTATTCCTTGATACACCCCGTCTAGTAGCTCACTCAGTGGTATAGAATTATTCAGCATCTTATTGAACATTGCCTGAGTGCTCTCACTTTGAAAAACCCAGATTAATTCACTAAGTTTCCCTGAACAGACTTCAATATTTTCAAAATTTTCCGAATTGGAAACTACTCGTAAATCTTCCAAATGCCTAACTAATTTATTGGATTTAGCTCTTCTATAAGTAAACAATTGCTTTCGTTTTTCGATCTTTTTGTTTAAGAAGATACCTGTATAGGCTAAAGCATTCTCAAATACTTGTTTGTCAACAAAATCGAGAATTGACCTGATTTCGGTATTTAATGCTAAGAATTCACGGGCTTTAGTGCCATAATCTCTCTGCATAAATCTTGTTGGATGTATTGAAGTACTCACCCCTCCATGGTTGAGCAACCGCACATACAGCTCTATAAAAGCAATATATAAATCATATTTACCTGATAAAGTAGTATATAATGGTTCCAGTAAGTTTTTTATACTTTTTTCAAGATTCTTAAACTCAACGTAAGGAGGATTAGCAATTACGATATCGAAACCACCATTTTCGAATACTTCTTGAAAAAACAAATGCCATAAAAAGAAAGGTCGTTCATTAGAAGTTGAGATTTTAGCCAGTTTAAGCTCTTTCTGTACCAAAGCTTCTAAGTCCTTCTCTAGCGTACGCAGTTTTTTTGCTTCATTACTCAAGGTGCGTATTTGTATTTTTAATTCCGCGCTATGGGCATCGCTTTCTTTCGCTCGAAGTGCGTTTTTTGTTAGTTTTATTTTATGCTCAAGTGCTTTTCTGCTATCAAGTAAGCTAAACTTTATATGATTTAATACTTGTTCGTCTATGCGCTGGTGCAAGTATTTTTTAAGGTATGGTTCATTAGCATTAAAATATTGATCCATCAATTCTTTAACATCTTCAAAATGCAACGAAACTTTCACTTTGCTTTCAACTTGACCACTGAAAAGGTCAACTTGTTGCATTTCATCTTCTATTATTTCATATGCACTCTCATCTCCAATTTGGCTCAAGTCTATACCTTCAAAACTCTCTAGCAAGCTATTTCCTTGCATAATTTTATAATCCAAGTTAGGAAGTGGTAATGGTTCTACTTCATCTACCACTAACGCCAACCAAAAGCGCAGTCGGGCAATATCTACCGCGCCAGCTTCTATATCTACCCCGTAAATACTGTGCTGTATAATGTTTTTCTTTACGAGGTGTGGCTGCCACTCGGCATCACTAATGCCCCATGTACGGGCAACGGCATCGGGTTGTATACAATGCAGTTCTTCCACCACTTGGTATATAACGTTTAGTATCCCCATCGGAAATGCGCCAGAGCCAATTGCGGGATCACATATTTTCACATCAAACAATGCTTGCGCAATGTGTTCTACCAAGTCTAGCTCATTAATTTTTTCAGCCAATCGGTTGCGCACCAATGCCTCAACACCTGTTTTTATTGCTTCATTTTTATCGGCATCAAGTTTTGTAGCCAAATACTCGATAATGCTCTCTTGGCACATGTACTGCACAATAACCTTGGGGGTGTAAAAAGCTCCTTTGTCTTTGTTGTCCTCTAGTAAGTTTTCAAAAATGTGCCCCAACATTTCAGGGTCGATGCCCACTTCATGGTCGTTCGGGTCGTTTTCGTCAATAGTAAAATTGTACTGCCCAAAAAAATCGAATAAGCCCTCAAAAAATTCAGACGGAAAATCAATTTGTTTCGATTCTAACTCATCAGAATCAAACAACCCACCATTAAGATATGGCACTTTTGAATTGTTAAGTTTCCCATCTAAGCTATCACAAGAAAATATATCATTATCTCTCTTCTTGTTTAGGGTGTCATAAAATAGTACCGAAAGACATTGGCTATGGAAAATCTCTCGATGCTCATAAGATTTAAATAGGTTTTGCATGAACTTTTTGTCGCCACTTTCCCAACCATCTATAGAGGCATCGCACCCCATCCATCCTTTTTTTTGCAGAAAATGTAGAAAGACTATTCTACCAAGTAACTTCTTAGTGAAATCCCTTATTTTTAAATCTACTTTTTCGGGGGTGTGCTCAACAAAATGCCTCCTGTAATTTGGAGCTTGGGCTATGAATGTCCAAAATATTTCAAATTGTTTTTTGTACTTATCAAAAAATTCTTTGGATAACTGCTCCACAGAAAATGCCGCTTGTATACTTTGTATATCGGCATCGGCTTTGTGCTGGCTTAGCTCATAAAATCGCTCTGCGGGTGTTTTGCAGCTTTCGTTTTTACCCAGCAGATATGTAAATCTTTTGGTGTCGGTGCGCTTTTGCACAAAGTCGCCTTCCTCTTCATCAAATTCATTAGAACTAGCAGCAAAAGTGAAGCGGTAATCTTCATCTCCTTGCTCGAAAACCGATAACACCCCATGTGCTTGGTCGTGGTCAATTTTATTTGCTATCAAATCGTTTAGCCGAACCCTGTTTTGTTTCAGGTTTACATTCTCGGTAAGCAGCACTTCGAACAATGCTAAATTTTTACCATCGTGCAATCGCACATTACCAATTTCTAAAAACCGTTTGATTTTCTCTTTGTCCTTTTCGGGTACAGGGTGTTCGATGGGTTTTGCTAGTATAGAAACATTCGGAAAAACGAACTGCACTATCTCTTTCCAATTCTCTTGTTCGTAGGGCTGGTTGAGCAGCTTTTGTAATTCTCTTTTATCCATGGTTACTTGGTATAGCTATATGATTCTGAAATGATGATTTCAGGTTTTAGTTTTTCAAATGATTTTACGCTCACAATTGGGTTTGCTGATTCGGAATCTTTAATTTCTATCGGGTAGCGGTCTAGGATTTTTACCAGTGCATCCAACAGATCAACGGGTTTTATTTTATCCTTCTTCGCGTTCTTTTTTAGGGCATTAATTTCACGTTGCAGCTTCTGGAATTTTGCAAGTCTAACCGCGTTTTTTGCGGCTTTAATGAGTTCTTTTTCATCTTCACTAGCAAACGGGAAGCTCAAGAAACCGTCTAAATACGCTAAGGCGCGTTTCTCATTCGGTCCTTTGGTGGTATCAACAATTTGCCCCCGCGCCATCTCGGCTTTTAATTTTTCGTCAAAATCATTCACTGCCAAGTTTACCTGCTCGTGATGGTTTTCGTGCAGCGGGATGCCAAGTTCAGGTTTATCGGCACGAAACTCTTTAGCCACCTCTACAAAACCCATTTCTTCTAATTCACCGTTATCGCGCACCCAATAGAAAGCATCCCTGCGCTCGTTTCGGATAAAACAAATGGTGCTATCCTTTTTGGTTCGGTCTTTTCTACCCACCCGCGCTTTGAGTGGCAGATTCCGAATGCGCCTAAATTCTTCAGGATTCTCTTCTTTAAACTTCCGCAATTCCATCAGGTAGGCTAAACGCTCATCTTTTTCTTCATCCACATCTTTTTCGAATAATCCAAAGGTTTGAATTTCTTCATCTGGTGAATAAATTTCGGAGTCCTCACCAAGAGCTGAGTGAAACGCTTGAAGTTTCATGATGGCTTTTTTCTCTAGTTCTATATCAGAATTAACCTTGGCGGTGGGGTAGAAATTAAATATATGTATGAAAGGCGCGACAGATCCAATGCGGTTTACGCGCCCAATACGCTGCATTAAGCGGGTAGAATTCCAAGGTGTATCGTAATTTACAATCACATTTGATCGGTGCAGATTCACACCCTCTGCTAATACCTCAGTACAAACGATAATATTGTAATCTGACTTGTATTGCTCTCTCGGAATGTTGGCATCAAAATTAACCTTTATTGTATCTTTCAATAGATCTCTATTGCCAGCATGTATTTCTAAAACATCAGATCTACCTGAGTTTATTAGCGCAGTGGCAATATAATTGGTGGTTTCCCGCGACTCTGAAAATACTACCAACTTTTGTTGTGGGTTAATTTCCTTGCTAAGAAACTCGCTTTCTAATCGGTTCTTAAATTCATCCAGTTTTGGGTCTTCATATACAAATGACCAACGTTCGTCTAGTGTTTTTACAATTTCGTAGTCGCGTTGTAATTCGGTTAAAAAATGTGGTTCAAAATCATCTGGGTTGCAGATGGTAATCGTAGGGTCAGTACCTTCTAAACTCTGAATCCGCTCTATTAACTCATCTTCTCTGTCTTCTAAAATAAATTCAGAAACGCTAAGATTAGGGGCGATATAAATAATCCCAGATTCAAACATTTGAATCATTGCCCGAGTAGCTTCGCTAAACCTATGTAATGATGACTTAAAAGCGAAAAAACTGCTATCTATTCGTTTAACAAGCAGAATTTTCATCATACTGGCAAGTGCCCCTGAAGCAACATCCGCATTTTTATATTTCGCTTTCTTATCGGGTTTTAAAAACTTGATAGCTTGGTAGCGGTAATATTTTATTCCATCAATGTCGTGCGAAAGCAAATACATGGTTTCGTCATACAACGTATCAACGGCTTCACTAAGTTGGTAGAATACCTTATTAGGTTTCTTAATATCTGGAAATACGATGCCTTGTTCCGCAATATCAATATTATACTGCTCGTGAATTTTTAAATCAGTTCGCGTCCTGCGTATCGTTAGTGGTGCAATTACTTTATCACGAATTTCTTTGTAAATAACCTTTACTCCGTTCTGCACTTCGGCAATGTTGGCGTTGGATTTGAGTTTTTGGTATTCATCAATACGTTGTCTAAAAAAATGCTGAAGGTTAGATACTTCTAATGTAGAGTCTTTAGCATCTTGAAACAGGTACACCTGATGGGCGATGTCTGACGGTCGATTGTTTAGTGGTGTAGCAGAAATTAAAATGACCTTCTTTTCTGCTTTTGTGCCATTGGGTAACGTCTGTTTTGTTTTGGTTTTACAAAGCTTCTGCAATTCGTTATACGCCTCAGCGGTATCGTTGCGAAACTTGTGCGCCTCATCTACTATAACAAGATCATATTTAGCTGGGTCTGTTATTTTATGCAAACTCCCGTTAGTGATGATTTCGTAGTTTTTTAATTCAAAATTATCTAAGGTATAAATCCAGTTTTCCTTTAGTGAAGGCGGCACAATAATTAGAATGGTAGAGATATGGGAAGGAAATCCATTACTGTAAAAGAATTTTTTGGCGATTAATGTGCCAACTACAGTTTTACCGAGTCCTACGACATCAGCTAAAAAAAAGCCGTTATGCTTTCTTAGAAGCTCATAGCCCTGATTTACTGCATCAATTTGGTAAGACAGGCGCATAAAACCCTTTGGCAAGTCCGACACCGAATTAGGATCAAACTCCACACTCTTACCGAAGTACTCGATTAAAAACTTCATGTATACTTCGAAAGGAGTGAAATCATCATTAATATATGTTTCTTCTTTAATTCTGTTTATTTCTATCGGTAGAATTGGAATTCCTTCAATCCACAATTTTTCAAATTCATCGGTGGCAAATTTTACATCATCATATGCTTCGAGAATTACGTTAAACTCGTAATTGCTACCATCATTACCACCCAAACCAGCTTCAGTGAGATTAGATGAACCAGTAATCACCTTGCCCTGATTGTGCTCGTTCCATGTTTTTGGGCGGAATATGTAAATCTTAGCATGCAGCCTTTTACTGGGATGCGCTTTGAGCAAAATCTTTTTGCTGGATATATCTTCAATAAACTGGAGGATACCTGCTTCGACCTCTTTCGAATAGTCGGCATTTTGAATATCCGACTTCGCTTCATTTAAAAACTCTATCAATGTTTGGTTGGCATCCCCTTGAAACAACAATCCCTTAGAGTGATATTTCGCTAGAATCTTATCTACGTTTATACCCACCAGAATTCTTATCTGCGGTACATCATTTAGATGTTCTCTAATCTTAAAATAACCTGAAGCCCTGAAGTACCCCACTAATGCATCAAAAAACTCAATATTCTTATTATGTTCAAAAACGCCTTTAAACTTATTTAAGAGGGTGTTTTTGCCATCATTTGTAAAAAAGCGTGTACTCATTTGTGTGAAAGCATGTTGAGGAATGTAATCTTAGTCTTACTTTTTCTTGCAAGCTGGATAGCGAAGTCTAGCTTATCAGCTAAGATACAATAGAATTCAAAATTTTAGTTATTCCGCACTGTCCAATGTTGATAATGGAAAACCTAAATTATCATTAGATATTCTTCAGTAACATAGATTATTAGAAATCGTAAGTAAATTTAAACATATGATTTCCAATAATTTAAGTGGAATTAAGCTTCCGACAGAAAATTAAAGTTGTATTTATTATCACATCCATCCAAAATAAAAGGGGCATGAAGGTTTTATCCATTTTGAGGGTTTAAACAAAACCTTAATTTCATGCCCCAGACAAAACTAATTTTTTTGTTTAACTCGAAGAACATATCGACCGCTAGATACAGAGATAAGGCACAATGAATTGATGCACAAATGATTTGAGAAAATCCATTGAGAGCTTGGCGATTGTCTATCAATTCCTTCCTTAAATAATTATCATCCAAAATACACCTACCAAAGTGCAAGGATTATGGATAGATACAAAGCAAATTGAATCCCATTTTTTCTAAGTCTTTTCCCACATATCGACAGCAGTGTGGGTA
>TARA_R110002050_G_scaffold269404_3_pt1 | contig 13840 bp, 7 predicted proteins | sample TARA_R110002050 | Tara Oceans TARA_R110002050 (sample SAMEA4396988) | marine metagenome | biome: Polar Biome; feature: [DCM] deep chlorophyll maximum layer (ENVO:01000326); material: water (ENVO:00002006), including particulate matter (ENVO:01000060) such as... | depth 25 m
AAGCAGCATCAACCGCTTCTGTGTTATGGGATGATACTAGAGCAGCGGTATTCAGGTCACACCCTTGGAACTGTTTAACAAAAAGAGTAGCTTTATCAAAAGATTCAGTAGCGCCTGCTTACGGGTACAGCGCTAAATTTCAATTACCTGCTGACTTTTTAAGATTAATTAGATTAGAAAACCCAAAAGAGAATTACCAAATAGAAAATGATTTTATACTGTATGATGGTACTGCATTAAATATACAATACCTAGCCTTAATAACAGATGTTACTAAGTATGACACATTGTTAGTAGACGCCCTAGCTGCAAGATTAGCGGCAGACTTAGCTCAACCTTTATTACAAAGCACAGCGGCTATGGAAAAGATGTATGCAATGTTTGAATTAAAGCTTAAAGAAGCTAGATACGTTGATGCACAAGAAAATTGTCAAGACGTGTTAGATGCCGACTACTGGCTAGATTCTAGATCAGGATTAACAAGGGCTAATATAGAGACACCTCCAAGGAATTAATATGGCAAAAGTTACGCCTATACAGACTAACTTCGCAGGTGGTGAAATTAGTCCTAAACTACAAGGAAGAGTAGATCTTCAAAAGTATGGCGCTAGCTGTAAATTACTTCAAAACTTTATATGTTTTCCTCAGGGCGGAGTAACTAAAAGATCAGGCACTCGACATGTAGCAGAATGTAAAAATAGCACGTCAACTAAGAGACTTATACCGTTTGTATTTAGTACAACTCAAGCTTACATGCTAGAATTTGGTGATGATTACATAAGATTTTTTAGAAATGAAGGACAAATATATTCATCAGGCAGTACGCCTTATGAATTATCAAGTCCTTACGGGCAAGAGTATTTAGATGGATTATCATTCACTCAATCAGCAGATATACTATATATAACACACCCTAGTTTCTCTCCTAGAAAACTAACAAGGACTGCTCACAACGCTTGGTCAATTACAGAATTAGATCATTTAGACGGGCCGTACCTTGATATAAATGTGTCTGATGTTACTATAACACCGCAAGCAGCTAGTGGCACAGGTAAAACTTTAACAGCTAGCGCAGACTTATGGGTTTCTACAGATGTAGGCAGACTTGTAAGACTTAAGCACAGCTCTACTCACGGGTACGCAAAAATAACAGCTGTAACAAATGCTACAGTAGCCGTAGCCACTATAATAAATAATTTTGGCGGTACAGGCGGTACAACAGATTGGAAACTTGGGGCATGGTCAAATACGTCAGGCTGGCCTAGCTGCGTAACCTTTTATCAAGACAGATTGTTTTTTGGTAATAGTACTACACAACCTAATACAGTCTGGGGAAGTAAATCAGGAGATTTTGAGAATTTTGCAGCATCAGCTACTGACGGAGTGGTAGCCGACGATAATGCTTTAGTATTTACACTAGCTACAGACAGAGTAAATGCAATACGATGGATGTATAGCGGCAAACAGCTGCAACTAGGCACTTCTGATGGACCGTTTTTAATGTCATCAGGTAGTGATAATTTAGCTCTTACCCCTACAAATGTAACAGTAAATAGGGAATCGGCAGACGGCGTAGCTAGTATGCAACCAATAGGAGCTAGTAAAGCTACGGTATATACTGATAGAAATTTAAGAAGAATACGAGAGCTTGCTTACAAATATGAAATTGATGGATATACATCTCCTGACTTAACTCTTATAGCAGAACATATTACATCAGGTTCTACTGTTAAAAACATATCCTACGCTAGATCTCCTGATAACCTTATATGGACATTACTGCAAGATGGCGGTCTAAGATGTATGACTTACGAGAGAGAACAAGATGTAGTAGCGTGGCACAGGCATATACCCGGAGGTACTTCAGGTACTTGCACTATAACAGTAACAGATTATGCTAATATTACAGCTAATTCTAAACTAGTGCTAACTAAGTCAGATGGCTCAATTACAACTTTTAATTCTGCTACTTCTGCTACTTCTGGAAAGTTTCATACTACGTCTAGTAATAATCAAACTGCTACAAACTTAAAAACATTAATAGACGCTGACTCTACCTTTACAGCAACAGTTAGTACTAATGTAGTAACTGTTAAAGAAACTGCAAGATCAGGTTCTGATCCATTAACTATAACTACAAGTGATATTATAAAATTAGCAATAACTAGTCAAGGTACTGCATTAGTTAAAAGCATAGCGGTTATACCAACAGCTGATGAAACAGAAGATCAATTATATATGATTGTTGAAAGAACTATAAACGGAGCCACTAAGCACCACGTAGAGTTTTTAGAAGAGGTCTTTGACACAAACAAAGGCAATACGGTATCAGATGCTTTTTTTGTAGATTCCGGTTTAACTTATTCAGGTACTGCAGCAAATTCTGTTTCAGGACTAGGACATCTAGAAGGAGAAACAGTGCAAGTGTTAGTTGACGGTGCTACTCATGCAAATAGAACTGTTGCTTCTGGCGCAATAAGCTTAGCAAGCACAGGAACTAAAATACACGTTGGTTTAGCATATAAAGCTAAGCTAATTACCTTAGACCCTGAAGTAGTTACAGATGAAGGTCCTTCTCAAGGTAAAGTAAGAAGGATAGAAAGAGCTACGGTTAGAGTAGTAGACACATTTAATCTTAAAATATCAGCTGAGACTATACCACTAGAAGAATTAAACTTTAGAGATACTGGCAGCTTAGAGTCTGTACCATTTAGAGAAGGAAGTCAAGCTATGGGATCAGTTACTTTGTTTACAGGAGATAAAAGAGTATTAATTTCTCATACTCCTGACCGTAAATTTAACTTAGTTATACAGCACGATCAAGCTCAACCTTGTACTGTGTTAATTATAATGTATGCATTGGTGGTGTCAGACAGATGATATACATATTACTATTACAATTAAAGGAGGGTAAATTATGTGTGTAACCGCCATGATTATGCTAGCAGCAACAGGTGCTGTAGTACAAGCTAAAGCGGCAGATTCAGCAGCTAAAGCGCAAGCTAATGCAGCTAGGTATCAAGCAGATGTTGCAACAAACAATGCTCAAATAGCCAGAGATCAGGCTCAATTTGAAGCCGATGGACATGATAGAGATGTCAGGAGAATGCTAGCTTCTAACAGAGCTGGTGTTTCAGCTTCAGGTATAACTTCGTCAGGCTCTGCCTTAGACGTACAAATGGATTCTGTAGAACAAGCTGAAATGGATAAGTTAGCTATAATGTATGGAGGGGACATGCAAGCTGGCAACTTTGAAGCCGAAGCTATGGCCCAAAAACAAGCTGCTAAAGATGCTAGAACTGCTGGTAAATACGCAGTTGGAACTAGTTTATTATCAGGTGCAACTAAAATAGCGGGTGGAATTGCTGCAACACCGCACGGAGATGCTGGATATTTCACTTCTGCTGGAAGAGCAAGGATAGCTAAACCATGAGTATTATAATAAAAGGATTAAAGACAGTAAACCAAGTAGCTAGTAAACCTACAGGCGCTGATAACACCTGGATGCTTAAAAAGTCTGCAGAGTTCATGAAGCTTAATGCTGACAACACTGCACAAATATCACAAGAACTAGAACCTGAAAAATATTTAAACGATCCAGGTTTTATACAAGGTACTTCTCCAGATACTTATATAAATAAGAAAAAAGATTTTATAGAAAAAACTGCAGGAGATACTAACTTTTTCCCTCCTACTACTATGGCTTCTACTATGTGGGAGACGTATATGCAGGCAACAAAACAAAAAGAATTATTTGGCGGTATTGCAATAGAAGCTAGAACTAGAGTAAATGCAAGACATCAAGAAGTTACAAAAAGTGTAAGAATGATGAATGAAACGCTATCTCAATATCCAACAAGAGAAAAATTTAATGAGATGATAGAAAATGTAGACTTGCATATAGGAACTATAGATACAGAGCCAGGAGCTGAACAACATTTACCTCCAGGTACTGCAAACTATATGGCTAGTGAAGCAAGAAAAAACCTTGCTAATACTTACTTATCAGGGCAGGCTAAAGAAGACCCTATAGGAGTTATGGATGATTTACATGATAATAAACAATATTGGAAAAGTTTAGGTTTATCCGAAGGTGATCTAGTAGGACAGTATGCTAATGCTATTGAAGAATATAGAGTTTTAGCTGAAAAAGATACTTTATCAATTATATCAATGCTTAAAGATAATTTTGAAAAAATACAAAATAACGGCGGCAGTCTTTCAGTTACACAGCTAGCTAGAATGCAACCTGATGATTTTACCAAAGATGAATTTGTAATGAAGCTAGGCATGTTATTACCCTGGTTTGAAAATAATATGAAGCCTAATGCACCTAGAACTAAAAATAACGAATCACAAAGAACTGAAACATCTGAAAGAGATGGTATGACTTACTTATACCCTACAATAAGGTTTAACGAAGATGGTACTCAAATGGAAATGGAAGATGCTTTTCAATATGCATTAGATCAAGGTGATGCTTTAGTTGTTAAAGATAATGCGCAAGGAACTAGGATAAGTAGATATATGTCGAGGGTATTAAAATGAAGAGAGAAGTCTATAAAGCTAAGAAAAGTTTAACAGGGTTTCAAAAAGCACCGTCAAGATCTAACGGATCTCAACAAGTTATAAATGCTGCAGCCGGTTTTGCAACTAGCTTAACACAAATAGGAGAAGCAGTTATTAATCTTAATGACACTATTAATACTCAAGAAGCAACTGGAGACGCAATAAAGAGTGCACAGTACATGACAAACTATCAAGATTCAGAATTAGCTTATGAGCAGTACAGCACTGATTTAATGACAGGAGGAAACATCTTTGCGTCTGCTAAAGCTTACGCAGACTCTATAGACTCTACTGGAGAATTAAGTAACAAAATATCAAGCATATATTCACGTCAAAATTTAAACTCATTTATGTCTAACGCGCGTACTAAAATTATGGCTAATGCTAAACTTCGTGCAGAAGATCCTGGATTACATAACCTTCAAGCCAACGGCATTGATGGAGAAATGGGCCCTGAAAGATTTGAAGAAAGTGTTGAGGCTCACGTAAAAAATGGTGGAACATCCACTGGAGCTTCAGTGTTAACTAAAGGAGAAGCTCAAACTATTATAAATACTATGAAAACAGGCTCATCAGCTCAAGCGCAAATGCTTATAAATCAATATTTCCAGGGAGACAGTCCTTATAAACAAAATATTGTAAACGATCTTGTAAGGCATGGCCTAGGGTCAGAATATGCAGTTATGTCATATCTTCCGCAGCATATAATGAATACATTCATAGCTGGAAATAGATTAACAGACGAAGAATGGACGGCTTGGAAAAATGCTAACCCTAATTTATTAAAAGAAAATACTAAGGCTAATATTGCAAATGACATAGCAACTGATGCAACATTTATAAAATTTATGGATGCATATACTGGTGGCTCTAAAGAAAAGTCAGAACAAATAGCTTCTGATATGCAAAGAATGGTTTTTAATACAGTTAGACATTTAATGTACTCAGGAACTATGAATCAAAGTGATGCTCAAGACTACGTAATAGGTTCTTTAAAAGATTCTTTTCATATGGTAAATACTGATCAAGTTAAAGTAATAATGCCTAAATCACAAATAGAAGATTTTAGTAAGATAGAAGCAAGACTAGAGTCTATAACTGGAAATCCTTATGTTTTAGATAATCTGCTTAAAAACTACGACGTAGAAATGCTTACGTCTCAACAGCTAGAAGGCATGGGTATATTTACTGATGAAGATAATGTGACCATGTACAGAAGAATAATAGAAGAAGAAGGAGTATGGGTTTCATCAGATGATGGCGAAGGTTTTATGTTAATGGTAAATTTTCCAGGGGCTGCAACTCAAGAGCCAGTGGCAACTAGCAATGGAGAGCCACTAGTTATCAGCATTGAAGATACAAAAAAATTATACAATTTTGATGGCAGTAAACTATCAGGTACTTTCTTAGAAAACGGTCAAGTATTTTCAACTAGTTTTTGGAGAAGACTAAATGGTAAAGATGGGGCATTTAGCAGCGAGTACTACAGAATGGAATCTTTAAATCAAGAGACAGATAAAGAAATGACTACAAAAGAAAAAGTATTTAAAGCAGGTGATTAATGGGATTATTTACAGGATATAAAACAAAAGTAAATCCATACCTACAAAGAGCAGGTCTTGACAAAAGACAATCTAGCTCTCAGTCTGTTACAGACGCAGCGCAGGAAAGAGGCTGGAGGTACACTCTAGGATCTAGTATATACAGAGACTATGAGCAAAACATATTAGGTGATGCTGCTGAAAAAATGAAAAAACTAGGAGTTACTTCTTCTAGTCAAGTTGCACCTACAAAAAGAATAAATATGTACGGCGAAGAAGCTCAAGACGATGAGTTTTCATTAACTGCATCTGGAAATCCTATTACTGCTGGATTATCTGAAATACTAGAAAGGTATGACACTACTGAAATAAACCTTATATCTAAAGAAGATTTAGATAATAGCCAGCAACTTAAAGATTTAGGCTTAAAATTTGAAACAGATACTACTGATATAGAAGTATCAGAACTAATTAGATTAAAGAAAAACGAAATAAGAAATAATTACATCTTAGAAAAAGCTGAGGGCGGAAGATATTTTAAAGGTATGGCTATTGAAATGGGTATGGCTATGCTAGATCCTATGAATGCTGCAGCTGCGCTTATTCCTGTCCCTGCGGCTATTGTTAAAACTGGCATAATTGCTAGAGGAGCTTATTTAGGAGGTACAACAACTGCGGCCTTAGAACCTGGTATATATGGCCAAGCTCAAGATGAACAAGCTGATTACACGGCTATGCAAGCTTTTGCTAACGTTGCCTTTGGTACAATTATAGGTGGTGCATTTGGAGGCATAGGTAAAGGTTTTAATCACTACATGGCTACAAGAGCTGAAGCCGCTGCAATAGCTCAAGATTTAGAAGTAGATGCCTCTAAGCTAGCATCTGCAGGAGATGACGTTGTTTCTACAAAAGCAAAAGATAGGCCATTAGATGAAATGACTCTTGACGAGTTAGCCGAAAGACAAATAGAACTTGACTTAAAAATTAAAAAAATAAAGCCAAAAAATGTAGATAATCTTAAATATAAGAATATTACTATTGGTGAGCTATCGCCTGAAGAAATAGTAGAAATAATAGCTAAAATTACAAGCAAGAAAAAAATAACAAAAGCTGATCAAAAATTACTGGATAACCTTAAGATTAAACAAGATCAATTAGCTATGAGAAATGCCGATGAGCTACAAGAACTAGAAAAATTAATAAAAGAAAGAGACAAAGTAAAAGCTGTACGTAAAGATTTAAAAGATAGTAGCCAAGAAGCTATTGTAAAAAAGAAACTAAAAAAATTAAAAGATGAAGCAAAAACTGAAACGCAAAGACGAGAGGCTGAAGAAGACATAGCTATTTTTGAAAAACGGCTGAAAAAAATAGAAGCCCAGAAAAAGAAACCAGGAGCTGATTTTGTTAAGTCGGCTTTAAGTTCAAGAAGACAAAGAAGATCCACTAATGATATAGCGCCTGAAGAAAAATATGATAGTATAGATGACCACAAAGAAGCTGTAGACATTGATAATGAAGAATATTTAAACTTAGGTGAAAAACATATTAGATCATTAGAAGGGCAAGACCCAGAGCTTAAAAAGAAGACATTAGAAGATATAGCTAATATTAAAAAACAAATGATATCAGAAGAAGATTTAAAGTCTTTAGATGATATTTTAAAAGACACCATAAACTGCGAGGGAAAATAAATGGCAAGCATATGTAAAGAGAAACTACTAGCTGCTTTAGAAGAAGCAGGTCTTAAAGACAAGCTAGATGCAGATTTTATTAATGATCTTTTTAAAGATCTAGATGTTAATGTAAAGCAAGCCAATAAAGATATAGCTAATGCTCAATCTATTTTAAAAAAATATAGAGAAAAACTTATAGGAGATACTGCAGAAGCAGAAAAAATAGCAGTACAAAATGCTATAAATGATTTAGTTGTTCAAAATCGATTAGATGTAGAAATGCAATTGTATGACAATCCATGGGAAGCCATAGAAGCTATGACTATAGGTATAGTAGGAAGCAATAAAAAAGGTGCTGCTTATTCAATAGATGCTGTACAAAAAGGTATACTAAACACAAACCTTGGAAGATTAATAAACAAGCTAGAAGGTAGAGATAAGAAACTAGCTTCAATGAAACTACTTGACGAATTTAAGTCAGGTAGATTTGACTCAGATATTATAAGAGAAGGTTATGAGTTAAGGAAAATGCAAGATAGTGAAACAGATGCAAAAAATGCTATAAGGCCATCAGGAGCCGGGGCTAAAATAGGCATTACCGGTAATAAAAAAGCTATGGCTATAGCTAAAATATTACATGAAACATTTATGGATATGGACTATACTTCTAATAGAGCCGGGGCTAATATAGCAAAAAGTGAAATAGGATCATTTGCCAGACCAAGTTATAATCGTACTAAAATACTAACAGCTGGAAGAGAAGAGTTTGTAGCATATTTAAAAGAAGAAGGCGTTTTAAATAAAGAGCGTACTTTTATGGGAGACTCTCAAGAAGATAATATATTAAGAGCCTTATATGAAGCCGTTCAAAACAACGAGCCTATAATTTCAAAAGGAAGCAGACTAGACTTAGGAAGTGGTCATTTTGCTAATTCAAGGAATGAAGCTTTTAAAGCCTTTCCAGGAAGAAATAGTACAGCTAAAAAAGCAACTAGAAAGTCAACCCCTTATTTAGTTTTTGAAGATGCAGAGGCTCAAATTAAATTTAACAAAAAGTTTGGTTCTGACTCGTTAATTCAAAATGTTATGTACGACATGGAAAGTACTTCAAGGAATACGGGCCTTATGAAAAGGTTTGGGACTAGACCTAGAGAAATGTTAGCGCATCTTGAAAACAGGGCTAAAAATATAGCTGTTAGAAAAATGGCAGTCCTTGACGGAATAAAAGATAAAAGACCTCTTACTAGAGCAGAGAAAAAAGCTTATAAAAGGTTATTTAACGGAATAAGAAAAGTTGATAAAGATAGCAGAGAATCTTGGATGAGTGTCCTTGATGGTACTGCTTTAAGAATAGAAGGCGGGTTGCCTGGTCAAATTTCTTTAGCGGGTATTGGTGCTGCTACAAGAGCTCTGCAAACACTAACTAAGCTAGGAAGTTCTACAATAACAGCTTTTAGTGATATTTTTTATGCAGGAAGCGCCTTAAGAGCACATTCTGATTTAGGAGCAGGAGAATCTTATTTTCAAGGTTTTGCTAATGTTCTTAAAGGAAGAGGAAGCCCTGATCAAAGACAGGCTGTAAGATCTATGGGTTTAGGTATTGACGGTTTACTAGGAGCAGTTCATTCTAAGTTTGGTGCAGTTGACTCAGCTCCAGGTTCTGCAACTAAATTAGTAGGTAAGTTTTTTAAGCTTAACAGCATGAATTGGTGGAATGATTCTCATAGAAGTGGTATGATAGATATACTTTCTCGTAATTTTGCTTCTCATGCTAAAAAGTCATATGCTAAGCTTCCAGAACAAATGCAAAGAACTTTACGTACTTATGATATTACAGAACCTGAATGGGAAATATACAGGAAATATGGATTAAATAAATATGATGGCCACGCTGGAAGTAATAAAGATGTATATATGACAAACGAAAACTTTGATCAGCTATTAATTGAAGGTACTGATGGTAAGAAAGATTTAGTTAAGTATGCGTATGATAAGCAAGTTGAATCAACAGTATTTAAAAAAGGATTTGACAAGCCTGACAAAGAAATTAGTAAAACAGAATATGAGCAAATGTATGATGCTTTGCAAGATGACCCGTTTGCAGTAGGAAGTATTCTTAGAGATAAAGTATTTGATCTTAAAAATAAGATGAATACTATGTATACTAATTTAGCTGATTCAGGAGTTATCATGCCTGGTGCCTATGAAAAATCTTTATCAATAAGACTTGGTTCAGCCGGATCTTATGGAGGAGAATTTAACAGATGGATTATGCAGTTTAAATCTTTCCCTGTATCAGTGGTTAGAAAAGTACTTAAAAGAGAAATTAGGCTTGGAATGGCCTCAGGTGGCGCTGGTGGTGTTGCTTATAACATTGCCGGTTTAGTAGCTATGACTACTACAATGGGCTATGCTTCTTTAGCTACTAAAGATATTTTAATGGGCAAAACACCAGTATCTCTATTTACTAAAAACGGAGGATTTAACATGAGCTATTTAACAAGGTCTGCAATTCAAGGTGGCGCTGCCGGATTGTATGCAGATTTTCTTTTAGGCGAATGGAACAGGTACGGCTCATCAGCTTTAAGGTCAGCGGCAGGACCCTTTCTTGGCCAAGTGGACGATGTAGCGGCTATGGGAGCTAACGTTTTAACTGGTGATTTTGACAAAGCTGGAAGACTACTTAACAGGCTTTTCCTTAGTAATTTTGCTATAGGAGGTAATTTATACTATACGAGGTATGCTTTTAACTATTTAATAGCGTACGAAATGCAAGAATTTTTTAATCCAGGGTATACTAGAAGAGTTGAGCAACGTATAATGAGGGATAATGAACAGAAATTTTACTTAACCCCTAGTGTAAGTAAAGGAGCTCCGTTTTGACAATAGGAAGTGCATTATCTAGAGTAGTAAGTACAGGGACTGGAAGTGCTAAGGAATTCCCTTTTAATGCCCCTGTAGCCGCTGTAACCGATCTTAAGGTCTTTACCTTAGTTATAGCTACATCTGTGCAGACTCTGCAAACAAGAGGAGGTTCAGGCACATATGACTACGCGGTAACAATTAACAGCTCAACAAGGTATGCTACAGTAACTCTTAATACAAACCTGCCTAACACTCACAAGATTGTAATACTTAGAAATGTACCTCTTACCCAAGAGACAGACTATGTAGAAGGCGATGCCTTCGGTGCCGAGACCCATGAAGCAGCTCTCGATAAACTTACACAAATAGCTTCACAGATTTCAGAAGTAGCAGACAGGTCTATTAAAGTTCAAGAAGCTTCTTCTACTACAAGTATAACTTGCGAGGAGCTTGTAGCCGACAGAGTATTAAATGTTAATGCAGCTGGTACAGGCATTGAAATGGGACCAACAACCGCAAACCTTGAAACGTTAGCAAGTATTTCAAGTGACATTTCAACTGTAGCTGGTATAGCTGCAAACATAACAACAGTAAAAAATAATGCTTCCAATATAAATGCAGTAGCTGCTGACGCAACTGACATTGGAGCTGTAGCTGGTAAAGCTACGGAAATAGGAAGACTAGGTACATCCGACGCAGTAGCTGATCTAGCATTGTTAGGTACATCAGATATAGTTTCTGACATGAATACACTAGCTTCATCAAGTAATGTATCTAATATGAATACACTAGCCGGTGTTGCTTCAAACGTAACAACGGTTGCAGGTATAGCCTCTAACGTAACAACGGTTGCAGGTGTAGCTAGTAATGTGACATCAGTAGCTAACGTAGCTTCAAACGTAACAACGGTTGCAGGTGTAGCTAGTAACGTAACAACAGTCGCTGGGGTAGCCGCCAATGTTACTACTGTTGCAAACAATGTCGCTGGAGTAAATAGTTTTGCTGATCGATATAGAATAGGAACATCTGATCCAGATAGTTCTTTAAACGAAGGAGATTTATTTTATAACTCAAATGATAATAATTTAAAATTCTACAATGGCACTGCATGGACCAGCATTGATACAGGACTTACTGATATTATAGGTGATACATCTCCACAGTTAGGTGGAAACTTAGATGTAAAAGCTAGAGAGATTAATACCTCAACAACTAATGGCAATATTATACTAGGACCACATGGCACAGGTATGATAGAAGTCAAAGGTAATACCAATGGTGGTACCATAAAGCTTAATTGTGAGAATAATTCACATGGCGTAAAAATTAAATCACCACCTCACTCAGCTGCTCAAGATTATACTTTGACACTACCCTCTAGTATTACAAATAATTATTATTTAAAAACAGATGGTGATGGTAACTTGTCATTTGCAGCGGTACCTGTAGAAACTAAGCCAACAGTAGCTAACGTAGCTCAAACAATACCCCCAGCTACAGCAACAACAATTAATATTACAGGTTCAAATTTTGTAACTATACCTATTGTTGAATTTATTAAAACTACTGGTGCAATTACTAGACCTAACTCTGTTTCGTTTACCAATACTACAACGTTATCTGTAAACGTAACTTTAGCAACTGGCAGTTATCATGTACGAATAGAAAATCCAGATGGTAATGCTGGTCGTAGTACCAACAATATTCTTACTGCAAGTACAGCTCCTACCTTTAGCACATCTGCTGGAAGTCTAGGTTCTGTTTCAGCGGGTGCATCAGTATCTATAGATGTAGATGGATCATCAGATTCAACAGTAGCCTTTAGTGAGACTACAAGCGTCCTAACTAGCAATGCTAATACCCCAGCAGCAACAATGAATTTAACACTTAACAGCGGAACAGGTGTAATAACAGGTACAGCTCCATCGCCAACTGCTAGCACTACGTATAATTTTACATTAAGATTAACAGATGCAGAGAGTCAAACTGTAGACAGAGCATTTAGCATAACAGCAGAAGTTGGCATGGCTAACTCAGCACAATTTAACAATGAACAATAGAGGTACTAATGGCAGCGTCATTTCTAAGTAGAGCAGCATCAAATGGTAATCAAAAAACTTACACTATAAGTGTATGGGTTAAGTCTACTGTCAATTATGGTTACAGAGTAATTGTTGGTAGTGACATGAGTACTGATGTAGAAAACCATGCAACACTAGCTATTGATGGCGATAACTTAAAGTTTTATCAGCTAACAGGCAATGATTGGGGAACTCTTCAAGTCTCAACTAGAAAATTACTAGATAGTAATAGTTGGTATCACATAGTAGCTAGAGTGGACACGACTCAATCAACAGCCGCTAATAGAGTTAGACTATATGTCAACAACGAGCAAGTGCTTGTGTTTAATAATAATAACATACCTGACCAAAACGAAGATACAGCAATGTTTAGGTATGCTACTGTTGTTGGTGCAAGAAGAATTTCAAGTCCTGATTATCGGTGGTCAGGATACATGGCTCACTTACATATATGCGAAGGGCAATCTTACGAACCAACAAAGTTTGGACAATATGACAGCACAACAGGTGAGTGGAAACCAATCCTAAGTCCAACTTCTGTTAGCTATGGAGATAATGGAGCATTTCTAAAATTTGAAAACCCTAGTGCACTAGGCACTGACTCAAGTGGGGAAGGACATACCTTTACAGTTCATGGTGATATGAAACAATCCATATCAACAACTAGCAACAACTTTAACACTATAAATTATAACGAGGCTTTTACTGTAGGTTTAGCAGGTGCTATTAAGTATGGTGGAACAAGCTGGAAAGATGGTTACAATGGTTATGATGGTCCAAAAGGAGCTACTGGAAATTTAGGTATGACCAGTGGTAAATGGTATTACGAAATGAAATACATCTCACCATCTATGTATACTGAATTTGGTATAAGCAAAGCAAACACTTTAGCTGTATCTAAAATGATTAACACTCAATATCGTTCTCCTTTTCTACAAGGAAATAATGGAGATGGATTTGGATTTAGAGTTGGTAGTACTGGAACAGTAATACTTCGAGGAGATAACACAGAACAGGCATGGCTTACCAATGCAAGTGATGGTAACTCAAATATAACAGCAGCTAGTAATGGTCAGATATGTATGTGTGCTTTTGATTTAGATGCTGGTAA
>TARA_R110002050_G_scaffold60853_5_pt1 | contig 13839 bp, 8 predicted proteins | sample TARA_R110002050 | Tara Oceans TARA_R110002050 (sample SAMEA4396988) | marine metagenome | biome: Polar Biome; feature: [DCM] deep chlorophyll maximum layer (ENVO:01000326); material: water (ENVO:00002006), including particulate matter (ENVO:01000060) such as... | depth 25 m
GGTTGTTCTGGAGGCAACTCTGCACGTTGTCGTATTAAATCTTCTTGTCTAGTTTTTAAGTTACCAATCCTACGCATATCTTGGTTATATGCATCATTGCTAAGATATTGCCTATCAGCTTCTGCTCTTTGTTCTAGGTTATATATTTGTGTGCCTAGTTTATTTATTTCATCATCTAAAGATTGCCGATCTGATGTTGTTATAATTACATCTTTTTGCCCTGATAAAACATCACTTGGTTCTATTGCAGCAATATCCACTAATGTAGAAGCATTTTCTAAAAATCCTGACAAAGCAGTATTAGCTTTTACAGGCAATCCTATAAATTCTCTAATAGAATCTACAAACTTAGACCATGCACTTTGTTTTTTAGGTACAAAATCAACGCTTTCTAATAGTTCTTGGAACTGTCTATTTGTAAAACCAAAAGTTAAAAATTCAGAAAGATCAGCTTGTTTATTTTCTTTTAATTCTTTAAAAGTTTTTCCTTTTGGTTTTTGTAATCCATATGTTTGATAGCCAATAAAATGTCTGCCCATGTGCAAAATTCTAAAATTTAACTCACGCATCCTACCTTTAAGTCTATCTTCGTTTAATGGAGATGTTATTCTTTCAAATTTACCATTATTTATATAACGAGTTCCTTCAAGTAAATATTTTTCTGCTGGTTCTAATATTAATTTATCAAGTTCTAATGCTATATCTTCATTTGCTGTAGATTGATATTCTTCTATTTTATCTCTTAAATTTTTCCAACGACTAGAAATTTCTGTTGCAAATTTTTCTTGTATTTCTTCTAAATTTTTAAATAATTTATCTGCTTTTTTATTTAATCCACCTAATTTTCTTTTATAAATAATAGGAACAGTCGCTGAATGTATAAACTCATGCAATATAGTTTCATAATTTACTCCATCATCACGACCTGAATCTCTTCTATTAGCTACACTAACTGTATTTTGTCCTTCTAATGGACTATAAGCATTTTGACCTCTTGTGCCACGATCTAATGATCTAATTTCTATAAATGTATCTATACCTGCATTAGCTAGTTTATTTAAAGTTTCTAAAACTTTGGAAGAAATTATTTTGTAATCTTCGTTGGGTGCATTATCTCTCATCCATTGAAGAAATTTTCTTCCGTCTTTTTTTACACCTTTGGGAACATCTTTATAAATTCTTTTATAATTATCTAAAATAAAATTTTTAGTATCTAAATATTCTTCTGGTGTTAATTTGTTTACGTCATATACTTCACCAACAGGTGTTGCATCTGGACCACCTACTCCTGCTCTAGGTCTAAGTGTTAAACCTGTAAGAGGTCTTGAAGGTACTGTACCTGGAAACTGTTCTATAGGTGTTGTAGAAATAATAACTTCATTCCCATCTTCATCAACCCCTATAGTTGTATATGGAGTTCTGGGTCTTGTTTCGTCTATTTCTACAATAGGTTGTAGCTCATCAGCAAGAGGCACACGATCTATTTCTCGTAATGTTCTTATTTCACCACGTTGTCTTTTACCAACTTCACCTTCTTCTATTGCTCTAAATATATCGCTTGACTTGTCAAATCCAGAACGTCTAAATGCTTGACCAAGAGACTTAAAGAACTGTGTAATTTTTTCAAATATAGTTTCAGCTTTTTTTGGAATAGCTGGTTGAGAGAATCTATTACGATATAGTTCAGCAATAGCTTCTTCTACATAAACTTCTTCTTGATAATCTTTGCCACGAGATGTTTGTTCTACTTGAGTATTAATTCTTTTGGAACGAGCATAATAAGTTTCTTTATTATTAAATGCTGTAGCATCTACAGACTCTGGCACTTTTCTGCGTTTTACTTCTTGTCGTAAATATTGATATTCTTGTTCGTTAATTAAGTCTTTAGCTCTAAGTGCGTGAATCATTTCATGGTCAATGATTCTATTAATACGTTGTTGTATCTCAGCATCAGTAGCTAAACCATCTGGATTTACTGCATTTAAAGAAACAAATACTATATCTGTATTTCTATCATATTCTGCTTCAGCTATATCTGTTACTTTAGGATCACGTTTAATTACACCATCTGGTGTCTGAACTAAACTGGTTGTAGATAAAATATCATCACTAATAATTACACCAGTATCTTTAAGACCTGCTTTGTCTAGTATTTTTTTAGCTTCTTGTGCAAACTTATTAACTCTGCCTTCTTCTACAGACTGTGCAAAGTTAATCATTTTTGGAGCTACTTCTTTCGGTGGTAAATATTTTTCTTGACGCACCTTCTCAGCTTCAATTAACTGGTCAATAGTCTCTTGAGGTAATACACCTTCTCTTACAAGTCTTTCACCAAACTCTTCTGGTGTTTCATTAAATCCTTCTGCTTTTCTAGCTACTTCAAACTCGTAGTTTTTATTTATTTTATATTTATTAGTGCCTTCAACTTTATTAGCTCTACCACTGGTTGTTAAATCTCTTACAAATTGTTCCGTTGCAGGTTTGTTTCCTGCTGTAGGACCAGCTTTAAGGAGATCAGCAACAGAAAACTCAGTATTGTTAATACCCATATTAGCTACAAAGTTAGCCATATCTTCTGCTGAATATTGTCTTGGTCTAAAGTCTGGGAGTTTTGTTTTAAAATTAAACTTAGGTAGGGAATGTAAACGTGCTAAAAATAATTCTTTTGCACCACGATTTTTTACTTTGGATATATCATCATAACCAGTAACTTCTCTGGTAAAGTGTTGAACAGCAGGGTCTTTAAAATCTAATTCAATATTCTTAGATGCTGCTATTTCTTTAATATATTTATTGTTTACATTAACTTGGGATTTATCATCACGAATGGATGGTTCGCCTCGTTTTTCAGATTGTCTAAATATTTGTTGAGCCATATCTGACTGCAATCTATTGAGGTCTTTGGGTGCAAGAATTTTTCTTACTTCTTGCATTGTATATGTTGGTTTTAAATCAACTTTCTTTTTAGTAAAGTAAGATTCAATATCTTTACGATCTACTTTTTTAACTTTTGAATCAAAGTTTAATATTGATTGAGGGTTTAATTGAATACTATTAGGGTCTAATAAAGTTACACCTAAATCAAAACCAGAAGAACTATTAATAAGTCCTTGATTGTATAGGGCATTTTCAATATCTATTTTAAGATTTTTTACTCTTAACTTATTAAGTTCTTTTTCTTTACCAACAATAGCTTCTGCTTCTGCTTCAAATGTTTTAAGAACAGGGCTACCTTCTTTGCTTGTATCAAGTAAATTAAAGTTACCTTGAGTATCTTGAATAATCTCAAAGTTTGGTAATGGTTGTATTTCACCTATAGGTATAGGTATATCTGGTTTATCTTTAACTTCTACTGGTTGTATTTCTTCTACTAAACCTTGCTCTACAGCTTTATCAAATCGTTTTTCATCTTGTAGCTGTATTCTATTTTGTCTTAGTTGTGCTTCTCTTTGTTTTAGATTTTCATTGCCAATTCCTCTACGACCAGCAAAACTATTAACAACAAGATCAGCACCTGCACCAATAACACCACCAATAGTAAATTCATCAGCTAAACTTTCACCTATTGGTAGTTCATCACTGTATAAACCTCTAGCTGTAAGGTCTTGTGCAAGACTAGCAAATACTTCTTGTGCACCTTCTTGTGTGCCTTGTAATAAAGCTGATCTAATTTTATCTCTAAGTGCATAATCTTTTAATGCAGTCTTGGATGTTCTAGATAATAATGCACCAATAGGTAATACTTCTGATATGCCTATGACACCACCTAATAACTCTGCTACTGTTTCAGAGATACCTCCGACATCTTCACCCATTTCTCTAGCCATCTGCACTCTATCAGCTTGTTGTGCAACACCAGTGGGTACTGCTAATGCAGCAGGTAAAGTAAATTCTGGAGTTTTAAAGTAACCTTTACTAAAAAATTGTTTTGGAGCCTGAGTTAATGCTCGACCTGCAAGACCTGCACCAAGAAAAGGTACAAACGAACCTAATCCTTCACTAAGTTTGGTAGTCCACAAATCTTCATATCCTGGTTCAGCAGCTAATGGAGACTCTTCTCTTACTTTCTTTTTAAATGCTTGTAAGCCTTTAACAACTTTTCCATCATTACCAACATCAAATACAGATGCAATACCTAATGGAACATCAGTAGCTAAACCTATAGCACCTCTGGCTATTCCTTTAGGCAACTCTGCTGCTCTACCTAATACAGTAGTTTGATTTATATCAATACCAAAATCTTTTTTAATATCAGAAGCTATCTGTGCTCTTTCAACTGGATCAATGTTGTCTGGAAGACTAATTACACCATATCCAGGTATATTTATTTTTTCCATTTATGCTGTTTTATATTTTCCGTAAGAACCACTTTCAGGTATATCAATGCCTTGAAGTTCTAAAAGTTTTTTATTTAATATTTGTTGATATAAAAATAATTCATCAATTTGTTCTTGATTGCCTGAATCTATTGCAGCTTTTATTAAATCTTTTACTGTTGATAATTGTGAATTTATTTGTTGTGGTTCCATATTAGCAACATCAGCTTCATATTTAGCAGCTTGTGCTTCAAGGACTCTTCCTTGTAAACCTTCTAATTTACCTTCACGTCTAGTTGTTTGTATTTGTCCTGCTAAATTACCAATACCCATAGCAGCTTCACCAAGATTAGTTGCACCACCTACAATGCCACCAAGTTGTGCTAGTGTTAAGAAATCATCTGATCCAAATCCTTGTTTTTCTGTAGTAATTGTATCAGTTGGTTTATCTAATAATTTTTGTAAATCTTGTAAAGAAGATGCTGCACGTTTTTCTGCATCTGTTAGTTCTTTTTTTATAGGCTCTGTTGTTTGATCTTTATCTCCAACCATACTTCCAGCAACAGCTAAACCTCCAAGAGCAGTTAATCTTGTTGGTATTTTTAAATCTTTAATTTCTTGTTGACCTATTTGTTTTGTAGTTTGTAATGGTTTTAATCCTTGAGTATTTTCAGTTCCAAATCTTTTTGTAGGGTCTTTACCTAATGCTCTTTTACCCATAAAACTTTGTAATCCAGATTTTATTTTTCCTGGAAGTTGAAATAAATTTTTACCAAGACCTCTACTTGCTAATGCAGCAGTACCTAATGCAGATGTTGTTGGTTCAGGTATAAGTATTGCTGCAACAGCAGTTGCTGTTAAAAGACCACTGCCTACTGCTTTTGCTATTTCACTTTTATCAATACTGCCATCTTCATTTCTAGGTAAATTATTTAAAATTGATTGTGTTCTTTGCAATTCTTGATTAGATATTTGTTGTTCCATAGGATTTATAAAACTTTGCGACAAACTATCTCCTGATATTCCTAGAATACCTCCAGATCGCATTTGTGTGATACCGCCTTCTTGCATACCCATTTGTTGCATTTGTTTTTCTTTACGAGTAGCTTCTACCATTGCTTGTAAACCTTTTACTTTAGACTCTGGCATATATCTTGGTCCACTCTCACCAGACAATGCACCTAATAGAGCTAGAAATGGTCTGTAATCTTGTAGATTACCTTCTCTCATGTATGCACCCGATCTTTTTATACGATCATATTTATCATCAGATACTATGTAATTTTCTGGTACAAGCGGAGGAAAAAATCTTTCTCTAGATTCATAGTCTTTATATTGTTGTGCATATCTTCTATCTTTAGCTAACAACTCTCTTAACTCTTCAGATAACTCTGCTTCATCTTTTTCTATTTCAGTTTTTTTACCAGACTTCATAAGGGTCGGTGCCATACTCCTAAGACCACCTTCGGATGAAGAGAGAGATGAAAGCGAATCCATCATGGGTACAGCACCTTGATCAGCTAACTCCATAACTGATTCTTCTGCAACAGTTGTGGTAGGTTGATTCATTTTAGCTGTCTGATTTTCATACATACGCCTCATTTGATTGCGTCTTTGTATTTCAGATAAAACTAAAAATTGTGGATATTGCCCTTCAGGACTCTGAGACATCTGTATAAGTTGTTCTTCTGGAACATACTCTAATTCGTTTGCTCTATCTACTAAACTCATAATATGTTATCCCTGTAAGCCTTTATATAAACCTAGACCACTAAGTCCAAGTCCTAAAGTTTGTTGAAATAATCCAGGTTGCTGTGTATATGTGCTAACAGTTCTTTGTGGTTGAACTGGCACACCTCTTAGTATATTACTATAGAACCCAAGTTGTTGTTGTGGATATTGTTGTTGACGTAAAAAGTCTTCATATCCAAGATCAAGTCCAGCTTGACGTAATGCTCTTTGTTGAGAACCAATGCCTGTTAATGCAGCAATTCTCTGTTGTACATCTGCTTGTCTAGCTTGACCAAGACCTGCAAGTTGTTGAGCAGCAGACTGTCCATATCGTTGTGATAAGTCATAAGCTGATTGCCCAAATCTTTCTTGTGCTTGTCGTGCAGCTTCTTGTGCTTGAAATCCTGCAAGAGCTTGTTGACCTTGAGCTTGTAAAGCCTGTTGATCTGCTTGAAATCCAGTTTGTCTAAACTTCTCTTGTGCTTGTCTAGCTGCTTCTTCTTGTTGTTGAGCAGTAAGACCAAGTTTAGCTGCTTGTTGTTTAGCTTGTTCTCCAAATGCAAATGCTTGTTGACCAAGTTGTTCTTGTCTTTGTGCAGCTTGTTCACCGAGTCCATATTGTTGTAGACCAAATTGTGCAGCTTGTAAATCTGCTGCTCTTTCTGCACTTATTTGTTGAACTGCTTGTTGATATGCTTGTTGAGAACCTCTAGCTTGAATATCACCTAGTTGCTGTCCTAGATTTCTTTCACGTTCTGCTTGTAGAATAGCTTCACGATATCCACCTAAACCACCAGCTTGTGCAGCCTGTGATCCAATCTGTTCACCTGTAATATCTGATTGTCTTCTAGCTTCTCTTTTTTGTATATCAACAACATTCTGTTGATAAGGAGACATAAACCTTTGTAAGTTTTGTTCAAAACCTAAAGGTTGATATTGTTCTGTTGGTGCTGTAGCTGTATAACCAGATGCCCTCATAGATGGGTCATATCCTGCATCAAACTGACCAGCAGCATATTGTGATGGACCTAATTGACCTGCTTGATATGTTTGTGGTCCAGTACCAGCTTGATAACCTGCTGTGTATGGCTGTGATAAACCAGTAAGCATTTGTTGTGCTTGACCAAATTCTTGAGGTGTACCTGCTTGAGCATAACCTCTAGTCATAGCTTGAGCTTTTCTTTCATCTGGTGAAAAATACGCTAATCTTTGCCCACCATAAGGTGTATAGTCTTGTAAAGACTCTCCTTCAGTTCTTTGTAATAGTCGCTTAAAATACGGCTCTACATAAGGTGGTAACGATTCGCTGTAGACTGTTTGTTCAGTAGGTGCACTACTTCCTCCACTTCCTCCGCCCATAATTAATCCTTGTCAAATTTAAGTTCATAAAATCTAGAAGTTTCCTTCCAGCCCTTTTCTTTCTTTATCCAGTTCCAAAATCCTGGTCTGCCTAATGCTTCTATGCCATCACATTTATTGTCTTTTGCCCATTTATATAGAGTATCAAAACCTTTATCGACCCATTCTGAATATTGTTTACCAGCTAAATGTTCTAGATTTAACATACGCAAACCACTTGGATAATCGTGTAGTTGTGTAATACCACAACCTATAATATTTAAAGTATCTGTTTCAAATATAATCCAAAGACTGCTTCTGTTTTCAATACATCTAGCATAAATATCTTTTGGATTTATTCTGCCACCAGACCTTTTGCAAGAACGCAATAATATTTTTTCGCATTTATCCCAGATCATACTTACTTGTCCAGGTAAAACTAACGATATATCAATATCTTGTTCTAGTTTTTGTGCTGTTTCATTCATGCTGGCATTACTCTGCTATCATCAATTTCTTTAGCTTGTTTGGTTGTTCCTGTTTTAGTCATGCGAATCCTATCAAGCATTGCATCTAATTTTTTAGCACCTGCATCTGAACTGCCATCACCAAGCATAGACATAGCATCTGCTGGTATTATGTATTCATCTTGTGATACAGCTACTGGTTGTGTTGAACCTATCATTCCAGTTACATCATCTTGCATACCGCCATTAGCCATGCCTTGTATTTGACCTTGAGTTTGTGATCCAGGAACTATACTTTGCAACACCTGTTCTCTTACTTGCATAAATACTTCATTACCATATTTATTAATAAAGTCTCCAACAATAGTATCGTCTTGTACTTCACCCATTAAAAATTGTATTAACTGTGCAGTTAAAGGGTCTTGCATAATTTCAGTAGGTCCACCTGCTTGCATAAAACCCATTTTATTTCTTACATCATTAGGTAATTTTGCTAAACCTTTATTGCCTTCTGGAACTGGTTTTAATTGTTTACCTTCTGCTCTAAAATCAAAGTTTGGTAAATTATTTATATCTACAGGAGGTAGATTACTAAAATCTAAAGTTGGCATATTTTGCAAGTTAGGACTTACAAAATTAGCTATATCTACGCTTTCTTCTGGAGTTGCTGGTTGTGCTATAGCTTTAGGAGTTGGATCGCCAGGAACTACATTACCTATATCACCCATACCTGGATCACTAGGCATTGGCTCTACTGAATCTTCTAATTGAGTAGGAGGTCCTGCTATAGGCATTGTTGGAAAAGGTCTTGGTTGATTTAATACAGGAGGAGGAGGTGTTTCAAACTGCACTGGTGCATATGGATCAACCATTTGTGGAACTATATCTTGTGCTTGATCTCCGTAGAAATTTTGATAACCAGTAGTTTGTGTAGGATCAAATCTTCTAGGCATAGGAGAGGGTACTTGCCTTCCCGATGTATCTAACACTGGTGCTTCACCACTAGTTATGTCTGTAGCACTAGGATTTAAATTATTAAAATATGTAGCTTCACCTTGAAATCCTGGCATAAAATATGGGTCTATAGGTGCTGCTTCTCTTTTTTGCACATATCCTGTATCTCTATAGCTACCTATATTAAAAGGATTATAAGTTCCACCATAATAACCATCTACAGCATTTTGTATTTCATTATATTCACTAGCACCTCTATTAGTATCGCCACCTCTTTGCATTTTAGTAACGCCACCTGTAGCTATAGGTATCATTTCTGGATTTTCAGCTATTATCCTTTGTCTTTCTTCTTCTTGTTCTCTAGCATTTCTTGCAAGCATATTTTCAAATGCTTCTTGTGATTCCATAATAGATGTACCACCCATACCTACTGATGCAGGTATATAAGCTCCTGGTTGTGTTAAACCAGTTAATACATTTTTGCCACCTTCTAGACTAAATCCACCTGCATCTGTAAATGCTTGTCCTAGTGTAGGATCAGCAGCTAAATATTGTTGAGAACCCTCAACAAATCCTGGTGCACCAGCAGTTCCAAAACCTGTTTGTGTAGCTTGTGCAATAGTTGGTTGTCCAGCAGCTAATGCTTGTGTTGTAGCAGTATTTACTGCTTCTTGTCCTGCTGTATTAAGACCAATGCCTGCTGCACCTTCTATTGGTGGTCCAGCTAAAGCAGGATTAATCATGGTTGGGTCTAACATAGCTGCATCAGTTGCTGCTTTTGTTGCTGCATCAGTAATTGCACCTTCTGCTGCTGCTCCTGCTTCTACACCTTGTGCTGCTGCTCCTGCACCTTGTAATGCACTACCAACACCATATCCTGTTAAACCAGCTAATAAACCTTTTTTAATATCGCCTGTTACAGCGTATTGTGCAAGACCAGAACCTAAAGCAGATGCAAGTAAAGTTTTACCAGCTAATAATCCACCTGTTCCTGCTAATAATGTACTACCTGCTAAAGAACCTAATACTGGTGCAAGAAAAGGTAAAAAGGCTTCTGGCTGTCCTGTTTGTGGATTAATTGTTATAGGCAAGGCTTGTGATAAACCTTTTACTTCTGCTGGATTAACGTGCAAAAGCATAGAATCGCCATAACGACCTTGTGATGCTACGTTTTTAGTTTGTTGTTTTATATCCATAGTTTTACCGCCTTCTTTAAATTGACTTCCATAGTTAGGATTTACTGCTGTTGATAAAATTCCTTTAAGTCTTGGATCATATTGATAACCTTGTAATTGTGGAGCAGGTCCATATACATCTTGTTGTCGTAAAAATTGTTTTGTTTCTGGATTATAAAATAATCCTTCAGGACCACTTAAATAACCTGATTTTTCATCAGGATAAAAATTCTCTAATCTATCTCTTGTAGTTGTTGTATCAGGACCTACTTCACTTGAAATTGTTGTTGTTCGATATCTTTCTTGATTATTAGCAGGAATATATTTTTTACCTACTGTTCCACCTGCAAAATCAGGTATTTCAGGATTAAATCCATATCCAGACTGCATATTTAATTCTTTAGTAATAAAGTCACTAAAAGGTTTTGATCTATCTCTTTCAGACATATCTAATTTAGGAGCTTCATTATCAAATACAGTATCTGTAACTTTAAATTTTAAAATATCATTAACAAGTTTTTTTCTTGCATTAGCTCTATAACTTTGATATTCATCATTAGAAAGTTTTTGTTTCTGTTCAACTAAATCTTCAGACATTTTTTCAACTCTATCTGCTATTTTTGGATCACTCATATTAAGTTTAAAACCAGAACGAGGGTCTGGATCACCAAATGCTCCAACTTCAATAATTAATTTTTTATCATTATTTGTTAAATTAAAATCTGTTTTATCCTGTAATAATTTATTAATAAAACCAGTACCTGTTAATTTATATGATTTAATTAAAGGATTATCTTCTTTAAACATACCAATGGTTTCTTTTAATGCTTTACCAGTAAAAATATCTTTTATTTGTGTAGGCTCAACTTTAGTTGCAACATAAGTTAAAAATTCATTAAATTGTTCTGGATTAATATCTTGCTTTTTTTCTGCCACTATCTTTCCTCTAAGGTTTCGCAACCAAATACGTTAAAACTCATATCTACTGCACTTGTATAAACTTTTAAAACATCTGCTTGATTTAATGTTATGCCAATAACAATAGCAAATGAATCATTGGCTGCTACAGATTTATCATAAAATAAAAATTGTTTATCGTCTGCACCTGCTCCTGCTACATGAGCACTTAATCTAAATGTTATTGCAGAGCCTGTTCTATTAGCTGCAACTATAGAACTTATTGTTGTTTGTGTTTTATCAGGCACTGTATAAAGCACAGTTGTTGTTGTAGCTGCTGGGTCTAACTGTCCTAATACTTTTAAACTATCAGCCATGTTTTACACCCATTAATAAAAATTGATGCCTACGAATAGATTTGCTAACACCTGATTGTTGCATTGTTTTTAATGTTCCTATTTCAGAGTTAATATCTTGAAATGCTTGTTCAATAGTTCTTCTTGTAACTGCTTCATTAACTTCATCATATTCTATATTAGCAATAGGTAGTGGTATTGTTGATTTTTCTGCCATTATCGTTTGCCATCCTGTCTAAGTTCTAATCTTAAATCTCCTAATCGCCAGCCAAAATTATCTGCTGTATTTTCTATTCTGATAGCACTTTGCCTGCTTCTTGCTCTAGTATTTGTAAATGTAGAGTTAGGAGTTACAGCAACTGTTTGTAATGTAGATAAACTTTGTAATGGATAATCTCTACCTTTAATTACAAAATTTACAATATTACCTGTATCATCTGATCCTCTGTATTCAAGGTCTGGTATAAGTTTAGATATAAACATAAAATTTTCACCATCTGGGTCTAAATCAAAATCTGATGATTCTATAAATGCTGTAAATGAAGAACCATCCGCACTATGACCTGTTTCGTGATTATATAAATAATTATTATCTGTAGTATCTAACTTACCAGTAGCTATAGGATTATCTAATATATATGCTGGATTCCAAGCTGTTCTAGTAAAGCCATCATTAGTTGTACCTATTGTCCAAGATTGTTCTAAATAATTGTATGTAATATATTTATCTACTTCAGTAGAACTAGCACTAGGATAGAACCATATAATTTCATTATGTTGTGGTATTGATGCAGCAAATACTTTAAAAGATTGAGAATAATTAAAGTCATTAAACACATGATCTAAAACAGAACATGGTAATCTTTGAGCAGAACCTGCGTATTGATAAAAAGCTCCATTATCCATAAAGAAGACTGTATTACCACCTGTTGCCATAGCATTAGGTGATATTAAAGACATACCAGTTGCTACTTCATTAAAACTAAATATAAAAGGTGCTCCAACAAAACGCATTGAAACTATGCCTGCATCTGTCCAAATAAGTATTTCTTGTCTTGTTTGCATAGCTCCTATTATTGTAGAGCCTGTAGAAAGTTGCACACCACCTGCTGAATTAGTTGCTGTAGGTGTCCAATCTACTGCACTTTCTGCATCAGAAAAACGTACTAATAGTGGGTCTATTGTTGAAGAACCTATAGGATTACATCCAAATGCAATAACATGACGATCAATATCTGACATCATTATTTGAAATACTGATGTTGGCACATTACTTGCACCAGCCCTACTACTTGCTGCTACTGCTCTTGTTCCAACTCCAGATGATTCATCCCAATAATATATTGTTCCATTTCTAGGTGCTGCAATAGTATCATCTCCAAAACTATCTAAACTCCATAATCTAAGTTGATTTGTTAATGATAAAGCTGGAGATTCACCCCATGTTCCATCACTCCATGCTCCTGAACCAAATCCACTATAAGGAACATAAACATCTAATCCAATATTTAATTGATAAGCAGCAACTGTACTAGAACCACCATTACCAGTATCTGATGAATTTGCTGTTATTTCACTACCACTAGAATCTTTTGCTTCTATTTTATAAGAGTTAGTATTAACAATCGTATCTATTTCATATTCTTGATTAAGTATTGCAGCAGTTATATTGCCACCTAAAGATACTGCATCACTAAAAGTTACAAAATCTCCCTTTACTGCACCATGTCCACTTTCAGTTACTGTTATTGTTGCATCACCATTTGATGCAGAAAAAGTTGCATCACCTGCACTTGTTGTTAATCTGATTGGTGTTATATCGTTAAAGGTTGTACCTTCTTGTGCATATAATTTTTTATGTGTTCCTAAAATATTATATTGTGATTGATTAGCAGTTTTGTAAGAACTAATTTTTCTACAAGTACCTATAAATGTATTGCTAGAATTTTTTTCCCAACCACCTATTCTTTCAGGTCTACCTTTTCTAAATCTTATTTTATCAGCATCAAACCAACCACCTTCATTAGAATAGTTTGTTCCTTCTTTATTTATGCCTGGTTTAAATACAAATTTAGAAAATGGCATTTTATACCTCTATCCATTCTTTACCTTGAAATAAAAGTGATTCAGCTTCTCTGCGTCTTACTAAACCTTCTAATACTTTACCACCTGCTTTATTCCAACGTTTTATTTGATTGGGAACTTCATCCCAACCTTTTTCATTAATCTTAATTAACATTGTACTTTTATTTAAGTTTGTAGGACCTAAGTTATATGTCCATGCTACAAGTGCATCAAATTGATTTTGTGTAAGATCAACTGTAACAGCATCATTTACATATCCACCATATTCATTTAACTCTTCTTCAAGCCATTTATCAGCTTGTTCCTGTGTACAAGTATCGCCTATTGTTACTCCTTTAGTTCTACCATAAGCAATAGTAGGAACATTAATAGCATCATAGTATGCTTGCAATTTGCAACCTTCAAATTTTTTTATTAAAGATATTCCTTCGTTTGATATATTCATTTATTCCCCTGTGGTGTAGTTACCTTTCTATAATATACAACAACTTCTTGTAACTCACTGATATAGCGTTTTAAT
>TARA_R110002050_G_scaffold40093_3_pt1 | contig 13793 bp, 9 predicted proteins | sample TARA_R110002050 | Tara Oceans TARA_R110002050 (sample SAMEA4396988) | marine metagenome | biome: Polar Biome; feature: [DCM] deep chlorophyll maximum layer (ENVO:01000326); material: water (ENVO:00002006), including particulate matter (ENVO:01000060) such as... | depth 25 m
AAGGGCAAATCGACTAATTCCCAGCGACAAATGACAAAAAACATTAAAATAATAGGCCCGGCTTACCCGTTTCGCGGCGGACTGGCTTCATACAACGAGCGACTCGCGCAGGAGTTTCAAAACCAAGGGCATCGGGTTGAAATTGAAACATTTACCATTCAATACCCCGGCATACTTTTCCCAGGAAAATCGCAATATGTTGACGGGAAAGCACCGGAGCACCTCAAAATCAAGCGAACCGTCAATTCAATCAATCCCCTCAACTGGCTGAGAATAGGAACCCGCATCCGTCGGGAAAAACCGGACTTGCTAATGGTTCGTTACTGGTTGCCATTTATGGCGCCGGCTTTAGGTACCATCTGCCGCATCGTTCGAAAAAACAAACACACCAAAGTTATTTGTCTGGCCGACAACATCGTTCCACATGAAAAGAGGCCCGGCGATCATTTGCTTACCGCCTATTTTATGAAAAGTATTGACGGCATGGTGGCCATGTCGCAATCCGTGCTCAACGACATTAACCGCTTTAACCCCAGGTTGCCCAGAGCGCTTTGCCCACACCCGCTGTTCGACAATTTTGGAGAGCGAATAGAACAGTCAAAAGCAAAAAAACTGCTTCATCTGGAACTGGAAACCAGTTACCTGCTTTTCTTTGGGTTTATTCGCGATTACAAAGGATTGGACATTCTGCTAAAAGCCTTTGCCGACCAACGACTAACAGAACGTCCGGTAAAACTGATTATCGCCGGCGAGTTTTATACCAAACCTGACCCTTATCTGAAGTTACTTGCCGACTTAAATTTAAACGAGCGTGTCATTTTACACACCGATTTTATTCCGAATGAAAAGGTGAACCAGTACTTTAGTGCAGCCGACTTGGTTGTGCAACCATACAAAAGCGCAACCCAAAGCGGTGTCACTCAAATTGGATATCATTTCGAAAAAGCCATGCTCGTGACCAATGTTGGCGGCCTTTCCGAAATTATTCCAGATCAGAAAATTGGCTATGTGGTCGAACCAAACGAAGAAGCCATTGCCGATGCCATCTTCGATTTCTATCAGAACAAGCGTCAAATCGTTTTTGAGCAAAACATCAAGGAAGAAAAAAAGAAGTTTTCGTGGGAAAACATGGTCGACGCATTTTTAACGGTTTACAACGAGATCAAATAGTCGGTTTGAATTTGTATTCTTTAGAAAACGATAACCTTGCTGACTGAACAAATACAGGAACTTATTGCTTTCATTAAAGATGAGTAAAATCTGGTTGTTTCGGGAATTCGCCCAATCCGATTTTTATAAGAAATAGACTATATTTACCCTTTGCAAATTGAAAAGGCATCATTACTTGTTGCATGACGGAGATGAATAAATTACAGACAAAAGCAGAACAGCGATTAATCGCTGACTATTACGATAATTTGACCAGTACGTTTGACCAGCGAATTAGCCAGGATGGACGCGAGCGTATTCAGAAAGCTTTTGAATTTGCAAACAGTGCTCATGCCGGCGTCAAACGGAAGTCTGGCGAACCTTACATCATCCATCCGCTGGCCGTTGCACACATTGTTTCCAGTGAAATGGGACTGGGGGCAACGTCAATCATCTCTGCGATTCTGCACGATGTTGTTGAAGACACCGACTACAATCTGGACGATATTCAAAACCTGTTTGGTGAAAAAGTCTGCAAAGTTGTTGACGGACTGACTAAACTATCGGATGAAATCACCGCCCAGCATGATTCAAAACAAGCCACCAATTTTCGAAAAATGCTGATGACCCTTTCGGATGATGTCCGGGTGATCCTGATTAAGCTGGCTGACCGACTTCACAACATGCGTACACTCGACAGCATGCCGCTTCCCAAGCAACTGAAAATTGCTGCTGAAACGCTCTATATTTTTGCTCCATTGGCTCACCGCCTGGGTTTGTACTCCATAAAAACGGAGCTGGAAGATCTCAGTTTAAAATACAAACAGCCGGAAACCTACAACCAGATTGTTTTTCGCCTTCACAGCCAACGCGAGCGACGAGAATCCATGATTGACATATTTGTTAAGCCAATTCAGGAACAACTGGAAAGCGAAGGAATTGAGTTTACAGTCTCCGGCCGGTTAAAATCCATTTATTCCATTTGGAATAAAATGCAAACCAAAGGGGTGTCATTCGACGAAGTATATGACTTAATGGCCATTCGAATTGTATTTAAACCAAAAGCAAACGTATCGGAAAAGCGGCAATGTTTTGATATTCTTTCGCTAATTACTGATATTTACAAACCCAAGCCCGACCGGATTCGTGACTGGATAACCATTCCCAAGGCCAATGGTTACGAAGCGCTTCATGTTACCGTGATGAGCCCCCAGGGAAAATGGGTGGAAGTACAAATCAGAACTGAGCGAATGGATGAAATCGCTGAACGTGGTTTTGCAGCCCATTACAACTACAAATACAAAGGTATCCAGTCGCCCGAAACGGAACTCGACAAATGGCTCGAAAAGATCAGGGAAATGCTTCAAAATCCCGAGTCAGATGCCATGGAGTTTCTGGATGAATTTAAAATGAATTTATTCTCCTCAGAAATTGTCATTTTCACCCCGAAGGGCGATATGATTAACCTACCCAAAGGGGCTACCGTAATCGATTTTGCCTACGAAATTCATACCGACCTTGGGAATCATTGCATCGGTGCAAAAATCAACCATAAGCTGGTGCCGGTCAGTTATGTCCTGCAAAGCGGTGACCAAGTTGAATTGCTGACGTCAAAAACGCAAAGCCCGGATCTATCGTGGCTACAGTTTATGACAACTGCCAGAGCAAAATCGAAGGTCAAGCAAGCATTCAAACTGGATAAAAAAATGCACCTTGAGAAAGGACGTGAGATCATTGAAAACAAGCTCAAAGAACACAAAATAAAACCATCATCTGACACTTTAAAAAAATTAACATCACACTACAATCTCTCGAACAAAGACCAATTGTATGCTCATGTTGGTATGGGATTCATTCAAATTGATGATTTGGAAAGTATCTTGAAGTCGCGACGCGAAAACAAACTAGCTAAATATTGGAAGCTTTCCTTTGGAAAAAACAAGGAAGAAGAAAGCGAGTTGGAGCTCGAACTTCCAAAAACACAGATTAACAAAAAAAATACCTTCTTATTGAAAGAAGATCCCGATGAGACCAACTATACGCTGGCTAAGTGTTGCCAGCCCATTCCCGGAGATAATGTGCTGGGGTACATGACCTCAAACAATCATGTGATTATCCATAAGCGCAATTGCCCGGAAGCCAATAAACTAATGTCGCAACAAGGTGACCGGATTATCACCGCCGAATGGACAAATTTTAAAAAACGCTCCTACCTTACCCGTATCAAAATCAACGGATTCGATCGCGTTGGAATTGTCAGCGAGGTTACCAACATCATCTCGAAACAAAACAACATCAACATGCGAACGGTCCTGTTCGACACCCACGATGGCATTTTTGAGGGTGACCTGTTTATCTACATTCACAACCTCGATGACTTGAATAAATTAATTTCCCGATTAATGAAAATCAAGGGAATAGACACCATTGAGCGCATTGAAAAAATCGAGAATTAGTTTTTATTTAGTCTAAACAATGCTTATTTTTTACTATTTTTGAGCTCTATTTTAAATTGGTTTAAATATGAATAACCATAAGACGAAAGATACTGTGAAAAACATGTTCACAGAATACTTGGAAAAAAATGGGCATAGGAAAACGCCGGAACGATTCGCCATACTCGACGAAATCTATTCGCGTGAAGGGCATTTCGATATTGAATCGCTTTATATTTCAATGAAAAATAAAAATTACCGGGTAAGCAGGGCAACACTATATAACACCATCGATTTGTTACTGGAGTGTAAACTTGTGGTTAAACATCAGTTTGGAAAAAACATTGCCCAATTCGAAAAAGCCTTTGCCACTTTGCAGCACGACCACTTGATTGACACCACCAGTGGCGTTGTAAAAGAGTTCTACGATCCTCGTATTCGCGAAATCATTGAAGAAGCCTGTTTAAAATTTAATTTCAAGCTTTCCCACCACACCTTATACATTTATGGAAAAAGCATTGAACCTTAACTTGTTTTATACTCATTATAAATAACAACCTCTGGTGAAACAGAGGTTTTTTTGTGCCCGAATGAAAAAATAATTCTTAATTTTATTCGCCAAATAATTTTCATTTCGGCACCGTAGAAGGCAATCTCTCTAATAGATTCAATTTCTGCGGTTTAATTATGCTTGAAAATTTGTAAACCAAATAGAATGAAAGTAGATGTTATTTTAGGTCTCCAATGGGGAGATGAAGGAAAAGGAAAAATTGTTGACGTCTTAACCCCAAAATATGATGCCATATCGCGGTTTCAAGGCGGTCCCAATGCCGGCCACACCTTGGAAATCGACAACTTCAAACACGTATTGCACTCCATTCCCTCAGGAATTTTTCACGAAAATAAAGTGAACCTAATCGGAAATGGGGTTGTCTTGGATCCTTTAGTTTTCAAAAAAGAAATCGAGTCATTAAAAAAGCACGGTCTTAACCTACGCAAAAACCTTTATATTTCGAAGAAAGCCCATTTAATTCTACCAACTCACAAATTATTGGATGCTGCTTCGGAAACTGCAAAAGGTGATACTAAAATTGGTTCAACGCTGAAAGGAATAGGCCCAACTTACAAGGACAAAATTGGCCGTGACGGATTGCGTGTTGGCGATTTGGGTGAGGGGTTTGAGCAGAAATATGCCGAACGGACCAACGCACACAAAGAACTGCTCGAGAAGTTCTTTCAGTTCGACTATCAGGAACTGCTCGCTGAAGTAGAAAAAGACTGGTTTGAAGGAATTGAAGTATTGAAAGAATTTACCTTTGTCGACAGCGAGCACATGGTAAACGACCTGCTATTGGAAGGCAAATCGGTGTTGGCAGAAGGAGCTCAGGGCACCCTGCTCGACATTGACTTTGGGTCTTACCCTTTTGTCACTTCGTCGAACACCATTTCAGCCGGAGCTTGCACCGGATTAGGAATCGCCCCTCAAAAAATTGGTCGGGTTTTCGGGATTTTCAAAGCCTATTGCACACGCGTAGGAATGGGACCTTTCCCAACGGAACTTCACGATGAAACCGGACAGAAATTACGTGATGCAGGAAACGAGTACGGATCGACTACCGGACGTCCACGCCGCTGTGGCTGGCTGGATTTGGTAGCTTTAAAATATTCGATCATGATCAACGGCGTAACAGAGCTGTTTATGATGAAGGGGGATGTTTTGGATGATTTTGATACGATAAAAGTATGCGTGGGCTATGAAATTGACGGAGAAGTGGTTGACAAGTTTCCGTTTGAACTTGACGACAAGGTGAAACCAATTTACGTAGAGCTTCCGGGCTGGAACACCGACTTGTCCAAAATGGCCCATCAAAATGAGTTTCCGGAGGAGTTGAATAACTACATCAATTTCATTGAAGACGAGACCGGACTTCCAATTACCATTACATCTGTTGGTCCCAACCGGTCGCAAACCATCCTTACCGGAAAAGAATAGCAGGCTTAATCCATAAAATAACGAAGAAGAGCCTCACTGTGGGGCTCTTTTTGCTTGTTTTCACCAGCAATTCTTTCTAAAGTTCAGTTAAAATATTACTTTTAGCAGACTTATTTCATATTAATCAACGATACTGTCGCAAAAATCCTGACTAATCGATTTTTTTAGTGCGTGAAAAAATTGAGGGATTAGTGCCCAGAGTTCGAATTAGGCAGGTCTACATGCGACTGAAATAAGCCATTGCGATTTGAAAATAAGATAATTAAGGCCCATTTGGTTTTATTATCTGAAGGACGTTCGAAAATTTTTCTACGAGAGAGAAGTTTTGGAAAGCAGTTTACTGAAACCAAAAATGAATGAACGTTTATGGATATTGTGCGCCCGACTCTAATCCTCGATAAAGAGGTCTGTCTTCGAAACATTGAAAGAATGGCTGAAAAAGCAAAGACAAAAAATTTGCTGTTCAGGCCTCATTTTAAAACCCACCAATCCGCAACCGTGGGAGAATGGTTTCGTGATGCCGGCATTACGGCCATTACGGTATCGTCCGTTCAAATGGCCAGTTATTTTGCTAAACACGGATGGAACGACATCACGATCGCAATTCCGGTTAACGTCCTTGAAATTAACCAGATCAATTCTTTGGCTAAAAAAATAAAACTTAACCTGTTGGTTGAGAATAAGGATGCTCTGACCCATTTATCCAAGTTCATCAAATCTCCCGTTGGTTTATTTATTGAGATTGACACTGGTCATAACCGTACAGGAATCATGGCCAGCAAAACGAACCAAATTGATAATTTGCTTGAGATCATCAAACAAAATCCGGCCATTCAATTCAAAGGATTTCTAACCCACGCCGGCCACACCTACAAAGCGAAAACCCGGCACGAAATCTACAACTTTCATTTTGACGCCCTGCTGAAGATGCGTTCGCTCAAAAGCCGGTATAAAAAAGATTGGCCCGACCTGATTGTTTCAATGGGTGATACCCCATCGCAAAGCATTTGCGAAAACTTTGACGGAGTGGACGAAATACGCCCCGGCAACTTTGTCTTTTACGACCTGATGCAACTCAAACTGGGCAGTTGTAATTTTGAAGATATTGCTATTCGGTTGGTGTGTCCCGTAATCGCCAAGCATGGCTCACGTAACGAAGTTACGATTTATGGAGGAGCAATTCACATCTCCAAAGATTCCATCATCAACATTGACGGGAAAAGTCTCTACGGTCAGATTGTCATCCGTCAGGGGAATGAAAAGATTCTGTTGGACGAAAAAAATTACCTGTGTGACATGTCCCAGGAAAATGGCATTCTGAAAATAACGTATAAGGATTTTCACCTGATTAATGTGGGCGACTTGGTTGAAATAATTCCAGTACACAGCTGCCTCACAGCAAATTTAATGGGAAGCTATTACACGACGGAAGGAGAACACTTATCAATGATCCCCAAAGATCAGGAACATTCCAGCTCCCGGGTCAAAGCTTCCAAATAGCTTGTTATCGGATACAGTTTTTCATCGTACCAAAGCGATGCAAAATACAGTCCAATGGGCGATGCTTTCAAACCGTTTTGCTGGTAGTTTCTATCCAGCCAACTGAATGCGGAAAGACAAACTTCGTCGTACGCTTTGCCTGCGAGTGCAGAAATTGCCAAAGCGGTTTCCTCAGTTGTTCCTGATATCGCTTTTCCACCCCCCCAGCTACCATCGTCATTCTGGACGTTCAGTAAAAACTGTTCACCGAACTGAATCAAATCCTTAACGTTCTCCCTGATCAACAAATCAAGCCACCCATGCGACAAGACATCATTCAAATAAGTCAGTACTTTGGCGGTTCCATAAACAGGATTAGTGTGATCAACGGCGTGCTGGTTGCCAAACCACAAAGGAAGCCAGCTCCCATCTTGCCGTTGATACTTCTGCAGGTAACTGAGCATCCGCAGAAAAGCCTTCCGGTACTGTTTGAGAACGTTCAGGCTTAACTCGCCGTCGTAAGCATTCAGGCAGGCCGAAAAAGCTAACAAACTATGTCCGGTCAAATCTGCACAACTTTGGTCAAAAGGCAGTTTTCCCCACCCTTTGGAGAAAGTTGGAACGCCGCCATCGCTATTTTGCAGCTTCAACAACCAATCGCATCCCGCCAAGACCACGTCCTTCACCTCTTCTTTAGGTTGAAGTAGGAGCAAAGCCAAAATCACACCTGGTGTATCATCGCCATCAGGTACCGAACCACTGTGATTGGTCCAACCCCAACCGCCCCGCTGGCTTCCGTTGAACGGATGGATAGTTCGATTTTGAGTTTTTTTCAAATGTTCAGCCAAACGTGTTTGCATTTCCGGAGTCAGTACTTCGTCCTTTTTCGTCCGGAAGGCTTTTACAGCTAACGTTGTTACCCAGGTTGACAAATTGATATCAATCGGCCAGCTTCCGTCAGCGCGTTGGGTTTTCTTTAAAAATCGAATGCCTTGTTCAACCACTTTCAGCTCACGGTAGCTGGCTTCAATCAAGCTCAATACCACGAAGGCGGTGAGCGGAATGGCTTCCAGAAAACCACCACTCGCGGGCATCAGTTTATGTAACAAGGCCAAAGCCGGTTTAATCGACCACTTTCGGACCAGACGTCCAAAAGCACTTGATGGTTTCTTGGTAAAAACCACGATACCAACGGCAATCAAAGCCGGGATGGCATAGCTAACCACACTTAAGTTTAGCATCCTGTAGAATTTGCGTGGCAACAAAGCCAATTCAAAAGGCAACTGCGGAATGTGCCGGAACGCTTCACCCCCGGGCACACCACATAATCCGCATAGAGTCAGGATTGGAACCGAAAAGGTATAATCTTTCTGATAATGATTAAGAATGATTTTCGCAACCTGGGCAGAGTGAACATCGATATTTTGTGAAGCCAGATAAGCTGCGATCTTCGTTTGCAACCGGGCGGTTGACTGATCTTTTTGGGCATACAGGTTGGTGGCAGCATAAACCAGCAGACTGGTGCTCACATTACCCGGACTTTCGGGAGTATCTCCAAAACTGCCATCGATATTCACATTTGATTGTAGCCATCTCAAACCTTTTTGGATTTCCGCTTGGTGCGCTTTCGGATCGTGAAAGTGTAAGGCCGCAACAGCGACTGCCACTCCCAGCGCGCTCGAAGAAAGCTCACCCGTCCAAAACCCCTGCGGATTCATTTCGTCAAGCAGAAGTTTTGAAAGTTCATGAAAACGGCTTTGTAAATCTTGCTTTGTCAATGATATATTCTTTAGTTGATCACAAACGATTCTTCTAATTTAATCATCCGCCAGGCAACCCAAAGCCAGCAAACCATAAAAGGTATATTCCAAATCGCGGGTGGCATCGCCATCGCCCGATAAAAAAGCGCCCTGATCAAAGTTTTGCTCAATAAACTTAAAACAAGTTGGAGCGATCAGTCGCAGATCGAACCCGGTTTTCTGCAAGGCAAATAATGACACGCCCATCGACAGCATGTCGCCGGTTTCAACTTGTTCAAAACTTCTAAATCCAATCCCTTCATTAAAATAGCCAACTAGCTGCTGCTGCATCTTCTCCGTCTTCAAGCCTACTTCATCACGTGCTACTGTCAACGCGGCAACCAGGCTGGCCGGTGAACCTACAGGCGGCTTATACCAGCGCAACAGCATCCGAACAAAAAAATAGAGCCAACGTTTTTTGCCATAGCGGGCGTCGAAAACCAGTAAAAACAAAAAAAGCTGGTATGAAAAGTTAATCGGGTGATCACGCCTAAACAATTCCCTGAAAAACGTGAACGGCCCTTCTTTCTTCTGGGAAAAAGCTTGTTGAATTAACATCCCGGCAAAGCGGTCAACCGGGTTGGTTTCGGCCTTCCGGTCCCGGACAAAATCATTTAAACGATTCAATTCAGCACCCAGATTTAAAGCCGATGCAAGCCAGAACCCAAACAACGAATAATACAAATCCGGTTGCTCCCCTCGATCCATAAAACCACCGCTGCGGTGCTGCCGGCCAACAACAAATCGCATGATTTCCTGTCGACTTGCCTCATCAAGCAGATGCAGCCCGGCTTGCAAGTGATGAATAAATTGCCGGTAAATTGGACTATGGTTTCTATCGGGACTCATAATTGATGCGATCAGAAAATTTTCCCCATCACGCCGTATAAGCTGAGCTTCAACTTTAGATTCTGCAATTGATCAAGCTCTTTGTAACATTTATTAACATAGAGGTTCAAGAATGCCTCAGCATGCCGATCAACCTGCTCATCAATAATCATCTGACGCAACTGGATAGAGTCCATTTTTTCAAGCTCGGCCATCCTTGCCTGGTGCCCGTTTTCAGAATACCGTTCGTTTAACAGAGCCATCAAAAAGGGGAAATGCTGCATTTGTCCCAGCGAGTCTTCCTCGTGGAATTCATTCAAATCATCCCGAATTTGGTAGGCGATTCCAAACCAGTCAGAGAAAGTTTCCAGGCGATTCAACTCCGCTTCAGAGGCTTTGCCATGAATCGCGCCAAGCAACAAAGCAACTTTCACAGCTTCCCCGGTTTTCTGGGTGAAAATTTTCAACAGCTGATCCACTCCCATGGAACGAAAATCACTGCCTAGCATCAAATCTGCCCCCTGACCAGTTGCCAGGTTTACGTGTGATGAAGAAACGACACGCAATGACTCAGCTAAAAGTTTTGGTTGAACCGGCAGATTGGCGAGCAGTTGATATCCTTTTCCGATCAGGTAATCGCCCACATTGATGGCCACCGGAATGCCGTTCGTCTTATGCAGGGTTTCCTGGTCATACCGAAAATCATCGCCGTCTTCAATATCATCGTGGATGAGCGAAGCTTTGTGAAAACATTCAATAATGATTGCCAAGGCCATTTGTATTTCCTCGCGAACTTCCGCTGAATAAGAGCGATAAGCCAGCACCGTCAACAAGGGGCGGATCCTTTGTCCTCCCATCACCAGCATGCGTTTGGCCAGTTTCTCAGTCACATCATGGGCACGGAAAAAATCTTGCAAGGCAAATTCTGTAAAATAATCCTGTACCTGATCTTTCAGCGAAGAAACCGAAAGCGGTTGTTTCTCCGGATTCGGCTTCAACTGGTGCATTTCTTCAAACAGCCAGCCATAATCGACATTCGTATTTTCGCAACCATCGTACAACAGTGGCAGCCCCAAAACCGGAACGGCAGAACGAGAAACAGGCTCGAACGAACGCTGCAGTACCGGCATGCAACTCACACCGATCACCGCGTCAATCGCTCCCTCCTCAACCAAGCCAACGGCTACGGTTGTACCTTCGGCAACCAGCGTGGTGTACCCCAAAGCTTCAGCTTTGTTGAGTACCGAATCAATCTGGCAGCCTTTACAGCTGGCACAAATCAGTCCCAGCGAATCCATTTCTGCCTGGCAGCTCAGCGTATTTTTCAGGCATTGGGGCAACAAGAGTAAACGACGATCAAAAGGTGTGGCCGCCACCACCTCACGCCAAATTTCATTGCCGCAAAGTACAATGGCAAAATCCAGGTAGTCAGCTTCGGCTCCAAGGTTTTGAATAACCTCCGATGCCAATTCCTCCAGACGGTCAAAATCAGCAGGCGGTACGATATGTTTCTCCGCGACCAGCCGAACGGCTTCCTTACGAAGCGTATTGCGCAACCTGACATCCGTCGGTACTTTTAAAAGTCGTTGTGTTTTAATCATCTTCTTATCCATAAGCGCCCAATCCAAAGAAAGCGCGTTTTTTCGCAAATTTATAAGCCCAGCTTTTTTCGGGAATGGGCTTGCCCGAACCATGACTGCAAACGCTCTCCATCGCCCGCAAGCGTACAGCTTCGTTATCCCTTCCCGAGGTGTCTGTAGCTTCGTATTTTTCAACAAAATCAACCAGCCACTGCGGATCTTCCATGATAATGCAGCCCGATGTTTTCTTCGGAATTTCCACTTTTATATTTCTCAGAAAAGCAGAGGTGCGATAAATTTCCTCCAAAGGTTTATCGCCAACCCGGTCAGTGGCAAACTGAATCACCGGGCAAGGCTCAATGTAGCCAGACGCATTAATGTGGTGGCTCAAGCCACTGGCTGCGGGACAGAGCCCTTGTCCTTCGCCATCCCAGTAAGCATCAATAATGGCCAGATCATATTTCGTGCGCGCTTCCACCATGTGAATGCGCAGTTGTTCAATTTCTTCACGGCTCAGGCTCAGTTCAACCGTGGCATTTTCGCCCACCGGCCGGTAAATGTAATACCACAGGTAAGTGACACCTTTCTCAATCAATGAGTGAATAAAATCAGGCGACATGGCCAGCTCCAGGTTCGACCTGCAAACGCTCATGGCCACCCCGGTAACCAAGCCTGCATGGGTCGCGTGGTCAATCGCTTCGTGGGTTCGCTGCCATACATCTTTCCCGCCACGGCGAACGTCCGCCACAACTTCATCGCCTTCAAAGCTGATTAAAGGCGTAACATTGGCGCACTTCCGAAGCTTCTCCGCTACTTCGGGTGTCAATAGGGTGCCGTTGGTAAACAACTGGAAATAGCAGTCGGAATGTTTTTCGAACACATCGAAAAGCGGTTTGTAAAGCAACGGCTCTCCGCCCAGAATCCCAAAAAAGTATGAGCCCTGCGCTTTGGTTTCGGTAATGATCTGATCGAGCTGTTCGGCCGACATCCGGCTGTTCTTTTTCTTGCCCATCACCCAGCATCCCTGGCAATTCAGGTTACAATCGTCGGTGACCGAAATGAAGTGGAAGGCTGGAAAAAATTCACCCTTCTTTAGCCGTTTCTGAAAGCGGTTGAAACTGAGCGCACCTTTGATTCCCAAGTTATAAATAAATTTATAGAGACACCGTTTGTCGGTTCTAAACAGTAATTGTTTCAGCATGTTATTTTGGTTTTTGCGCCCCTTGTTTAAATTCTTCCAATGCTTTTCGTCGTTCTTCTTCGGCCATTTGCACCACACCTTGTCTGAAAATATTCTTTCGTGTCTGGTTGCGCTCATTCAGCAAAACAAACAAGCCCTCCTTTTTTCCGGCAGGCTGTGCCGACTTTTCTCCGGGTATGGCACCTGCCAGTACTGAATTTTCCGCCAAACGCGGGAACATAATAGCTGAGCTTGGACAAGTCCGCCCGCAAGCCGGGCAATTATTCTTACAAGCCAGTGGATTCACGACCGTCAAGCTCTTTTTATCGTAAGCGTAAACCCCAAACATGCAAAAGCGGGCACATTGTCCGCAAAGGGTGCAAAGCGATTGGTCGATCACCGGAAACCAAGCCGGCACATCAAGTTCGCTAACCTGCACCTGGTAGCAGGCCTCGCCGGATTTCAACTGATAAGTATTGCTTAGTTTTTCCAGAATTTGTTCTGTAGAAAGCTCCTTGAAATTCAGCATCTCAAACCCTCCAAGGTCAATCCCGGCTTGCCGAAGCATATTTTCAACAGCCCTTGGATAACAAGCCACCACCAACTTTCTGTCATATCGTTGGCCAAGGGTTTGCAGCACATCTTTTTCATGTACCGAAAGGGCACACAAGTCGCGTAACTCATACACATCGGTATCCAACTGTTGAAAAGCATTGGCCAGTTGGTCTGTCTTCTCACGGGAAACTACATCAGCTCCACATCGACAAAAAAGAATACAGGTACTATTACTCATCCAGGGTTTCAGATTTAATTAGCTAAATAAATTAAAATCTGCTCAATTGAGAAATTCATGCTGTACTTCTACGGCAGCATTAACAAGTTTTTACAAATAGTGTGATGGAGAATTAAAAACGCCCATCACAAATTCGCGAAACATCGATAGTCCCAAGGATTTGAAGGACGAGAAAAACAGTTTTATAAGCCGAATTACCCCGAAAGGTTATTTAGATTGAAAATAAATAAAGGTTTCCTGACAATCTCTGTATCAAAAATTAAACTGATTTTGATAGCTTATCTCCGAAAAGTTCACCTGTTAATCACTAAAAAATCAATCTAACAAACTAGCCATACTAAAGCAATCACTCCTATTATTTTTGACTTATGAAAACCAAAACTACCACAACGCTAATCGTTCTGTTACTTATTATTGGTCAAATATCGATTTACGCCCAGAAACCACCCGCCAAATTTGGAAAAATAGACGAAAGTGAGTTTGAGAACAAATTCTGTCCCATTGACTCCAACGCACACGCCTTTTTTATATTTGATTATGGAACGACTAACTTCAAA
>TARA_R110002050_G_scaffold5040_3_pt1 | contig 13786 bp, 10 predicted proteins | sample TARA_R110002050 | Tara Oceans TARA_R110002050 (sample SAMEA4396988) | marine metagenome | biome: Polar Biome; feature: [DCM] deep chlorophyll maximum layer (ENVO:01000326); material: water (ENVO:00002006), including particulate matter (ENVO:01000060) such as... | depth 25 m
TAATATAACTCTAATTTAACAATTACTTAACAATTGATTTAAAATTTAATAAATAGGTTACAAACTTTAATTTTCTCTCAGTTAAGAGATATAATCTTTTAAGTAGCTAAAACGTTCCGTAAGTTTTCCGTCTTTGGTCATTCTTGCTCTATTAAGTACTCCGTCTTTATCACCATTAAAAAATGCAGGAATAACATTTTTTATAAATGCATCACCAAAACCTTCACTAGCATCTCTAGGTAACTCACATGGCAAATTGTCTATGGCCATAACAGCAATAACATGCTCATTTTTGAAATCTGCTTCAGACTCCGTCTCTGGATCATAGCCATAAATTGGATCTGCTATCGTAGAAGGTCTAATGGTCGATGCCACGGGACCATCTATATCACAGCTTACATCTGCAACAACCCGTATCTTAAAATCTTTTTGTTTTGCATCTTCCCTAGTAAATAGATATGGAGCGCCCTGACCATAAAAATGACCGGCAATGTAGAAATCTGTAACCTTTGCAAACCTAAAAAAGTTAGACTTGTATTCTTCTGGGTGCGCAAAAAAATTGGCTTTATTACCGCGTACCCCATCTTTTCGCTTATTATACTCACCGGCGTCTATTTGACAATAAACAGGCTCGTTGAAGGTTTCTTCTAAATACTCGGTAACATTTACACGTTTCATGCCCATACCATCCAACATTTCCCTAGCTCCATTACCAACTCTACCTCTACCGGTAAGCAATACTTTGATATTTGGTAATTCCAATTTTTTAAGCGCTTCAATTAATGCTTGTTGATCAGGTAAATCATTAGCTTTTGGTAATTGAAAAATATCATATTTAAGTCCGTATGTCCTAAAACCATTATAAGCTCCAACAATACCGGCATATCTGCCAAACGCAACAACACGTTGCTCTTGTTTATTGGTAATCACTTCATGGTCGTACAATTCTATATTCTTCTCTAAAATGGCTCGGAGCAAATCTCTATTATAAGGTTGCTTTTTAATGGTATGGGAAAAGAAAAAGTATTTTTTATTGGGAATAAGGGCATCAATAGGCACTTCTTTAACACCTAAAAGAACATCGCACTGATCCATTTCATTAGCCACAGTAATACCTAAATCACTATAGGCATTATCTTCATAAGCTCTTATAAGGGAAGGTTCTACAACTATTTCTGCCTTATTATAGGTTTTTAAGACTTTTTGACATGCTTTTGGCGATAGAACCACACGCTTATCTGGCGGATTCTTACGTTCTCTAATGATTCCGAACTTCATATGGGTTTGGTATAAATATTGCACTAAATTATACAATTAGAAACACTTTAGCTTGGGTCTAAATAAAATTATAGCGGTTGCTAAAGATTTGTTAGCTTTGCTGCCCGCTATTTATTAGCGTTATGTTTTTAAAAAGACATAGAACGGTATTTAGAGTAATAAAGTTCTTATACATATTGGGGCCGACCGGTTTTGACAGCGAGACCAGTTGGAATGTAAGCATGTCGAGCGCTGGGAAACAGCTCGTTAATCTCATTTTTCACACTTTTAATTGGCGAAAATAATTACGCTCTTGCCGCTTAATCTGAATTATAGTAAGATTAGCCTCGTCCCTACAAGGTAGGGAAGCGAGATGTTCCTGAATAGCCCTTGTTGATGGCGATTCTTATAGGAGCACCAGAAAAGTCAACATAAGGGTGTTCGCTCGCTTTGGCGACACCACCAAAATCTTAAGAAGATAAGTGTGTATTAGGCGGTTTCTGGTCAGGTACACATCGAAAATTAATCAGATCCTAAGCATGTAGAAAACATTTTAATTGCTTGTTTGGACGAGGGTTCGAATCCCTCCGGCTCCACTAAACAAAAATAAAACCACCCAAAAGGTGGTTTTATTCGTTTAAATATGGCTTATACCCTACCCAGCATTAGACTTAATATTAGAGAAATCCCCTTTAGCCAATTTCTCTTTTTCTATAAATAGCATTAAATATCCACGACCGTTCCAATACAAACCAAAACCGGATTGATAACGCAAGGTTAATAATGATGTCCAATTTTCATTTTCCCTTGGATAAGCTTTTAGTGAATTATAATAAGGGTAGCCTAATAAATAACTATCGTATTTTTTATCTGTTTGCTCCAATACCTTAGTACAGACATAGTTGACTTGTCTTTTATTCAGTCCTTTGGTTTTGTACAGTTCTGGCTTAAAAGGAATATCTACTTCTTGTTTGAAAATTACATCTAATGAATACTTATCTGGAAAATTAGGATTGTCATATGCCTTTAAATCTTCAATATTTTCAAAATAGAAGACCTTCGCATAGTTATCATTTGTCCAAGCTATTGTATTTTCCTCATTGTACGCTACAAATATGCTTAACAAACCTTTCTTTGGCAGTTGGTTTTCACCCGGTGGTAGTTCACTTAGATTAAATTGTGCTATAAATCTATAGTCACCAAACTTATGCCTAGGCCATTCAAAATTCTCTGGTACTAGCGGGTTGCCTCCATATTTACTGAGCCCCTTTACATCAAAAACAGTTGCTTGCTCAATTTTTATTGCAGGAAGCATAATCGACCGTAAATAATCATCCTTCTGGTCCAAATCATATTTTCCTGCTATTATAATCTCGTTAAGATCTTTAATATCCATCGTCCGCTTTTACCACTTTAAAATTGGTTCCTCTTTCCAAATGACCAACCTAAATTCTTCATAGTGTTTCCCCGTTGCAATGGTATGGTCATCTCTAAGTCCTTTATCTAGTTGTAATTTATGAAGCATACCAGATGACGATCCTACCCATAGTGTTTTTTCATCATCAGAAATGGTCATACCACTTATGGTAGACCCCAGAAAATATCTCCACATACAATTTCCTTTAGTATCAACTGCTCTAATATACCCAAAGGCATCACCCAAAATATAGTAGGTAGCTGTTGCCACACCACAATACACTCGCATTTCTTCATCTACCACGGTATACTGATCACTTTCTTCATAGGCAGGGATACTTAAATTCTCAAAATCAGTAGTGGCTACCCCAATAGTAATACCGTTATAAAAGTGGCAAGAATTGGTTATCAACTGATTATCATCTTTAGAAAAAAGGCAAAAATCCGGATAGGATGATTGCGGACCTACAGCACCTACTTCGGTACCGTTTTGGTCCAATATTCTATGATCGCTACATTGGTCACCTACAACAATGTATTTGTTATCATTGGAAAGCGTTGCATTCTCCATATCAATATATGGCTCCCATTCTTCATCCTCTGGGTCAGGTAAAGGGTGAATCATTTTCTCATTATTTTTAGTGATGATAAAAATACCTTCAGAAGTTACCATAAGTACTTTTTTACCGTCATTAAACGGAATCAATTCCGTTATTCCCAAATTCTTTGCGGTCTCTAGCTCAAATGTTTCAATAATATTGCCTTCCCAACCTTGGGTGGTTACAATGGTATTATTCGTTACAATGGCAAATACATTATTAAGTTTAGATTTACCAATGGCGCCTATAGTACTTTCTAATGCAATGACCTGGTCACCTTTTAGAAGATATGCTTGTCTTTTCTGATAAGCGGTACCCACCATGAACACAATTTTTTGATTATCTATAAAAAATAGTTGCTGTATACTTTGTGATTTCTCTTTCATGAACTGCACCATTGGAGAATGAGCAGGTGGAAAATCATTTCTAAAGGCATTAACAGTATTATTATTATTGGCTTCTTTTAATAGTTGAAAAACAGCTTCTGCCAAGTGATCTCTTTTATCTTCGGGCTCTTTACCTTTCCAATTATCCCATCCATTGGTTTCGCCAAATTCAACCATTTTATTTACATCAGAAGCATATTTACTTCCTTTAGAATTCCATTCTTTTTTGATATCGTCAATATTCATTCCTGATTTTTTTAATTTATTAAGTATGGATCGGATCATGTTTATCTTCTAATTAAAAAGAATAGCTGTGTTGTTATTGATACTAAATTTAGCAGCATCAATTAGTGATGCGCATACTAAAATTTCAATCCAGAAATCGCCATTTTTCTGTATTATTTCATTTAACTGTTGAACATTCATAATATCATTGTTGTCATCTAACTCAATACCCAAATACTTAGTGAGACCTTTTAGTTCTTCGAGCAAGCTGTAAGATGAACCGATCATGGCACCGGGTACACGAGCTTCTTCGATATCAAAAAGCACTTCTGGCATTTTTACGGGAAGATAAAAACCCTCGGCATCTGAATGGGTCAGCAAGTGACTTTCCATATACGAATAGTGATCTTCTAAAACTGAATCTACACCAGGATCTTCATTTGGGGAAAAAGGCTTAGGCTTCCAATTCTCGTCGTCTTCATTTTCCCAAGCATGTGCTAGAAATCGTCTTAAATGGTGCAAAAAACTATAAGGAAAACCGCCAAATTGTAACGCTTCATTTTCCATCTCCTCAGGTTCATTATGCGGTTCTAAATTATTTGTAGCAAGAACAACATTGATATTTTGAAAGATTTTTTTATAAGCATTGTAGGCTTCAGGCTCACTACCTTTAAACTCTGCCAACATTCCGCTTGTAATTTCTAAACCCATAATTTTTTCTGTTATAATAGGTATCAAATGTATACATAGCATGGTTTTCATATATCCCTGAAACCAATGAATTCTTTATTTCCTAGATTTCTATTGTTACTATGTACGATTCCCTTTAAATGAAAAAACACGCTAATTATGCGTACTTTTTTGACTATTGTTATTTACACGACCAATCAAATCCACTCGGCATCAACGCCAAGAATAATCAGTTCGTCACATATATGCTCTTTTGCATAGCATAACGTAGCTTTCTTTAAATTGGGAAAGTGTTCAATATCATCGCTACGTTCAATATCCCAAAATTCAACCGCACCACCGGAGAAAGGGGAAAGGTTCATATAAATATCATTACCCCCATCTTGATAAATTTCGGTAATCTCGGGTGCCAAACGTTTTGGTATGGGTAATTTTTTAAAGTATTGGGTTACTTCATCTATGGGGTCATAACCTTCTTCATCAATATCTATTTCACGATCCTTATACCAATCTGCAAACTCGTACAAATCGAATTTTGGTTTCAATAATCCCTTTATATACATCAACTCTTCTATGATGGAAAGCTTGAATCCGAAATCGGTAAACTCTATTTCCTCCTCATCAATTGGCTTAATGGTGTATTTGTCTGCCGGTATTCCTTCTCCACGAACATAAGGTTTGTGCGCACTAACTTCAATAGCTCTTACAAGTTTATTTTTTACACTGAACCACGCACTTAATCCGTTTTTCACCAAAGCACCAGAATCATCGCCCTTAAATGTCTTTACACGTTCGCTTTCATGGGTTTTGTAATACTCACGGATATCTTCACCGTTATAATTAAATGTTCCAGTAAAGATTGTTTTAGGACTAAAATCATAGGTTGAAATTTCAAATTCAAACCCTAAGGATTTTACTAGTTTACCATCAGAGGAATACGCAATAATCCCTAAATCATCCCAAACAAAAAGCGTATTATTCTTTCCTTTATGTTCTCTACATTCTGGGGTAATAATCTCCTTTAATGCTCCTATTAAAACAGGAAATTGTACTGCAACGGAATTGATTTGAAAACTATCCGAAGAAAATTCTATATTGACCATAAGCTATTTATATATTAGATTATAAAGGTTTTTGGGTTCTTACAAGCTCTTTAAAAGATTTAGAAAATAAAGCTACCTCGCCACCATCATGGTAATATGCCCAAACCGTAAATTTACATTCTGGATCTAACTATAGGTAATCTCCATTCTCCTCACCTATAACAAAACCTTTAGCTACACGTGCCAATTTTACGGAATGAAAATGTGCTGAAGGCGCAGTGAACTCCATCCCCGCTTCTTCTTGAACCGTGGTGTATAATTGTAAACATTCATAGTTGGCAGCTTTACCAACGCCACTCATTTCCCATCTTTTTAAAAGGGCTACTTTACCCATTAGGTTCCATGTACGTTTATCCCACCTGCTGCTATTTTTCAATAAAACACCCGTAGGATTATCCCGAAGAAAATGAATATAGTCTACCGGCAAATCTTGCTTAAAACTTTCGCTCCATTCCAATTTCATAAGTGCTGGTTAATTGTTTTGAAAGGATGTTTAAAATGAACTACAAAAATGATGCTTCAACTTTAAAATTTGCTAACCGTTTTCAGTGATATTGCTGCCCAAATATGCCGAATTACAAGGTAAACGTTCTTTTCTAAAAATTAAAATCACCCTTTTCGGGGATAGCCTCCCCATTAATCTCAGGTACCTTAGCAGCACCAATAAATAGGTTGAAATGAGAAATAAGATTGCGTTTTCAGACCATGTAGAACAAATGAAATGGAAGGATTTTCATTTTGATATAATGACCGTAAACACCCTGCCACAGATAGAAGACCCTGAAGATATTGATAACAGTTTTACATTTTGCGATGCCCTATTAGATGCATTCAAAGTAGCAACGAACAAAGAAGTAATTAAGCTACTTTTTATTAGTCCAGATGATATATCCAATTCCAAATTCTACGGTATCGCGTATTTAGAAAGTAAAGAAGTTTTTACTGCCGAAATAGAAAGCACACCGTTGTTTAAAGAATGGTTTACTATTATAGATGAAAGAACACGTAAAAAAGAAACCAACGCTGCAAAGGTGTATTTTTTTGGCGCCAATTCTTTTAGCAGTCAGCCTATTTCCAATTTTAAGGACAACCGGGTATTTGAAAAGTCCGGTTTATTTATTTCGGACCATATCCCCAATGCATTTATCGCTGAAAAACTGGCAAAAGAAAAAGCGGATTTTATAGCACCGTATATTCAGTTGGAAGGTAAAAGCAATTTTCAAAAAGTGGTGCAGCATTTTGTGCAATTGGTACATACCAAAGGTCTCGTAATTATTCCACCAAAGAACAATGATGCAATTTATGAGGAGTTTGAGGCTGAAGCCGGATATCCATTTCCGAATATCATCAAAGAATTTTTAACCCTACATAACGGCGTACAGAACTCAGCGATTATGGGTGCCGAGAAAATCTTACAGGAATGGAAAGATTGGTACAGAATTTATAATGATTGGACACAAGAGGAACTGCTAGACACCTATAGTACCAACGCAGGTAAAACCCTGCTAATGTACACTACACCGTATTGGATTCCGTTTTTCGATTTGCAAAACGGAAATTTTCTGGCATTTGATTTTGCACCGGATACCAAGGGTTCAGCGGGTCAAATTATACGTTTTGGTGCCGACCAAGAAATTGGCTACATACAAGCTGATCGCTTGGATTTATTTTTAGAAAGCTTGATGGATGTTGACGGTGACATTCAAGATTATGAATGGTTCAGCAGTGAATAATTCATGGTTAAACTACCAACTAAATCCATTTAAAACGTATTAGACATTTAGGTACATGTTAGAAATTTTTAAGAATAAAATACTCCCAAAGTTAGAAACAACACAGCTATCGGCACCCGCTGCAAAAGCTTTGTTACAGGTTTTAGAACTACAGGATTGCCAAGACACCAAGGTATTAGAGCAAGTAAAAAACAGCATAGGCAACTTAAATAATGAAGCCGTGTTTACCGAGGAACTGGCACAACAAATTTACTACCATCCAGAAGTTTATGCCAATGAAGAAGAAGGCATAGCATTCATAATCTCATGGCTGCCACTCTTGGAAAACGGATTTTATCCTGACAAAAAAAGCAGTGAAAAACTAATTGAGTTTCTTTATTTCAGTCTAGGCTATCTTCAAAGCAAGGCGATTTCAGAAAAAGAACGTACACAAATTTTTAGCGTTTTAAAAGCATTGGTACAAAGCGAATCTAACGCTTCACTAATTGTTGCCCATTTTTTGATTCGGAGGGTATTTGATATTCGAGATTGTGTGAATTCAGATTTTATCATACAAAACTGCATAACGCATCAAATTCTTTCGGGAAACTATTACGTTCTTAATTCCGAAAATGGTTTTACAAAATATTCATTCTGCATAAACAATGAATTTGTTCACCATTTTTTTAAAGGCGATTGGCATAAGTTCGTAAATGCTCTTCACCTAATTTTACCCGTAGGTAAAGTTTACCAACCAAATGCATTTAATATCATAACCGCTTGGTTAAGTACCGACTTAGCCAAGTTTTATCATGAAAACACGGATCTGATATTTGCAGCCCATAGGGCGCTTAATGAGCGTTTCTTATTTATGGAAGAAGAAGGTATAGCCTTGTTGAACCTGCAAACCAAAGACGGTATTTTTCCGCTAATTTCTGCATTAGGTACAAAGGAATGGGATGCTGGCGATGTGCTCCTTTTCAATAACCGAGATAAAAACATTCCGCAAAATCAACTAGACCAATGCTACCTCAGATTTTTAGATTGGCTAAAAGCCGAAAGCGGAAGTAATTTTTATACGGAAGCCTTTCAAAAATTCGGTAAGCATATTTTAGAGGAAGAAGGTTCTACAGTTCTTACCGTAGAATCTATCGCGTTTTGGTTTGAGAAATGTAATCCCAGAACAGGAATTCCAGACCAGATTGAACTATACAACAGCTTATTTTCAAGATTTCTAAAAACAAATTCAGACGGAAAACTTCCGGTGGTTCGGATAGGTAATGAAGACGTTCAGCTAACAGGCGAATATCTTATAACAGAAATATTTCAAATCAGTAACAACCGGACTAAATGGATTTCAGACTTGGAGTCATCAAACATATCTGACCCTCTAAATCAGTTTTTGATCCTAACCTTTTATGATGCTCGCGAAAAGCTGGCTACCCTTTTCGATTTAGACAACCAAAAAGTGCTATTCGCTTATCTTGAAAAAATGGCATATTCCGCTAAACAAGCGGATGATAAAGTTAAAAAAGAATGCCTACCCCTAGTCGTTAAAACGTTAACGGCACTATTTGCAGAAACCAATGATTTTACACTTGTCAATAAAATTTGGGCATTAAAAAATATTGATCCCAGTGTACTAGACCTTTGTAATGATTATGCACAATTACAGTATGTAAATGAAAGTCGCCCTTTGTTTTTGGGGCTTCTGCAAAGCTGGTATAATTTCTTAAGCGATTATTATTATAGTTTGGGTACCGAATCGGTTTGGATTCCGCATATGCTAAATACACAAGGTAGACGCAGTGCCGCCTACCTCAACGAACTTGATGAAAATGTCAGCCACTTTTTAAACCGGGCTTTAGTGCATCTTTTTGATTTCCATAAAAAAAGCAAACAGAAAGCTGAATCCAACCAATTATTTCAATCCATCCAAACCGATATTGAAAACTTCCTAGAGGACTTTCTTAAAGAATTAATGGGACACAACCTGGGAAAAGAAACGGCAGAAAATATGTATATCTACAGTAAAGCACACTTTGCACATCGCAAAAAATTACAGGAGTCCATTCAAAAACACCATGACTACCATAAAGTAGAAGAACCAAAATCTGAGAAAGCAATTCTTGTTGAGCAGTTACAAAAGTCACAGATTAATAGTTCAGAAATGACCTTTGACCCAAAATATGCCAGTGCGGTCTTACACAACCTAGAAAATTATAAAACCGAAGGAACCTGTGACAGCAAACTCCTTGAAGTATTGGATAAGAACATAATAGAATTTAAAACTTGTTTAGCGGAAACATCTGCTACTGAAGCCAAATTTATTCAAGCTCTTTACATGACCTTGCTTGATAAAGACCTAGCTCCTGAAACCCCTTTAGAAACGTACGGAAACCTGTGCAGAAACCTGTTCGTGAAATTGGCAAAAGACAGTAAAATGGCAAGCTCCTACCAAATGGGACTCGCGGCAATGGCAAATTCCGGAGCTTATCCAGAAAACTTAACAACTGCATTGTTGCAGGTGGTTAACCTCTTAAAAGCTTAAAAAATGACAGCAGAAATTACACCCAAAATTCAAGATCAGCTCAACCTATCTGCTTTAGTTTTAATGAACAATTTTAAAAAAGCGGATTTAAATACTTGGTACGGATTTAATATAAATGATCATTTGCAACTAAAAACCGTTGAGCGTATTGCCAAGTTGCACGGCATACAATCTGGCGTTCATCTACGCAACAGTTTGCACCGTTACGAAACTGGCGCTATGGCATCAAACCCTTTTGAAAGATTGGCATCTGAATTTCGCAATTATACCACCAACACTTTTGAAACAAAGTATAATGCACAGAAAAACCCCATGACCAAGATTGTTTACAAACTAGTTTGGCGCTACCGTTTTAGCCTTAAAAATGAAAAACTACAGGGCTATGATTTTGCGTATTACATTTTTATCATGCGTATAGGCGGTGCCTTAGGTTTTATAAAACCCGAGGAAATAACCATGCGTTTAAAAGACGTAAATACAAGATTAAAAAACACGTTCTCCAGTTGGGGCGAATTTCACCGTAATGTGTGTATTGGCGATGAATTTATAAGAGGAGCCGCAGAGCCGGACATCAGTAAATATCCTGGCACGGAAACCCTTTGGGAATGCTATCAAAGATTACATATTCACCAAGCCAACAGCTTTAAAAAATGGAACAAATGAGTTTAACAAGAAAAGAAGTCTTAGCACATATTGAACAAGCTTACGCCCTGTTGAACGCAAAAAAGTTCGCTGACCTAAATCCGCTTATTACCATTATACAAGATAATTTAAATGTTTTGGGCTACACCTATCCGTCGGATAATGCTCGTTACTACCGCTTTTTCATGTTGTATATAGGTGCTTTTGAACAGGTAAATATGGAAGTCATGCATTCATATGTAGAAGCACTTGAAGAAGTGGGGCAAGTTTTGGCATCAGACTATGAATACATTTGTAGTTATTACAAAGCTTGTCCCGAGTTGGTTTATGAAAAAGCTCTACAAGCGTATCCGTATAACGAAACATTGCACATACACTACGCCTTGAAATTACAGGTAGAAAAAAGGTACACGGAAGCAATTGCCATATTAAAATACGTTTTAGAATGTTACCCTGCCACAACCGAAGCACGATTCTTACTTTGGGAAATTCAATCGGCACAGTTAGAGGACCAAGTAAAATCTACCGAGGAAGCCGACTGTTACCAGCTGTTGGAATTAGCCTCTGCGACTCACAATCTTGATGTTTTAAAAGGTCTTCAATTAGATACGCGTTTAGACAAGAAAACCAAATTACTCACCTTTATTCAAGTTGCCATTTGGGAGCTACGATCGGTAGAAGTCATTGAACTATGGAAGAAAGAGTGGAAAACGCTAGATCTAACCGATCTAAGTCGTTATGTACTGGCAGATTACGCCAAGGCTTTTATGATGTACGATCTTGTTCCACAAATATTAAAGGCACCGCAAAATCCAGATTTTCCAGATGCTGATTTTACCAATTTTACGGAATACAAAGCCTTTATACAGGCATTTACGAATGCAGGATGGCAACTGGTACAACATCATTATTTATTGCTTGGTAATGCCGCCTATTTTCATTCTAAAAATGGGAATGCGGTAAAAATTTGTCTAAAAAACGGATTGGCCCTCAACGATAAAAATCCGTTGTTGTTAAATCTAAAGGCAATGTTCCTTAAAAGCGAAGGCAGCTATCAAGAAGCTGGGGCTACCTACCATGAGGCGTTTAGAAACGGCCTCACCATGGATAATTATCTACAATATTTAATTGAACTGAACAACAGAATTGAAAGTTACCAAGGTGTTTTAGACACGGTAAAGCAATTTCACATAAGACATACGCCTACATTAAAATCCATGTTCTTTAAGGCAAGGGCTTTGTTTAAATTCCACCGAGATGATGAAGCATTGGCAGTACTGAACGAAGCGCTTCAAGATTTTCCGTTACACTCCCGATCCTACGCACCGTGGATGTACCACTATCGTATGATCATCAATAAAAGAAAACGGAACTATACCCAGTATTTTTTAGACCAACAAGCGGAAATTAATTACTACGTTGATGGAGACGACGACTATTTTGATACTACCAACCTTGCCGTTGAAATCATTTTTGAACAGGGTGAATACGAAGAATGTTATAAATATGCCATTTACAATCACGAACAGGGGAAACTAACAGAAGAACTATATCCCATTTTTCAATGGATTTGTTTTTACGATTTTCTACTTGAGAAACCAGATGATTTGCAAGACCCAACGGAAGCAAACATCAACAAACAACCAGAAACATTTGAAGATTTCAGAAACAATGGTTTGATTTACTGGATGCTGGACGACCATACGGCTGCTGCGGAATCTTTAATGGTAGCGGCATCAAAATCGGTTAATAAAGCTATCTATCTAAAACTAGCATTAACATGTGCCAAAGAAGGCTTTAAAAATTCGCTTAGCCTCACCATTTGTGAAACCATAAGAAAAGAAGTTCCAGAAGCTCGTGAATTTAAAACAGATTATACGTACGCCCAGATTTTAAATGATGAACACCGCCATGAAGAAGCTTACAAAACCCTATTAGATGTTTTAAAAAGTTATCCGGAACGTTCGTTTTTTGAATTCCCAAAAGATTACAATTTTCTTTTGCATATTCTAAAAAACAACGTCAAAGCCATGGCAAACATGAGTGCCTATAATAAATATATATCCATGCTTTTAAGTAGGGATACTCCTACAGAAAATCAACTTAGGGAGCAGCAAGAATTGTCGAAATTGCAAAGCGAAGAAGACCTTTTTCTACAGCACAACCTCATGGAAAATTTAGTACGCTTTAATTTTGAACTGTACCCAGAAGAACAAGAAGAATTAAAGGAAATGAAAATGCGCATTAAGGCTGCCCATTTCGCTTAAAGGTGGTAATTTTGCCCGTTCTTAAATGAAGCTACGCACACTACATAAAATCTTTATCGTCTTCCTATTTTTAGGGGTTTACACGAATATTTGGTCGCAAAAATCAGAAGCAAACCCGCTAATGGACTCGCTTTCATACGTTTATCAAAAAAACGTGTATTCACAACCTGTTTTAGCCAAGGAAGCTGCACAAAAATGGTTGGAAGAAAGTGAAAAACAAGGCTTGAAAATCCATACCATTAGAGCGCATTATGCACTTGCGAATCTTGGAAATATTTCGGGCGATTATAAAAGTGCAGTGAACGAAACTCAAAAAACCATTGCCCTTCTTAAAGAGCTCAATATGGAAAATGGTTTGGCGGCCAGCTATAATATTTTGGCATTGGGCTATAAAAACCTTGGCAACTACCCAAAGGCAATGGAAAGCTTTTTGGAGTGTTTACGGTATGCAGAAAAAATGGATGACACCCAGCAAGAAGCCAATGCCTACCAAAACATAGCTACTTTATATGTTTTACAAGAAGAGTATAAAAAGGCAACCGAAAATTTAGACCGTGCCGCTGACCTCTACCTAGAATTGGGCGATGATGATGGAGTATTGGTAACCCTCTTCAATTATGCGAGTATTCTAAAAGAGCAAGGAAAATATGATGCCGCTCGCGAGCATTTTAAAACCGTTCTGGACTATCGTGAAAAAGAAGGGAACAAAGCGGTAATTGCGTATATCAACATGAATCTTTCGCAAATGTTGGTCAAAGAAAACAAGTATAAAGAAGCGGTTATTTCTTTAAAGAAAACCTTGTCACTTTTAAAGGAAGTCGATTTTAAATCGGACATGGTCATTATTCTGAACGACCTTGGTTTGTGCGAAAGTAAATTGGGGCATACCAAACAAGCCATTTCCTATTTTGAGCAAGCGCTGCAAATGGGTGAAGAAC
>TARA_R110002050_G_scaffold152195_4_pt1 | contig 13783 bp, 13 predicted proteins | sample TARA_R110002050 | Tara Oceans TARA_R110002050 (sample SAMEA4396988) | marine metagenome | biome: Polar Biome; feature: [DCM] deep chlorophyll maximum layer (ENVO:01000326); material: water (ENVO:00002006), including particulate matter (ENVO:01000060) such as... | depth 25 m
TAAGTTTAAAGCAGGTGCTGATTTAGGTAAAGCTGTAAACTAATTTTACACTGATAAATTTATGAAAAGCGCCTTAAAAGGCGCTTTTTTTATTTCTATGTTTTTGATTTTTAAGAGGATTTGTCTTACTTTAGAAATATAATCATATCAAATTTATGATAGCTTTAAAGCCAACCAAAGGAAAATTACTTGTGGCCGAACCATCGTTAACCGGAGATGTTTCGTTTAACCGGTCTGTAGTTTTATTAGCAGAACACAGTACTGAGGGCTCAGTTGGTTTTATTTTAAATAAACCATTAGAGTACCAAATCAATGAATTGGTTACTGAAATAGAATTACCTTTTCAAGTATATAATGGCGGTCCCGTAGAGCAAGACAACCTCTATTTTATACACAAGGTTCCGCATTTAATTGACAACAGTGTTGAGATTTCTGATGGTATATATTGGGGAGGAGATTTTGAAACCACTGTAGAATTGATCAATAAGGAAATTATATCAGAAGATGATATTCGTTTCTTCTTAGGATACTCGGGCTGGTCATCTTTACAACTAGACGAAGAGCTTACTTCAAAATCGTGGATAGTTGTAGAAAATGAACATGAAAGCAGAATCATTCAAAGGGCCGCAAAAGCCATTTGGAAAGAAAATATGATTCAATTAGGCGGTAATTATCTTTTATGGTCAAATGCTCCAGAGAACCCAAGTTTAAATTAACTCCCGGGACTCAAAGACATTCTTGCCGCAGCATTTAGTTTACCCAATAAACCTTTAGAAACGGAATTAACAAATTCCTTCTTTCTGTATTTGGTTATAGGTATAATTCCGTCAATTGCATTGACTATGAAAAGTTCGTCTGCTTTTTGTAACTCAAAAGGAGAAACACTGTCTTCCACAAACTCAAACTCTTTTAAATTAGAAATCAGTTCCACCAATTTTTTTCTAAGAATACCATTAGTACAACCATCGGTAATGGGCGGAGTTTTAACCTGACTACCTTTTACTACAAAAATATTGCCATTTATAGCCTCTATAACCTGCTTTCTCTCGTTAAGCAACAGACAATCCTGATAATCATTTTCGCGTGCGTAAATCGCAGCTACGACACTTAAAATTTTATTGTTGGTATCTAAGTTAGATAGCATCGTAGAATTTTTATAAAAGTCTTTAAAAAGTTCTACTTCATAAATGTTATTGTTCAATACAAAAAAAGGACTCTCTAACGTACTGCTGTTAATAAAATATGAAATACTATTATCAGAATCTAAATAATCTTCTTGACTATTTCTAAAAACGTTGAATTTAACCCGCTTTGCTTTTTTAAGGTCACTTTCAGAGAATATCTTAAGAATTTCAGCTTCCATGAACTCCATAGTAAAGTTCATTGGAATTTCCATTCTCAATATTCTCATGGACGACATTAGGCGTAAATAATGATCTTCTAGATAAATTATTTCACCGTTCACCACCCTTAACTCTTCAAAAACGGCATCACCCAGCTGCACTCCCCTATTCTTTTCATTTAGAAAAGATGAATTATCCTCTAGTAGTCCGCCATTAAAATTGAACATAAAAAAAGCCTTAAAAATTAAGGCTCAAAGATACTGTAAATAAGAATATTTTTAAGCTGAACCCAATACCTGTTTTAAATCGGATACTTGATTGGTCCAAAGCATTTTAGACTCGTCTATCTCATCATCTTCGGCAAAGTCGGTTATAAACAATGAAACATCTTTGGTTATTTCATCAACTATTATCTTCATTTCAAAAAAGCTATCATCGTCTGCTTCTTCCCAAGCAAAACGTACAAACTCATCTGTTTTTCTTTTTAATAGTTTAGCCTCTTCTTCTGCCCCGTCCCAAATGAAGGTAAATTTTTCACCTCTAGAATTAACATTATCCGCAAACCATTCAGACAGTCCTGAAGGCGTTGCTAAGTACTGATATAACATTTGTGGTGAAGACTGAATTACAAACTCTATTTCAAATTTTATTTTATCGCTCATTGTCATGCTACTTTATGCCGAGCAATATATATATTTCTAAATGATAAAAAAATAAATGATCAGTATAATTTTTTTCATGAAGTTTTGTTGAAGAACAAATAAATTACCACTATATTTGCAGCCGTTTAAAAATAATATGGCGAGGTAGCTCAGTTGGTTAGAGCGTCGGATTCATAACCCGGAGGTCGGGGGATCGTGCCCCCCTCTCGCTACAACAGGTAAAGACCAACAAAATCAACGGTTTGTGTACGCACAAGCCGTTTTTTTATGTCTTTAAATTCCATACTTTTACCTACCGTATACGATAACGTATACGGTTTGAACATGAAACTGAACTATTCCGAACCCAAATTCTACACTGGAGGTGTCTCTATAAAAGGCTGGTCCAAACTTACTAATAGGCAGAAAAAAGATGCCTTGGCCAAAGATTGGTACGTTTATTTTTCCTATCGAAATCCCAAAACACATAAGTTAGAAAGACAAACACCGATAAAGGCCGGTGTGAATCATTTAAAAACGAAAAAAGAAAGACTTCAGTTCATGAAGGTTATCAAAAGAATATTGATATTTAAATTGCAAAGCGGTTACGTTCCTAAATCATATGAACAGAATATAAAAGCAACTCAAAGCGATTCTAAGGTTGAAAATATTGAAAAACCTAAAACTGAACCCAAAAAAATAGAACAACCACCAAACGAGATTATTAATACCACCCCTCCAACTACAAATACTACACTAACAGAAGATCCTGAGATTTCAATTAAAGAAGCTTTTGATTTTGCGCTAAAAATTAAGAAACAATCGTTGAGTCCAAACTCATATTCAGGATATCACGGTCCACTTAAGCAATTTGAAAGGTGGTTAGATGAAAACGAAATAACCAGTTTAAAGTCCATTACCAAGAAAACTGTAGTTCAATATTTAAATTCGGTGCTAGCTAGAACTTCACCTAGAACACGAAATAATGCAAGAACAAGTTTAAGTGCCATTTTTACAACCTTGGAGGACAATGAAATTATTGATGACAATTTCATCCCTAAAATTAAACCGTTATCTACTAAACCTACACGTAACAAAACGTTTATCCCTGAACAAGAGTCTAAATTGGAGACTTGTATGAATGAAAATGACCAATTACTCTTATCCTTTGTAAAATTCGTATCCCTTTGCTTTCTAAGACCTATTGAAGTATTTAGGCTGAAAATAAAAGATATTGATGTGGCGGACAGAAAAATATATGTAAAAGCGAAAAATAAGAAGGTCAAAATCAAAATTATACCTGAAATCTTATTGAACATCTTACCAGACCTATCCAAGGAGAATCCAGAACATTTTTTGTTTACTCCATACAAGATTGGCGGTGAATGGGATATACCTGAACGGGATAAAAGAAATTATTTTTCAAAAAGATTCAAAAAAATCAAAGACCAATTTAATTTAGGCAAGGAGTATGGACTGTATAGTTATAGGCACACCTATATTACTAAACTGTATAGAGAGATGAGAAAAGAGCTTAATACAAGTGATACAAAAAGTACGTTACTTGGAATTACCGGGCATTCTACAATAAGCTCATTAGAAAAATATCTACGTGATATAGACGCTGAACTCCCTGAAGATTATTCTGAATTTTTACAATCTTCCCCAAAACCTGGTTCACAAAATGGATAAACGAAGAAAAAAATATTTCGGGTGTTTAGCAAACGAAGGGCTTCAAGAATTAACTAGTGAGCAACGTCTAAAACTTTTTAAAAAGAAAAAGCTGTACATAAGCTCTAGCGTGGTCGCTATTCCGTTCAACAAGACAATCAACCTAAAAGACAAAAGTAATTTTAAAATTAGACTAGATCTTTGCCCACCTCTTGTAGAGGCATATTACGCCTTTATCTTGCAGCGTTATCAAGAAAATATAAATAACGTGTTTATTAATTTCTTCCATCAGTTCAATAATCACACTATTGGAGTAAAGAAGAAAGAAGCAAAGATAATAGCAAGATTGTTATTTATGAATATCATCAACAATAAAAACGCTCCCGGTTTTGACTTTGTCCATTTGCTAGAAAACCCAGATGGTATTCCAAAATTAGAGAATACGCCCAAAATTGAATTATACTATACCAAGCGTGAAGCTATGAAGTTAAATGCCATTCAAAATTACCCTGAGGGATTGAATGAATACTTAACAGGAAATGCAAATTACTTCAATGAGAAATTAATAGATAAAGTAACCATAATAAAGGAAACCATTCAGTTTGAAGGAGAGCTAAAGATTATATTAGCTTTGAATAAGCAATATAAATTTGAGAAATATTCAACTTCACTGTCTTCTATAGGTAATCAATCTGAAAATAAATCATCTAAAAAGACTTTAAAAGACCCAATTTTTAGAAACAAAATACCCACAGATGATGAAATGGATGCTTATTTAATGGAGTATGTGTTTAGTGAAAAGAAAGCTCCGAAAAGCTAAGTTGTTTATTGCGTAAATGAGCTTGCTTCGTAAGTATGTATAGGTACATACTTATCTATTATATGCTCCGTAATCGCTTTTAAAGTTTTTCCGTTAACAGGATGTAACCCAGGACCGGTGTAAAATTCAATAGTATTACCAGACTTATAATACCATTTCATTGGCTTACCTGTAGTTTCATCAAAAAAGTTACAAGAAATATTTACTTTAACTTTTTTAAAAGTTTGTAACCTTACTTCATCCAATGGTATAATATTTTCCATGTAACTAGTGGAACAATCCGTTTTTTCATAGTGGTCTATTCTCCACACCATACATTTAGGTTCCTTACTCTTCTCGCTTAAACCTAAAATCAATCCAACAACTAATACTAGACTAACGGCAGCCAACACCTTCCAATTCTTTTTCACTCCACCGTTATTTACATTAATACTAATCTTACCCTTCCGATTTTGTTTAACGTAATCTGCGTATGAATTATAGCCTAAATACTTACAAAGGTCATTTATAGTATATTCATTTTGATCTCCTATACTACCTCTTTTTTCTAAATATTTATCATATAACCTTTCAATTGTTTTCGCACTTATAGATGTAAATTCCGCAATATGATTGCTCAATGCATATCTGGAATGTTTGGGGCATTCAGTTTTAGCCTTCTCAAAAACCTTTTCAACTATTTCTTTAATAATTGCCTCTTTCATATTTATAAAAATACAATTTTAATATATCATCACTTAACTAATCATCTCTGTAACCACCTGTTTTCATTGATGTCGAATAAATGTCGAAAGCAAGTCGGGCTTTTGTCTAGTCTATAATCATCAACTTCTTATTTCTTTGCTTCAGATTGATTTAGGACTACGAATAGCTACCAAAGTCCAATAATAAATCAGTCTCTCGGAAATCTATAAATGCGGTCGGTAAATAGCCCGATTGAGAAGTAGCTAGGCACTACCGCATTTAGATTTCTACTTCTCAACATTGGGAGACGTCCCTTCATTTTATGTGCGATTTACGTCGCAAACCACAACTGATTTCTAATTCGGACAGCCATAGGTATGTCCATAAATCTTAAACAAAATGAAGAAAATTTCTATAATTCTATTTACGGTAATCCTCAATGCTGTCTTTTTATCTTGTGACCCACAAGATTTAGCAGAGCAAGAAGTTGAATTACAAGCCTGCTGCGGTGACGGTGGTGATATACCACCTCCGCCACCAGATCCACCGGTTAATTAATGTCATGATTTTGTAAAGAGGAATGGGCTGTATATTGCTCACTCCTCTTTTTAAATACTATTTAAAACTAAAAATTAAAAGCACAGGAAGATGATCCGACAATTCTCTTGCATTAGTGAGGTTCTCACATGCTTTTACAAAATCGATCGCATAACTACTATTAGCTGAAATTTTATCGGAATAAAAAATATTATCGATTGGATAATTTAGATAACCCTCTAGTGCGCAATTTCGCTTTAATGTAGTTTTCGCATCTATAACGGCTGCGCTATAACCTTGTTCTTTCAATCCATTGAAAACCATTTTTTTTTGATCAACATTAAAATCACCGGCTAGTATAATAGGATGTTGAAAATCATCTGATTTTAGATAGTCGGTAATTGCCAATATTTCTCTTTCCGGGTTTTTATCATGTGGTCTGGAGTGAAAATTAATAACAGAAAGTTTTCGCCCTTCTACATAAAAATCAAGAAAGAAGGGTTCTCTATCAACTAATGAATCCAATTCTTTTATTAACGCTCCCCTATTCTTTATTTTAATGTTTTTGGTCTTCCAAATAAACGCATAGCGTTCGGTAACATACTTGGGGCTATTGGTTGGGTTACTAATCACATAATCCCATTTTGCACCTTTCCTATTTAGGTTATCAGCAAGCTTTGCGACGGCTTGTGCTCCTCCATAACCGGACACAACTTCTTGTATGGCTACAATATCTGCATCGCGAACAATTTCAGCCATTCTATCCAATTCTTCGCTGCTTTTGGTTTTACCAAAATCTCTAATATTCCAAGAGATTAAACTGATTTGTTCTTGAGAAGAAACTGCAAAATGAAATAAAATTAAGAGTAGAAAAATGGTCTTTTTAAACATGGTAGATTTTAATAAAAACGAAATTAATACAAATAGATTTTGTCTGATTACGGGATACCGTAAAACAAACTTCTAAGCTTTAAATACATTTACTACCTATTAGATCAACAATACCATTTGATTATTTTAGACATGACTAACCATAGCAATAGAAGATCAGCTTTACTACGAAAGCGAAAATTGGCAATTAACTTAATGATAAACTCTTTGAGAATCATATTTAGATTCCTAAAGCTTCTATTTAATCGTAAAAAATTGGAATGCATTAGTTTTCAAGCAGATGTTGCCTTTTGTATTAAAGGTACAATCAATCAACTAAGTTGGAATGTTCAAAACTCTATTTTTATTACAATCAGTAATTCATCTCAAATATTTTTTGATTCTAGTCAATTACTCTTTCAGGTAAAAAAAGAACAAACAGATTTTGAACTAACAGCATATGGTATTCAAAGAAAGACTAAGCTTTTAACAGCTATCAAAATTATTGCTTTGAATAAAAAAGACGTTTCGAATATTGTCCCAAAATCTAAAAAGACATCCATCAACAAGATAGATGTAGTGCTTAATAAAAAAATACAAAACAGTACTATATCATTTCAGAATAGAAAACATCCTATTCCCTTTAAGCAAATTCATTTGAAATTAAATAAATCTATTTTCCCTCTAAATACCTTAACCAAAATCAGTTCAGTAAGTTCTATTGAAGAATTAAAAGCTTTAAAGAACGCAATAGAAAAAGACCTTAACTAAACCAACCAAAATACTAATTATGAAAAGAGAATATTACACAAGCCCTAAACCAGGCTTTATAATGCGAAGTTTATGGAAAGCTGCAGGTTCAGATGGTTATATACTAAAAAGAAGTACTTACTCTGACCAAGTTAAGTATGCATGCCTTGGAGGTATTGTGGTAGCTACAGGCTTTATGGCAGCGGTAGCAGGTGGTTATGCAATTTATACCATTTTTGAACCTAAAGGGTCTGCACTTGATGGCGGCTCACATACTCAAACTGCAATAATGGCAAGTATTTTTGGAATTATCTGGGGTCTTATCATATTTAATATTGACAGATTTATCGTAGCAGCAACAGGTAAAGGTGACGGTACCGAAGCTATTACTTGGGGAGAATTTGTGAATTCTGTACCTAGAATTATTATGGGACTTGTTATTGCTATCACAATTTCTAAACCAATGGAAATTAGAATGTTCAAGTCTGAGATTGATGCAGAACTCCATCAAGCCCAATTGGAAAAAAGAAAAGAATATGAAAAAACAACTAAAGCAAACTATGATGGGCGTTTCGAATTAATTGAAAAGGATTTAACAAAAATAGAAAATGAAAGAGATAAAGTAGTCGAAAGACTAAAACTTGCAGAAAAAGAATACACCGATCAATTACAAGGAAGAGCCGGTGCCGGTGCTGGTGACGGTCCTCTCTCTAGAGCATTAAGACTACAAATGGAAAAAGTTGAAAGAGATTTGAACGGATATGACAAATCTCATCAGGGAGAGTTAGAAAGATTGAATAAAGAAAAATTAAAACTTACAGAAGAACTAGACAAAGAGCTAGCAAAAAATGAAGAGGTCGCAAATGGACTTGATGGACTTCTTGAACGAATAAAATTGGCTCACAAAATAGCGGGAGCTTGGATTACATTTTTCATTACACTTCTGTTCGTTGTTATCGAGCTCACACCAATTTTCTTTAAAATGATGCTAATAAAAAGCCCATATGATTTCATGGGAGATAATATTCAGGAACCCTTGAAAGCAGATAATGGTATTCAAATAAAATATGATTATTACAAAGATAAAGAAGGGCAAGAAAGAGACTTAATCATAAGTCATCATGCAGAACGCAAAATTGACGAGAAAATAGCACTTATGAAGGCTCAATCAGAATTGAGCGACTATATAATAGAACGATGGAAAGAGAACGAAAAGAAGAAAATAGACGATAACGTAGAAAACTATATATCTGAAGTATAGATGTCACGCACAAAAATATATCGTCCTTTCTGGAAATTAGCAGGAGAAGATAAAAATATACTTAGAGACTCCGAAAAGCATTTACAGATACGTTTTGCTCTAAGTGGATTCTTAATTGCTTTATTATTTATAACAGCAGTCATATCTTATCACCACACATTTTCGCAAATCTTTAATATTCCCAATCTATCATGGGTTTGGAGCCTAGTTTTTTCATTAATGATTTTTAACATTTATAAACTTAGCTTGATAACAATTTCTGCCAATCCAAATAGAAAGGGAGTCGGATATATAACCTCATTCATTATTCGTATTTGCATTTTGCTGTTGCTGGGGCTAACGATTATAAAGCCTATTGAAACTTTGCTTTTAAAGAGAAAGCTAAATATAGAATTAGCTCATTTAAAGTTTGATAAAATTAAAAAAGCAACAATACAAACTGCAGCCTATTTTGATAGCGAAATAACATCTAACGATGATGAACTAAATAGGCTACAACTATTGCTGGCCGACGGAAGAATCAAAAACAATTCAAATCGTATTGAATTACTAAAAGCAAAAAAGATCAAACTAGAATTAGATAAAAAAGAACTAATTGAAGAAACCGAAAATAGAATAGATGCCTCCCCTCATTATGTTAGAGGCTTAATACTCCTAAATTCTAAATTTCCTTGGGTATGGATAATATCTATTGTTTTTCTACTATTATTTCTAACTCCTTTATTTTTCAAATACTTCATATCTAGATCAAGCTCCTATGACATTGTTAGATCAAAGCTAAACAGAGATATTATTTTAGACGAATACGCTAATTTCAAGAAGCAATATCCAATACTATTTCAAAATAGTATTGGTAAAAGAATAGAATTAGAAGAGCGTTTTGAAGATCCTCCATTTAATCAAATACCTAAGACAATTACTCGTAAAACGGGGACTGAATTAGATTTTATGAACTACTTAAATGGGCTATAAAACTCTTACATTTTCACGCCAAGTCGAAAAAAGAACATATGTTCAAGGTGAATTTACGGGAAAATATCACGGAATCGCAAATGATAAGATTCTGCTTTCCAATACTGAACTTTATGACATTCACATTTATGAAGGTGAGATAAGCAATCTTAAGAACAATAAACAGCACCCAGCGATTATAGATAAAACAATTTATAATGCCATAGTTTCAGAAACACAATTAACACAAAAAAGTTTTGAAAATGTTCTTATAAACCTAAATACTACAATCCAAGGTTATGACAGTGTACGTTTAGAAATAATAGAACCAAAGTTAGAAGCAGTTCAAATATATGATGTTGTAAAAGATGGCAATAAAACCTTTGGAACCCTTACATGTTTAGTGAGCGGTTACCTTTTAGAATTTGAAACGATTACTGATGAAATGCCAGTTGAGACTTGCGATACTTGTAATGATTTATTAGAAGAATGCACATGTAATCAATCAACTCCAGTTGTGTTTAACCCTGAAGCTGAAAGTAATGTTATCCATGAAGAGATAGTGAAAGAACCTATTTGGAAAAACGTTACCAACTCATTTAACAAAGAAAATAGAGCCAAACTTTGGAATGAAATACAAACCTCTGGTCTCGGTTGTCTTGGATTTATCGGATTATTCCTAGGTATCTTATTTCTTTTCTCATTTGGTTTGCCCGGGTTAATCTCGGGTCTATTAATAGGATTACTTTACTTAATAGGATCTTTTATCGGTTTATTCCCTTCCTTGCCTTATCACTGGCGTCAATTGTTCTATGCTTTTGCAGGGATATTAATTATTGGCTTGCTATTGAATTTATTTAAAAACAATGATAATTATAATTACTTCAATAAATCAAAAACTGAAATTTCAGACACCAACAGAAGAGATAATGAACAATTGAATCATGAACCAATTAATAATTCAGATGAAGAGTTTAAAATAATAAGAAATAATAAAAACGATAATTTCAAAACAGATGTTTTAGAATTGGAGCAAGAAGAAAAATATACTCAAAACACCGATGAAACACCAATAAATCAAACTGTTACGCTGTATAATGATTCTGTTGAGATTTATAATAACGAAAGTATACATACGCTAGCATATCAAACGGAAAGTGAAACCAATGAAATCACATACACTCCAAATCAAATTTTACAAGATTCTTTAATAGACAACAGTTCTTCCAATTCTCAAAAATCAGATACCGTATTAAGTTCTATTCCAGAAGAAACTCTTAAAGAAACAGATGGATTAGCCACCCTAAACTCTAGTACAAAACAAAATGTAAGCGAACAGAATGATATTAATATTAATGGGGATATAACTACGAAAGAAACTGATGCTAAAAATTCAAACCAAAATACAACACCATTAGATACAACTGAGACCCTATTAGAACAACGGAAAAAACTTAAACCAATACGCTCTTTAATGAGCGGAACCGTTTTTCAAGAAGGTGACATTTACATATGTAAAGGCGACACTAGTGAACGCTATCATCTAAATCAAAACTGTGAAGCATTAGAAAAATGTACTGGTACCATTTATCAAATAAATATACCAGAAGCAGAAAGGCTTGGGCGTAGTTTGTGTGAGTTAGAAAAATAAAAAAATAGAAATGCAAAATATCATCAAATCAATACTAGCCCTCCTATTCTTTCTATGCCTACTAAACATGCCATACGGCTACTACGAATTGATACGCTTTATAGCATTCGTAGGCTTTGGCTTTTTAGGATACAAGGCAAATCAAGAAGACAAAAGCGAACAAGTATTCATTTATATAGCCCTTGCCCTACTCTTTCAACCATTTTACAAAATAGCTTTGGGTAGGGAGATTTGGAATATGGTAGATGTGGTGGTTGGTATAGGGTTACTTATTTCAATATTTATAAAAAAAAAAGATAAGTAATAAAACAAACACATCTATTTTAATTTCAAATGCTCAATTCTAGATTTGATACTATTATATGTTCTACCAAAAAGATCACTTAATTCATCAAAGGAAAAATTATTGAAATAATTTTTTAATATATTATCTTCCTCCTGCGCCCATGGTTCATAAGCCCGCCTATACTTTTTTCTTGCTTCCTTTTTTTGTTCATTAACGTTGGTAGAAGAAAATGGCAAATCTCTTATTATCTCTTCAATTTTCTGTTTCTCTGTTAAATCAGTATCAATTTCCTCTTCTATTACTACCGTTTTTCCGCATACGGGACAAAACTTATAATGGTCTTCTATTTTAGCTTCACAACTAGCACAAAGCATAACTTTATTAGAACCATCACTTTCCTCCGATGGCTTGAAAAATATATATTCATCAGGTATATCTCTAATAAAGTCTGAAACTGCACCTTTTTTTGATATTAAATATAGATGGTCTTTAGCCCTGGTCAGAGCTACATAAAACAACCTTCTCTCTTCTTCTAATAAATCATCATAATCGGTTGGTTTAATAACTTGATAAATTTTGTCCTGTAACCATGGATCAGGAAACCCACCTTTATTAGAGTGTAAGCCTAAAATAAAAACCACTTTAGCTTCTAAACCTTTTGCACTATGTATGGTTCTAAATTGAACCTTATGACCACTGTTATTTAGAGCTTTCATTAAATCAGAAGCCATTGCAGACCTTCTGTAAAGCACTAATATTTCTTCAGGGTTTATTCCTTCTGCAATATGTTGTTCAATGGCTTCCCAAATGAATGAGTTAGATTGTCCTTCTTGTTCTTCGTAAAAAATTTTAATTTTTTGTCCACCTCGCTTTACCGCTTTTATTTCTTTTGGTATCTGAAATTTATTCTTCTTAATGGCTTCGGTAGATGCACTGACTATTGGATCTGTACTTCTGTAGTTTAAATTGAGCGTTAGTAATTCAGAATCGGCAAAATGTTCTTTGAAATTTACGATATAACTTATTTCAGAACCCCTAAAACCATAAATGCTCTGCCAATCATCTCCTACGCAAAACAATTGAGTGGACTCTTTTGTTAGTAGATTAAGTAGTTTTACCTGCAGGTTATTTACATCTTGAAACTCATCTACCAAAATGTATTTATATCGATCTTGGTACCTTTCTCGAATGTTTGGGTGTTCTTGCAGCAATTGAATACTCTTGGTCAATAAACCATCGAAATCCAAGTACGATTTATTAGTGCAATAGTCGTTGAATTCGTTGATAATAGGTATTGCCAGTTCGTAGAACATACGAACTCTTTCAAAATCACTTTCTGATGCCTCACGTATGATCTGTTCAATAGGTTTCTCAGAATTTACAATCTTGTTTCTTACTTCATTTACTTCTCTAAAAAATTTCTTTATTTCCTTTCTAAAGTTTGAAAACTCTTCATCATAATGCAGCACTGTGGCAGAACTTAAATCATCGCTTATTTTTCCTTTAATAACCCGATCTAAAACCTTATTAAATACTGCGGAGTTATGAGTGGCATCATCATAAGTTTTTATACACGTATTACCGGCAATTTTCATCTTACCCTTTTTCCAGAAAGTTGGATGACTTTTATTACTAACATGCTCTAAGTAAATATTTGCTTGTGGGATAAAAAAGTCTGGATGAAATACTGAAGCATCTACTTTAACCTCTGGTTCATATACATAGTCTATACTATTTCTATACAACCAATCTGCAATAAATTGTTCTGATTTAGAACGAACCTTATCTTCCCTCAAACTAGTAAAGAATTTTCCGTTTGGTCTAAATTCTTCTTGTTCTTTATAGTGATGAATGAAATCTACAAAGTAATCTAATATGTAGCGTTTCAATTTTAAAAGGAACGGCTTGTTGCTTGATAAATTAATCGTGACCTTCTCAATAATTTCACTAACGGTTTCTTCTGCAGCATTACCTAAAAACTCATTACTGGATTTTTTATCGGCTACTATTTTAAACTTGTTATCAAAAACATGTACCCCATCTGTTTTTATGATTTGATAACACAGACTATGTAATGTTTTAACCGTTAACTTATCTAACCACGGAAATTTTTTCAAGAATGACTGACGTTCTTTCCTTTTTTCTGCAACGGAAATACCTTTAGTATTTATAAATTTTTCATAGTACCCAGTTTTATCCGCAGATACAATCAACCTGTCAAGCATTTCGTTTGATGCATTTTTAGTAAACGTAACTGCCAAAATATTCTTAGCATCTACAAGTTTATCATCAACTAGGTAATTAATTTTATGTAGTAA
>TARA_R110002050_G_scaffold191296_1_pt1 | contig 13778 bp, 15 predicted proteins | sample TARA_R110002050 | Tara Oceans TARA_R110002050 (sample SAMEA4396988) | marine metagenome | biome: Polar Biome; feature: [DCM] deep chlorophyll maximum layer (ENVO:01000326); material: water (ENVO:00002006), including particulate matter (ENVO:01000060) such as... | depth 25 m
AATGGTTGAAGGCTTATCCTCAATCAGACTTTTCACACGGTCTGGACACAAAGCAGCCTCTTTGAGGCTTTATGCTTCGCTACAAAAGTTAATCAAGATCATAACTAATACCATATTTATGGACGGAAAATTAATGGATTATTGTTCATTTCACTCTTAGTAAAACCTTTTAATGAACAATAACTAGTACCTGAATTAAACAAACTTCTATCTCAATTTTATCGCAGCCCTCCTCTTTTTAACCACATCTGATAAATCTCAGAAGACCATTTACTCTGAAAAAAGACTATTGCTGCCTCCTGCTCCCTCTCACTGAGCAACTCCCCAAAGCCTGGCATTGTTCCGCCATATTTAGCACCGCCCTCCTGAACTGTAGCTTTCAGACCTTTTAATGGGTGATGCCACGCATGGGCAGAGCCATTAAGGGGGGGAGGTGGATATTTTCCATTTGGTAAAAGCTTTTTCCATTCCCTTGTCCCTTGAGCACCTGCACCATGACAGGTTGCACAATTATTTAAAAAGACTGCTTCCCCAAGATCAACTTGGGATTGGGTGTACCAACGCCCCTCAACTTTAGGCTCTGTCTCAAAACACCCTACTAACCCAAGGGAAAGAATCAAAACGACGCCTATTCGGGTCATCATTTTTCCAATTCCGCTTTCTTTTTTAAATACTCTTCTTCTGAAATATCACCTTTTGCATAGCGGTCATCAAGAATATCCATAGCTGTCGAAGAAGCCTCTCTCTTTTTGGCGAAAGCTTTCACAAATAAAAGGATGAATAGAACTATAATCAACAGCCAAATAAACATTCCAAACCCATGCCACCCTGATGTAAACATATCACCTGCATGCCACATAATCTGACTCCTTATTTAATAGTTAGAGTATTCTGAAAACACTCCTACCTGACCTTTAGTATCGATAGAGTAAACCTTAAACGCATGCTTAGGGGCTTCCTCCATATCCATACCGGGACTTCCTGAAACCATTCCGGGTACGGCAAGAAGCTTGATATCTTTTCTAGCTAACACTTTTTTGATGTCCTGGGCTGGTACATGCCCCTCGATAACTTTTCCATTGATCTTAGCTGTATGGCACGAAGCGCCCTTTTTAGGCACACCTAATTGTTCTTTCAAAGGAGCCACATCAGAAAGAACATGATCTTTTACAACAAAATTATGTTCCTTAAGGTGTGCTATCCAGGTTTTACAACAACCGCAGCTTGCGCTGCGATATACATCGATTTCATACTGAGAATCATCTCTATTTTCCAACCAGTATGGATCACCTGAATATGCTGGTAGAGATAAAACCATTAAAAGAAACACCACTAGCTTTTTCATCTTTGTAATTACCATATTCATTACTGCAAAACCTCTGTATGACCTCCATGGCATAGTTCATCTAAAATGGGACACTCATGACCCTTATTACCTGGGCATGATTTGGACATTTTCATCAGTGAAGATTTAATATCTTCAAGGTGTTCAATCTGACTCTGAACACGCGCTAAATTCTCTTGTACTTTTTCTTTAACTTCCGCTGATGCACGGTCAGGATTATGCTGTAGATCCAAAAGTTTTTTACACTCATCCAGAGAGAACCCTAATCCCCTAGCACGCTTAATAAACCCTAGAGTTTCCAACTGGTCTTCTGTGTAAAAGCGATAGCCATTATCCGCCCGCCTAGCTTTCGGAATGACCCCTTTCTCTTCATAAAAACGGATTGTTTTACTGGTTAAGCCAGTGAACTTAGCTGCTTGTGAAATATTCATTTTGAAATTACCTGCATAAGTGGAACCAACCCACACCATCGAAGGAGGGGTATTTTTTATTAAGCAGGAAGCATTACGCCCCTGATGATTAGCTCATCAAAGGCTGAGGAGGTCTGTCTTTCTGAATGAGATAAATCGTTGTTAAAGAGGCTTTAAATATAGATATATTAAAGGGGATATACGCTATTTTCATAGAAGTAACGCTAGAAATAACGGAACACAAGTGACCACCGCAAGAGCTTTGCAACTCACACCCAGGTTGGTCAGCACAATTTACACTTTTTTCCATACCACCATCCATCTCCACCATAGAATGCATATCAGAGGACATGTGTTCCATTGGTAAAGCAGCAGCCACACTCATTTGCGTTGTCCCAAACAACGTTATCAAAAGTGCAAAAATGGTAAAAAGCTGTCTCATGTTCATATTCTTATGATAGCCCCACAATATCTACTGTGACAAGAGCTTTTAATTAAGATTCACCTTTTTTTGCTTATATCCTTGACCTTACTCTAACTGGAAGGATTAAGCTGATTGAAACTGTAAGGGCAATGCAGCTATGACTAAATATTCAACAGAAACGCGAAATATATACTTCTCCCAACAAGGGGATAGCGAAAGATTAACAGCTGAGCTATCTAATCTCGATGGAGTGATTGGGTTACTTATGTCTGAAGATTGGTTAGAGGTCTCATACGATGCGACAAAAATACAGTGGAAAAGTATTGAGCAAGCTATAACTAACAATCAATTTGAAGTTAAGCCCAGCCTACTAAGTAAATGGAAAAGAAGTTGGTACCAATACTCAGATGAGAATATCAGAGACAACTTTAACCACAAACCTCACTGCTGTAACAAATCGCCAAAATAGCTCTGCAATCAATGGTAACAAGATGAAGAACCACATCTCAAAAAATCGACGATATGCCTTGATAATAGCTCTATTTATTTGGAGCAATCTATCTTTTGCATCATCTACCTCAAACACGACCTTTGTGATTCAACCTGTGAAAACAGAGTGCATTGATACACCAGAAAGCAGCAAATTCGGTTCTAATTTCAACCATTGCTCTTCTACTATTACCGTAATATCTTCATCACGAAATATTGAACCGAAATTTAAGGTCGTACCTCCAAACAATATTATTGGCGATCAGTATAAATTAACCCTTTCCCAACGGATCAAGAAACCACCTCGGCTCCCCCTTAACCCCATATCAACAAAAAAAACCGGCGTAAGCCAATACTGGAGTTCTGAACTGGTCGGGTTTCACCCCCCGCAACTGTCACAAATGCTTTAAGCGGCCGACCAGTTCTTTTTTTAAGTGAGGTTCAAAATGAAAAAGAGTTTCTCAGCAGCACTACTAACAATGTTACTAATCTCCCCTTCTGCTTTTGCGGGAGTAGCAAGCCCTATTGCTGACTCAATACAACATCACAATGAAATGAAGGGGCAACACGATTCCATAGGAATACCAGGAAAAAGCACCGAGGTAACTAAAGCATTGAACTTGACCGCTAATGATCAAATGAGATTCAGCATAGATACCTTAGACCTAAAAAAAGGAGACATTGTAAGTTTCACCGTAACAAACACAGGGCAGATACATCACGAATTTGTACTAGGTACGCGAGACAAAATTGAAATGCACCGCAAAGAAATGCAAGGAATGCCTAATATGAAGCACTCTGACAGCAATGCTCTATCTTTAAAATCAGGAGAAACCAAAACACTAATATGGAAGTTTACTTCCGTAGGAAATTTTTTGGCCGCATGTACACTGCCAGGGCACTACGAGGCAGGAATGATTACAACAATAAAAGTCGGTAATAGTCAGTAAGGAGGTTCAGATGAAAAAGCAGTCATTTCCAAAAAGCATTAATCCAAGCAGACGCCGTTTCGTTACCGGATTGGCAATGGGTGGGGTATTAGCTGGGTTCGGTTTTAAGTCCCAATCATTATTCGCCGCAGCTCCACAAATGGGCACACCCGAATTGAGAGGTAACGATTTTGACCTATCAATAGGGAAGCAAGCGGTTAATTTCACAGGAGCCCCTCGGTACGCAACAACGGTAAATGGCTCTTTACCAGCTCCTGTCTTACGCTTCAAGGAAGGAGAAACAGTTTCATTACGTGTAACCAATACTTTAGCTGAAGACAGTTCTATTCATTGGCATGGGTTAATATTGCCACCAGAAATGGACGGCGTCCCTGGCTTATCCTTTGCGGGGATTAAACCAGGTGAAACATATAACTATCAATTTAAAGTAACTCAATCAGGCACCTACTGGTATCACAGCCATTCAGGTTTCCAAGAGCAAACAGGACTATATGGCGCAATAGTTATCGAGCCTAAAGAACCACCACCCTATACCTATGATCGTGATTATGTCGTTATGTTATCCGATTGGACTGACGAAGATCCAAATGATGTATACGCAAAGTTGAAGAAGATGAGCCACTACTACAACTTCAACGAAAGAACACTCAATGACACCTGGAAAGATATTAAAGAAAAAGGGGCTGAAGCTACATTTCGCGAACGAGAGATGTGGAATGTCATGCGTATGAGCCAAACAGATATCTCTGACGTAACCGGCTACACCTATAGCTTCCTAATAAACGGCGTCACACCTGCAGAAGGCTGGAAAGGATTATTCAAAAAAGGCGAAAAAATATTACTCCGCTTTATTAACAGTGCCGCAATGACCTTTTTTGACGTTCGAATCCCTGGCCTAAAAATGACAGTTGTCGCTGCTGATGGTCAGTATGTTCAACCAGTATCAATTGATGAATTCAGAATTGGTGTTGCTGAAACCTATGATGTGATCGTAGAGCCAGAACACGACATGGCTTATACAGTTTTCGCTCAAGCTATTGATCGTTCAGGATATGCTAGAGGAACGCTCACACCTGATTATTCTTTAACGGGTGAAGTACCTGCGCTTGATCCTGTGCCTCTACTTACTCACACCGATATGGGTATGGGCATGGACCACAGCATGCATAATATGGGGGGTACCTCTCAAATGGATCATTCCCAACACAATATGCAAAGCTCTGCGAAGATGGATCATTCTCAACATAATATGAAAAGCTCCGGGAAGATGGATCACTCTCAGCATAATATGAAAAGTTCCGGAAAGATGGATCATTCTCAACATAATATGCAAAGCTCCGGAAAGATGGATCATTCTCAACATTCTATGGGGGCCGTAGGTAGCATGAATAATGCTATGCAATCTCCTGGAATTAAGCATGCAGACACGGAATATGGCCCGCATGTTGATATGCGCGCAGACGATCCTCAATATCGACTAGATGATCCTGGGGTAGGATTACGAAACAATGGAAGGCGTGTTTTAACTTATGCAGACCTAAAAAACCTCAATCCAACGCCTGACCCGCGCGATCCAACTCGTGAAATTGATCTCCACCTCACTGGCAACATGAGCCGCTATATGTGGTCAATCAACGGCGTTAAATACAGTGATGCTGATCCAATACAGATGAAATATGGGGAGCGAGTCAGAATTAATTTTGTTAATGACACCATGATGAACCACCCTATGCATCTACACGGCATGTGGAGTGATCTAGAAACAGGGGATGATAAATATATCCCTCGTAAACACACGGTCGTAGTACAGCCGGGAGCAAAAATTAGTTATCGAGTCACCGCTGATGCTAAGGGCAAGTGGGCATATCACTGTCACTTGATTTATCACATGCTTGGTATGTTCCGTGAAGTTCACGTTAGCTAAAAGGGAGAAGACGATGAATAATATTTTAAAAAAGACGTTGATTTTAGCCATGTCGGCCCTTCCTTTTCAAGCTGAAGCAGGAGGAAAAGACGACCCTTTGCTGACCATGGTAACCATAGATCAACTAGAAAAAAGGGATGCAAGTTCTGGTAAACCGTTTGCTTGGGAAGTTCAAGGCTGGGCTGGGTATGATCTTGATAAGTTCGTATTCAAAACAGAAGGTGAACGCACAACCGGGGAAACTGAGAAAGCAGAACTGCAACTTCTCTATAGCAAGGCGATTGACCCATATTGGGATGTTCAATTTGGTATACGGCATGATTTCTATCCCAAACCCACGCAAGACTGGGCTGTTGTCGCGGTACAAGGCGTTGCCCCCTACTACTTTGAAACCGATGCAAGCCTTTTCATAGGTGAAGACGGTCAATCAGCGCTGAGATTAGAATCCGAATATGAAATGATGCTCACTCAGCAATGGGTTCTTTCCCCTGAAATTGAGATTAATTTTCACGGAAAAAATGATGAAGCACGAGAAGTCGGTTCTGGACTCTCGAACATAGAAGCAGGTATTCGACTTCGTTATGAGGTCAAAAGGGAATTTGCACCCTATATAGGAATCCATTGGGAGAAAAAATTCGGCAATACCGCAGACTATGCCCGTGAAGAAGGAGAGGATACCAGTGACGTTCAATTTGTTATTGGGGTGAGAGCCTGGTTTTAATCATCTAAAGTAGCCCTTAACTTCAAAGGAACAGCTTTACCACAAGATATTTAGGATCAACAAAGAAGCCTTTTTAGGCTTCTTTTTTTGTCTAAAAAAGCGCCCCAAGAACATTACGTGGACTATTCTATAACTTATTGATTTTAAATAGAAACTACAAACAACCATTCAGGCTTGAATATTTTACGAAAGCCTGTAAACGAATGACAAAGACTCACATTCAATCAACTCATTCATTTTGAAATCATTTTCATCAATTACTCTGTTTCAAAATAGTCAGTTAATGACTACCAATCTAATGGGTAATTATAATGGTCACTAAAATCATCCTACTATCGTTTATTACAGGCTCGCTATCTGCGCAAGCAGGGCAAGTAGTAAATTCCGAAGTAGCTGAACTAAAATTTAAAACCTCAAATAAGTTTACGCATTTTCAATCCGTTACCCTATCAAACAATGAAATTGGCAGCTTAGTAAAAGGCAAGATAAGAAAGAAAAAACTTTCCCGCTCTCTGCGTCAAGGGCACGTAGATTTGGAAGTGCGGAATGAGAGTTCTGAACTTCTTAAAACAATGCCACTAACTTACTCACCACAGAAATTATCAAAGCGACGCTTTTTTGCCTCAAAATTCCACTATCAATTCAAAGATACCCTGCCTGAAAACTGGACTGTTTCAGTAAATTTCCATCCAGCTGAAATAAGTAATCACTCAATCTAACAATACTGATATTTCATCATGAAAATTAAATCTCATACATTAAAATTAGGTTTAGCGGTACTAGTCTCTTACTCGGCGGCATCTTGGGCAGATACCCAAGATAATAACTGGGCTAAAAGCCTACTGCTGAGTCTAGGGCAGTCACCACAATGGCAGCAGTTAGAGGCAAATTTAGATAGGGCGAAAGCTGCAAAAGATGCTGCGATGCAGCCCATATATAATCCAGAATTGGAGATCAGTTATGACGATAAAACTGATAGAGCCTATCAGGTCACACTTAGCCAAAAGATAGACTTATATGATAAGCGGAGTAGCCGGAGTCAGATTGCCGCTATTCAAGAACAAATTAGCGCATTACAAAATAAACAAACAAAAACTGAATTAGCTAAACACTCCTTAACCAGCCTTATACAAACACGACGTGCTGAGGAGTTATTACAGCTGGCTGAACAAGAACTAGTTATAAGCCAGCGTTTAATTAAATTAACTCAGCAAAAGATTCAGGCCGGTGATGCTAACCAGCTTGACCTTGAGTTTGTGAAGGTAGCATTGTCTGATGCAATAAATGCAAAGAATAATGCACAGAAAGATCTACAGTTAAGCAGAGCACAACAACAAAGCTTAATAGGCGATTTGTCTCTCAAACTTCCTGAAAAATTAGTGCATGACCTTCCCACTACTCCAGATTTTTCCACACTAAGCACACAGAGCTATCTTGTAAAAATATCCACTTTACAAGCTCAATTAGCCCAGTTACAAATTAGACAGTCCGTAGCTGAGAGTAAATCAGAGCCCACTCTAGGCTTAGGTATGGGGCAAGATGGGAATGATGATGTTCTCGCTCTTTCAATCACCTTCCCCTTAAATGTACGTAATAATTATCAATCAGAAATACGCGCAGCGGAATCTAATGCTAAAGCCTCAGACTATGCAGTTACACAACATTTAATCGAAGTAGAAAATTTACTTAGACAGAATTGGAATGTTGTTGAGCAGCAAAAAAGCTTACAGAGCCTTTTGCAAAAGACTCAGCAGAAAGGTATCTCTCACTTAAGCCAGAAATTAGAAAAGCTCTGGCAAATTGGGGAATTAAACACCTCTGATTACCTGCAAAACCTGCGGCGACTCAATACATCATTAGCGACAGATGTAAACCTAAGTGCAGAATCCAACCTAAGCCTGATCGAATGGCTAAGCAGTAGCAATCAACTTATACATTGGTTAGAGCAACAATGAACCAGCCCAATATATTCTGAGATTTTAAGATGAAACTACAAATATTACCTCTTGTTATCAGCAGCATGATGGTCTCATCCATGACTAACGTTGCATTTGCTGGCGAAAATCATGAAGAAAAAATAAACACTGTAACGAACTCTGTAAGCGAAATGGCAGAACATAAAGACCATGAGGGTGATCATGAAGAGCACGAAGGTGAAGATGATCACCAAGAGCATGAAGGAGAGGAAGAGCATGAGGAGCATGAGATAGAAGATATAGATCATGCAGGACATGAAGGGGAGGAAGAACATAAGGAAGAAGAAGGTGTATTGCACCTTACCCCAGAACAGCAGTCTATGATCGATTTAGAAGTTACTGAACTAAAGCAAGAATACGTTGCAAACACGCAAAACATTTATGGTGAAGTTGTTAATAACCGTTACAAAACAAGCATTATTTCAGCTCAGTCTGACGTAAAAGTTATTAGGCGACATGCTGTATTAGGTGATCACGTAAAAAAAGGGGATCCACTTGTTACCCTTTTCTCTGATGAATTAGCAGATCGTTTTACCGAGCTTCGCAATAACGCAAAAGAGTGGGAGCTGGTTAAAAGCATGGGGAAAAGTTTATCTGGAAAACAACGTTATAGCCGTGCAGAAGCTAATTTTCGACAAAGCGTAACTAAGGTAATTGCCTTTGGTTTGTCTACAGATGAAATTGAAGCCCAAGTTAATAAACCTAACAAAAACCCATTAGGTCAGTTCATTCTGAAAGCTCCACACAGCGGTATTATTCAACAAGATAACTTTCTCATCGGACAAACTGTCACTAGCAATGAGTCTTTATTTACATTGGTTGATGAACAGGATATCTGGGTAGAAGCACAACTCCCTGCAGATCAACAATTAGATATAGAAAAAGGGACTGAAATCACCCTCACCGTCGGGGATGAATCTTATCATGGCACCCTATTGCAGATTGCTCATAATCTTAGCGAAGTTACCCGTACACGTATGGTCAGAATTAGCGTAGATAATCGTGATCACAGGCTTCACCCCGGACAGTTTGCGCGTGTTTTCATGCCAACAGAAACCTTTTCATTACAGATGGTACTGCCAGAGACATCTTTCACTAAAACCCCAGATGGAGATTGGGGAGTCTTTGTTCAAGTAGATGAGGGTGAATACAAACTAGAAGAAGTTGAAATTTTAGGTGAAATGGTCGGCTCACGCATTGTCAGCGGGTTAGGTCGTGGAACCAAGGTTGTAACATCCGGAACTTTCTTTTTAGCTTCCGAGCAAGCAAAAGCTGGCTTTGATATTCATAACCACTAGGAAAAACCAATGCTAAATAGACTTATAGAATGGTCAGTTGGTAACCGTATTATAGTGGTCATCTCTGTCCTCATCGCGTTAATTGGAAGTGCCTTTCTAATTCCCAAACTCAATCTGGACGCGTTTCCTGATGTAACAAACATTCAGGTATCAGTTAATGCAGAAGCGCCAGGCTTAGCGGCTGAAGAAGTTGAGCAGCTGATTACCTTTCCAATTGAGTCCGTAATGTATTCAATGCCTGATGTTGAAGAGGTCCGCTCCATCTCTAAAACAGGCTTAGCTGGAATAACCGTTGTTTTCGAAGAAGGCACCGATATTTATTTTGCTAGGCAGCAAGTATTTGAACAGCTTCAAGTCGCAAAAGAGATGATCCCAGAAGGAGTAGGTGTACCTGAAATGGGTCCAAACACATCTGGTCTCGGTCAAATTTATCAATACCTTATAAAAGCAGAGCCCGGCAGCGATTACGATGTTATGAAGCTTCGTAGCCTTAATGATTGGGTTGTAAAGCTACTATTAATGCCTGTTGATGGTATTACAGATGTACTCTCTTTTGGTGGAGAGGTACGTCAGTATCAGGTCAATCTAGACTCACAGAGCTTACTCTCTTATGACATCAGAAGTGAGCAGCTTGTTGATGCTATTGAAGCAAACAACCGTAATGCAGGTGGTTGGTATCTTGACCGAGGTGGGGAACAACTTGTTGTTAGGGGTGTTGGTTGGTTACGCAGCGACCGTAAAGGTTTACAGGATATTGCAGATATTCCCTTAAAAGAAGTTGATGGAACACTTGTGCGTGTGGGTGATGTTGCAAATGTTGAATTTGGTAGTGAAATACGCCAAGGCGCCGTCACTATGTCACACAAAAATGCTGAAGGCGAAATTGAAAATTACGGTGAGGTTGTAACGGGTATTGTACTTAAACGTATGGGGAGTAACACCAACAGTACAATCGAAGAAATCGAAAACAGGATAGAGCTGATAAATCGTGCTTTACCTGAAGGTGTAATTTTTGAACCATACTACGATCAATCGGATTTAGTTAAAAAAGCAATCAACACGGTAGTTACAGCGTTAACTCAAGCTTTCATATTTATTGTTATTGTAATTGCTTTATTTTTATTGAATGTCCGTGCGACAACGCTCGTTTTACTCTCCATTCCTCTTTCAGTTGGTTTAGCCTTAGCTTTTATGTCTTATTACGGCATGTCAGCAAACCTAATGTCCCTTGGTGGATTAGCTATTGCGATTGGCATGATGGTCGATGGTGCCGTTGTAATGATGGAAAATATATTCAAACATATTACCCACCCGGATAAACGTCACGAAGGCCATACTGCACCAGGTGTGGACGACCCATTTGATGTTGAGCATGATACTCATGGTATGTCATTACGTATCAAAATAGCTGCAAAGGAAGTAGCTCGTCCTGTGTTTTTTGCAGTAATGATTATTATTGTTGTATTTGCACCATTGTTCAGTTTGGAAGGCGTAGAAGGAAAGCTTTTTCAACCGATGGCTATTACCATCATAATTGCCATGCTATCAGCACTTCTTGTTGCTCTAATTGTGGTACCCGCATTAGCAAGCTTGATATTTAAGTCGGGCATTCGAGAAAAAGAAAGTCCAATTCTTAAACCAATTGATCGCGGTTATCGCAAATTGTTACGTGTCGTACTTAAAAGACGTAAATCACTACTTTCAATTGTTGGTATTACTGTAATCGCCACATTATCCCTTCTTCCACAACTAGGAACAGAATTTGTTCCTGAATTAGAAGAAGGAACTATTAATCTTAGGGTGACACTCGCACCTTCCGCTAATATGGAATCGGCTTTATCTGTTGCTCCAAAATTAGAAAAGGAGTTGCTGTCATTTCCTGAAGTGACGTATGCATTGAGCCGCATAGGGCGTGCTGAAATTGGTGGTGACCCAGAACCTGTATCAAATATTGAGATATATATAGGTCTCAAACCTGTTAATGAATGGACCAGCGCCACAAACAGGCAAGAGCTACAGGCATTAATGCAAAAACGTTTAAACATTCATCCAGGGTTATTATTTACTTTCTCACAACCTATCGCGACACGTGTTGATGAACTACTTTCTGGTGTAAAAGCCCAGTTAGCGATCAAGCTTTTCGGAAGCGACTTAAATACTCTAGCGGAAAAAGCGCGTGAAATAGAAAGTGTTGTTAAAGAGGTTTCTGGAGCAACAGATGTTGCTATGGAGCAAGTCGAAGGCGAAGCCCAATTAGTTATTCGCCCTAACCGTGAGCAGCTGTTCCGTTATGGTTTATCAGTATCTGATGTCATGAGTTTGGTGGAAACAGGTATTGGCGGTATCAGTGCGGGACAGGTCATTAATGGTAACGAACGATATGACATATATATTCGCTTACAAAAAGATCAGCGCGAATCAGCAACTAGTTTGCGTCAATTACGATTAAAAGCAAATAACGGTGCTATTGTTCGTCTAAGTGATGTTGCTCAGGTAGCAATTGAACAAGGACCACCTCAAATTCGTAGAGATGATGTACAACGTCGTGTGGTCATTCAGGCAAACGTACAGGGCCGCGATATGGGTAGCGTAGTCAATGACATTTATACTGCCATTGAAAAGGATGTGGAACTACCTACGGGCTATACAGTGGATATTGGCGGTCAATTTGAGAACCAGCAACGAGCACAAGCACGTCTAATGCTCGTTGTACCTTTATCAATAGCTTTAATTGGTCTGTTATTGTATTTCTCTTTCGGCTCCCTTGGGCAAGCCGCATTAGTGTTGCTTAATCTACCATTAGCACTGATTGGGGGAGTAGCGGCGCTGTTTATCTCAGGTCAATACCTCTCTGTACCAAGTTCAATCGGTTTTATCACTCTGTTTGGTGTAGCTGTATTGAATGGTGTTGTTATGGTCGAAAGCATCAACTTACGAATTCAAGACGGGCAACGTATGGCAGAAGCTGTGTATGAGGGTGCTTGCTCTCGATTAAGACCTGTTTTAATGACAGCTTTAACCTCAGCGCTAGGATTGATTCCTATTTTAATGTCGACTGATATTGGTTCTGAGATACAGAAACCCCTCGCCACCGTAGTTGTAGGTGGTCTACTATCATCGACAGTGTTAACAATGTTAATCATTCCTACATTGTATGAGTCGTTTTCAAAATATAAATATCAGAAAGAAGAGTAATTCCGTATAAATGCCTGCCAGATCGCTGGCAGGTATTTTCTTAAACTCGGAGTGTATATAAATGCGCCTACTGCTTATAGAAGATGATCTACAGTTAGCCAATCAATTACAGCACAGCTTAGAGTCTTCAGGTTATCTCGTTGACCTTAGTAATAGTGTTAGTGATGCTCGATATAAGGCAAACGAAATCACATATGACATAGCGATTATGGATTTGGGTTTACCTGATGGAAATGGTCGTAGCTTATTACAAGAATGGCGCCAACAGCACCAACACATTCCTGTTCTAGTGCTTACTGCCCGTGATGATTGGGAGGAAAAAGTTAAGACGTTTCAGGCCGGTGCCGATGATTATGTTTGCAAACCATTTAGGCAAGAGGAATTACTGGTTCGTTTAGAAGCATTGTTGCGAAGAACTAAAGCACACCAGTGCCCAATATTGGAAGCAGGCGGAATACGTTTAGATGAACTATCTCAAGAAGCCATTATAGTAACAACGAATCAGCGAATTTCATTAACCCATACTGAGTTTCGATTATTAAAACATTTTCTTAGGTATCCGGGCCGTCTATTTAGTAAACAGCAACTCCTAGATTGCCTATATCAATTTGATGCTGAACCTGAAAGTAACATTGTTGAAAGTTATATTCGTAAGTTGCGCCAAAAATTGGGCAAACAAGTCATTGAGAACAAACGGTTTCAGGGGTACTGCTTCAAAGGCCTAGTATGATTTCAATTGAAAAGCTTCTACTAAAACGTTTTATCATCGTAGTGACTATTATTACCGTATCGCTTGGAGTGCTAAATCACTGGTGGGCTGAAAGGATCTACCTGAATGTCCTGACACAACAGTTGGAACATGAAAGCGAAGCTTTGCTAAAACACTTACAGAAAACAAAACCTAATAACCTTTCCACAGTCAGCCTAAACCTTCCACAACACAGCAGCCATCTTTATTACATAGAGAGCAGTGCGAGCAGTTGGAGCTCGGCCCCTAAGCTGATATCAGATCTTCCTATAAAAACTTGGCTGAATACTGAAGGTAT
>TARA_R110002050_G_scaffold8258_11_pt1 | contig 13777 bp, 8 predicted proteins | sample TARA_R110002050 | Tara Oceans TARA_R110002050 (sample SAMEA4396988) | marine metagenome | biome: Polar Biome; feature: [DCM] deep chlorophyll maximum layer (ENVO:01000326); material: water (ENVO:00002006), including particulate matter (ENVO:01000060) such as... | depth 25 m
GCCCTGATTTTGTCGAGCATACTGGTTGCTGCCCTGGTGGTGATTGGCGGTGTTTACATTACTGGCGGCATGCTGATCCGCGATATTTCCCTGTTCTGGTACGGCTGCTATGTTTTATCCGTTGCAATACTGGGCATCGGCCTTTCCGGGCTGGGCATTTTGCTGTTGCAACCGCTTGGAACAGCCCTGAACGACATTGTCACCGGTGGTGGTACCGCCCTGTCGGTGGCGACCAGTGTCATGATGTGGATCACGGTGATTGACCTGCGCCAGATCAGTTACCGTCTTTATCGCGCCTATTGTATTTATGCGGGGACCGCCGCCGCGATGGCCTTTTTGGCCCCGACACCCTTTTATGTCGATTTTGGCCATTATTTTCTATCCTTTCACCTTCTGGTGCTGTTGAGTTTATTTTGCTGCCTGATTTATCGCGTCTGGCTTAACCCGCGCGGCATGCACTTGTTCTATCTTTTTGCGCTGGGCCTTCCCTGTCTTGCGGCACTGATCTATATCGCCTCGCTGGTCGGACTGGCACCAGCCAACCGGCTAACCCAGACCATTTATCCTGTATCGACCCTTTTCCATCTGATTTTGATGGGAATGGCCATGGCCTATCGAACCAGCTATCTGGAAAATGCCCGCGTTGCCGCCCAAAGCCGCCGCTACCGAACCCGCCAGCTTGCCGAAGAACAACGCGAATTCATTACCATGCTGGGGCACGAATTTCGGACCCCGCTGGCCATCATTCAACGGTCCGCCGAACTGATTTCACTTCACCTGGGCGAAGCAGGAGCCGGGATTGTCGACCGCATGGCGCGTATCCGCAGCCACGCGGGCCAACTATCGGCACTGGTTGATGTTTTTCTGACAAAAGACACGCTCGATCGCGGTGCCTTTACTCTGAACCTTCACCCCGTCAATCTTTTGAATTTTCTCTCTGACATTGTCGATTCAATTGATCAGGAAGGCACTCAGATTGACATTACGCTGCATGGCGATGCCAGTACTGCCATCATGGCCGACCCCACCCTGTTAAAACTCGCAATTGCTAATGTCATAGAAAATGCACGTAAATATGCACCAGGTTCACCCGTTTCGGTCGATTGCAACCATCGCGGGGATGGCTATGCCTATATCCGTGTGCTCGATCATGGTCCTGGTATGAACGAAGAAGACCTGTCACAGGTTTCAATGGCGTTTTATCGCGGAAAAACATCAGACGGAACACGTGGCGTTGGCCTTGGCCTGCACATTGCCAGCCGCATTCTTGAAGCACATAACGGCTCTATCACCATGTCTGTCGCCGAAAAAGGTGGCACCACCGTCGTTTTCAAGCTGCCCATTGATCGCGATGCAACCATTCATAACATCCGCCATAACAGCCAGCGGATGGTAGCGAGGCGGAATGCGCACAATGGGGGGGCAGAATAATGGTCCTTCTTTCCGCCATATGCCAAGCCGTAAATGCCGTTACAAGCGCCCCTTCAAGGCCGCTTAAAACCGGGCTGGTTTGCCTTTTGTTTGTGGTTCTGATAACCGTGCTTGATGTGCAGCATCGCACAGCATGGGCGGATTTGGCGCCACCCGTTAATATTTCTGCCCCGACCTCGGACGATATTTTGTTCACCGGGCATATCGCCAGCTTTCAGGATCCCGAACAAAGCAAAACCCTTAACGATATCCGCGCCCTGCCCGACAGTGCCTTTACCGCACATTCCAATATTCCAGCCTTTGGTTATACCAACAATGCCATCTGGTATCGCATTGATCTGATTGCTTCCGGGCCGATCGGTGAAAGCCGCTATCTCGATATCGGGCCAATCTTTTTGAACGAAATCAATGTGTATCTGACTCAAAAAGACACTTCTGCGCCGCTATGGTCGGCTCTGTTGGGGGACCATTTACCCTCAAGCCAGCGGCCGGTGCTGGCACCGGAACATCTGGCGACCTTCCCGGCCATCGATAAAGGAAAATACAGCCTTTACATCCGCACCCAGTCAAACAGCACCCAGTTTATCGAAGCATCCCTGCTATCAAATGATGTGCAAATAAGCCGCTGGTCTCTTGGCCTGGTCGCCAAGGGACTTTTTATCGGTGTCGTGATGATGATGGCGGTTATTTACGTCATTGTTGGCATCTTTATCCGCGATTACGCGGTTGCACTTTATGGGGTATGCCTTGCAGCATTTGGCACATTAGCCTCGGCAGTTGGCGGCGTGTTCCTGACCATCTTTGCACCGGAATGGCCTTATACCAGTGACTTGCTGGTTGGGGCAGGCACCGCCATCAATATTTCAGCGGCCAGCCTGCTATGGGTTCATATCCTTGATATTGGCTCGGAATGTCGACTTTGTAAAAAGATTTTCTGTGCATATTCCGTTGTTGTTCTATTGGGGGCGGTGACTGCCACCTCGCCGCTTTACACCATATTTGCCAGCTATTGCCAGTTTTCGCACACCGCCATCATGCTGATTTACATTGGTTTTCAGATACGGCGCATCATCCGAAATCCGCGCTTTATTGTGCACTGGATTTATCTGACGGTCATGGCCGTGCCAACGGTGGCACTGATGATCTATTATCTGGCCTTAAACCATCTGTTGCCGGTCAATAATTTTACCGAAGCAGCATACCCCTTTGCGCTGCTTGCCCATCTTGTACTGATGAGCGCGCTGATGGGCCTGCGCATCACGGCCATTGACCGGGACCGAATAAAAGCCGCCACCATGGCAGAAAGCACCGAAAACCTGGTTCAGGAACAACGCAAACTGGTTTCGATGCTATCGCATGAATTTAGAACACCCCTGGCTGTTATCCAGCGTGCCGCCGAAATGGTGACCCTGCGTTTACACAAAGAAGCTGCCGCAAATGGCACCTACGACGTTCCGCGCCCCGTAACCGACCGCCTGAAACGCATCCAGGATCAATCTGGCAAACTGGCCCGGCTGGTTGATGTATTTTTAGGAAAAGACAATTTAAACGCACCGCAATTTGCCCTCGCCCGCAAACTTATTCCGGCAAAAGGATTCCTTGGCGAATTTACGGCGATGGCACAGCGCGAAAATGCTCAGATCGGTCTTCGCTATAGCGGCAAGGCCAACAGCGTTCTTTATGCCGATGAAACCCTGCTGAGCCTGGCATTAACCAACGTCATTGAAAATGCCCGCCGACAGTTGCCCGGCGAAACGATTTCACTGGTCGCGGAGGAAGAACATAAAATGACCCTGAAAATCGACATTTCTCATCCGGGTCTTGTTCTTGATGAAGCTGCAGATATCGAAGCGCTACGCAATTCGCTGTTTTCATTTCACAGCCCGATTGAGCCGGAAACCGACCCAAACCGCTTTTACGAGAAAAAAACCGACCCTGAAAGTTTGCTGCCCCGAAATGAGATCGGGTTGGGGCTGCACATTACACAGCGCATCATTGCCGCACATGGCGGCAAAACAGACATTGTCACCAACGCCGAAACCGGGTTTAACATCCGGATCACATTGCCACTGGAATCACCATTATAAGGTAATTACAGGTTTACAGCGCAAGACAAGACTGCCAACGATCAAAACAATCTCGGCCTATGTTCATTTGAACATTTCAAGCAGACCGCATCAGGCGTTTGAACGGGCCTTGGCGGCAACGGCCTCTGCCTCGGGTTCGTCACCGACAATAACGGCTGGTGATGCAAATGCGTATCCGCGACCATAGGCGGTCCGCACAGGCAACTCGTCCCCGATATCCTTGGAAATTTTCTGCCGAACCCGGCGGATCGCCGTATCAAGATTGCGACAGTTTTCAGCAGTATCGGCTTTACCAAGCGCACTGACAATGTCAGGCCGGGTCAACCATCCGCCATTTGCCTCGATCAGGACACTGATGATGGTCCGTTCCCCAGCCGTCAGAACGGCATTGCCCCCTTGCGGGGACGTGAGCGTCCAGTTCAAACGATCAAGCGTCCAGCAGTCATTCGAATTTTCGACCACCGATTCGCCGGTTGTTTCAACAGAATTTGTCGATACGCGCCGCAACAACGGTCGCAAGGCCGCCTCGATCACCGAAAGCGGACTGTCCTTGGTCAGGTAAACATCTGCCCCCGCCTGATACCCCGCTAAATGCTGATCCATGCCAGAAAGCGATGTCAGCATCATGATACCGCAATCAAGTTTGTTGCGGGTGAAACGCGCCAGATCGAACCCGTCCGCATCGGGCAGCATGACATCGAAAATAACAGCGTTCGGCGTCAGATCATCCAAAGCGCGATGAAATTGCTGCCCGGTTTCACACCCGACGACGTCGAACCCGCAGATCTCCAGATACTCGCAAAGATCGCGGTTAAGGTCCTCATTGTCTTCGACCACAAAAATACACGCAGCCATTTATTTCTGCTCCGACTACCCGATAGCACCAAAAGGCTTTTACAATATGACCCTACATAGATGTCAATATTCAAACGGATTCGTTTTTCTCCTGGCGACAGGAAAAAAGTTCGCGCAAATCAGTATTTTCGCAAAAACATAAAGTTCATCCGATCATAGACATATGAAGATAATGAACTTCAATAGCAAGGCTGAAGCCAGCAGTGTCAGAAAGTGACAGAATCATTTTGCCTTCAAAACAGACAAGGGAGGTGCCTTTAACAGACTACCTCCCCGTCAATATCACCCGCCCCGGACAGGCCAAAGCAGCATCAGACTGTGCCCATTGCCGAAGCAATGCCAAGGGCCTGTGCTGTTTGTTCAACGTCATGAACGCGCAAAATCTGCATGCCCTGGCGCCAGCCGTTAAGTGCAGCAGCCAAGGACCCGCCCAGTCGTTGTTTGGGCTCTGCCGAGGGGTCAATTTTACCGATAAAGGATTTACGTGACGCGCCCAGCAAAACCGGGCATCCCAAACCATGAAAGATCGACAGGCGAGACAAAAGCTCCATATTGTGCGACAGGGATTTTCCAAATCCAATGCCCGGATCAACACAGATACGATCCCGGCTGATACCCGCGCGCTCGCAGCTTTCGATACGATCAAGCAAATAATCGTACACATCGAGCACAACACAATCATATTGCGGATTATTTTGCATCGTTCCCGGTTCGCCCTGCATATGCATCAGGATCACCGGTGCCGTGTCAGACTGGCTGACAAATTCCAGCGAGGCTTCATCGCCTTCAAGGGCCGTTACATCATTAATGATCTGCGCCCCGGCATCCATTGCGGCGGACATAACCGCCCCGTGACGGGTATCAACAGAAACACAATGTCCGTCATCCGCAAGGGCGCGAACAACCGGAACAACCCGTTCGATTTCCTTATCAATCGACACAGTCGCCGCACCAGGGCGGGTCGATTCACCGCCAATATCAAGAATGGACGCCCCCTGCCCGGCCAAGGCCCGGCCATGGGCAATGGCGCGTTCCGCCGTATCATGATCGCCGCCGTCGGAAAAACTATCTGGTGTGACATTGACAATGCCCATGATATGAGAACTTTCCATATCCTGATTGGCAAATGCCCGGCGATTGCCCGTTAGACGGTCCAATACCGCATTGATTTCGTCAACCCGACCGGAATTCTGCACCCAGCCTTCCAGTGCCAGTAACGGCAAAATCATACTTTGGGCACCGCCGCCATCGCGGCGCCGGATAATTTCAAGGGCCGAAAAACCACGCCGCCCGCCCGCAAGGGGCAAGGTCTGCGGGTCATCCGCCCGGTCGATAAAGCCTGTCGGCACGTAATAAAGCGGTCCATCAAAATCAGCAAAGCCCCGCACATCGGCGGGGCTTCGCAGGACCGATCCCTGGATCTTGTCCATAGGTCAGCAAACTTTCATCTTAATTTCCTGGCTGCGGCTCGGGTGACAGATCCCCCTTACCTTCACCAGGATTTTCCTTGCGCACGCCCGATGCCGGAACAGCAGAGCGACGACCCGTGTTGCCACTATCTGTGCCCGTACCACCGGTATGCCCCGGACGATTGATTTCCTCGCCGCGCAGCAAGGCTTCGATTTCCTTGCCGCTCAGGGTTTCATATTCCAGAAGCCCTTTGGCCAGGATATGCAAGTCATCGATATGTTCGGTCAAAACACGACGGGCAAAGCTAAGAGCTTCATCCGAGAAACGACGAACTTCTTCATCAATCAGCTGTGCGGTTTTTTCCGAAACATTCTTATGCTGGGCAACCGAATGCCCCAGGAATACTTCTTCCTGGTTATCGACATATTTCACGTTACCCAGTTTTTCGGAAAAGCCCCATTCCGTTACCATCTTGCGCGCATATTGCGTCACCATATTGATGTCGGAAGATGCCCCGGTGGTGACCTTGTCCTTGCCGAAAATCAGTTCTTCAGCAACGCGCCCGCCCATGGCAACGGCCAGATCGGAAATCAGCTGTTCATAGGATTTTGACAGCTGATCACGTTCCGGCAGGCGCATCACCATCCCCAACGCACGACCGCGCGGAATGATGGTTGCCTTGTGGATCGGGTCAGATGCCGGTGTATGCAAGGCCACCAGCGCATGACCACCTTCGTGATAGGCCGTCAGTTTCTTTTCGTCATCGGTCATGATCATGGAGCGACGTTCCGCGCCCATCATGACTTTGTCCTTGGCGTTTTCAAAATCCGACATGGTGACAACGCGCTTGCCAAGACGGGCTGCCGCAAGGGCTGCTTCGTTGACAAGGTTGGCCAGATCCGCACCCGAGAACCCCGGGGTTCCACGGGCAACCGTACGCAGTTCAACGTCCGGTCCCAACGGAATCTTGCGGGCATGCACACCAAGAATTTGCGCACGGCCTTCAAGATCGGGGTTTGGGACAACAACCTGACGATCAAAACGGCCCGGACGCAGCAATGCAGGGTCCAGAACGTCAGGACGGTTGGTTGCGGCCACCAGGATGACACCTTCGTTGGCTTCAAAACCATCCATTTCGACCAGAAGCTGGTTCAGCGTCTGTTCGCGTTCATCATTACCACCGCCAAGACCGGCACCACGATGGCGGCCGACAGCATCAATTTCGTCGATAAAGATGATGCAGGGTGCGTTCTTTTTTCCCTGTTCGAACATGTCACGCACACGCGATGCGCCGACACCCACAAACATTTCGACAAAGTCAGAACCCGAAATGGTGAAGAACGGGACATTGGCTTCACCCGCAATGGCACGTGCCAAAAGGGTTTTACCCGTGCCCGGAGGGCCGACCAAAAGCATACCTTTGGGGATTTTGCCACCAAGACGCTGGAACTTTTGCGGATCGCGCAGAAAGTCGACAACTTCTTCAAGTTCGTTCTTGGCTTCTTCAATACCGGCAACGTCTTCAAAGGTGACCCGACCGGACTTTTCGGTCAGCAATTTTGCCTTTGATTTACCAAAGCCCATGGCTTTGCCACCGCCGCCCTGCATCTGACGCATGAAGAAAATCCATACGCCGATAATCAGCAGCATCGGGAACCAACTGATCAGCGCGCTCATCAGCGGCGACAGCGATTCTTCAGGCTTGGCAACAATACGAACACCCTTCTTGTTCAGTCTGTCAACAAGGTCGGGATAGTTCGGCGTGTAGACATTGACGGTGCGACCGTCGCGCGTTTGCGCCGTAAGAGTTTTGCCCTGAATGGTCACTTCAGAAATCTGCCCGGAATCTACATCCGACAGAAAGTCCGAAAATGCCAGCTGTGACTGGCCCGACCGTCCGGATGGCGACTGGAACAGGTTAAACAAAGCCACCAAAAGAATGGCTATGATGACCCACAGTGCGAGATTTTTTCCCATATTCTTTCCAAGCTACTGGTCGCGAACAATATCCGCCACTACGCGGCAGGCACCCCGCGACATGACCTGCACCATCAGATAATATCAGGCAGGCCCGGCGCAAGTACGAAGTCACGGATTTGCGACGAATTTAAAACCACCTTCCCACAAAGGGGCCGATGGTGCAAACCGCCACGTCACTTTGATCACCCGAAACAGTTCCAAATGATCTGTCGGGCAACCGGCGGCGGATAATACGTCGGAAAGTGCACAAATCTCAAGGCCAGCGACAGATAAAGGCTGATCTTGCCACAACAAAAGCGGCAATACCGCCAGCGCCTGCCGGGGCCGGGATGCCCAAAACGGCACAGTTCGTGCCATCGCCCGGCGAAAGACACGCTTGTGAAACGGGTCACACACCGCCAATGGCACAATGCTAAAACCAGTCATATCGCCGCGTGTGGCGGTTTTTTCGGGTAATTTCAGGCAAAGTTCGAACCGGTTATCCCACCGTGTCAGGCCGTGCGACAAAACCGGTTGCGGGGATACATCCATCCGCCCGGCTTCCCGATAAATCAAAATATGATTTTCACGCCGATGCAGCACACACCCGGCAAGACTGTGCCGCGCCGCAGTGTTTTTCTGCAATAATCGCAAAACATGCCTGACCGAGTCTCGCGCCGGGGCATATTGGCCACCGCCGATAATTCGTAAAACATGGCCGATGCCATAGGCGGCAATATCAAATTCACCGACACCAACATTCGCCCCCGCGGCATCCCCGTCGGCTTTGATGTCGCAATCCGCCATGAACGGCCATTGAACCGAGGCCGCACCATCCGCTGCGACAAAAACATACCGGGCCAAAAATCCTGCAATGGCCTGTTCCAGGTTCTGGCGTGCATATGCCTGTGATGAAAAATCACCCGCGCCGACAGCACACAATTGCAGTCTTTGCCGCATTCGCACCCGCTCAAACGCAAGATTGCTGTTCGATGGGTCTTCGATCCAGTTTTGCCCGCCGGAATGAGGATCGCTATCCGCTGTTTCGCTTCGGCCTGTTCCACAAGGCACGATCCCGGCTTTTTCCAGCGCCATCAGTGTTGCCGACAGGTCTTTGCGGGCAACGGGCAACAAAGGGCGCAAAACCCGGCAGTGGCGCAAATATCGCTGTGCAGACATGCCCGCCAGCCCGATGGGACCACTTTTACGATCCTGTCGCATGGCAACTGTTTCGGCCTGATCATTACAATGATGGGCCACAAGGACATGTAAAATACCAAGTTCCCCGGCCAGATCATCAATCAGACGATAGCGTGCCGCGCGCGCTTCTTGCTGAATAGCGGCACCGGGTTTGGGGCCGGTCCAACGCAACGTCATATGCGTGATGCCGTATTTGGCCAGTTGCCGTTTCACCCATTGCGCCTCGCCCGCCGCATCTGCGCGCAACCCGTGATCCACGGTAACGGCAACCAGCTTGCCAGCATGATCCGCACACCAGCGTGCCGCCAAAATAGCCAGGGCCATACTGTCCGCGCCGCCCGATACCGCAACCATCAGCCGTGGCTTTTCCTCAAACGGCGCAAAAGGCGCCATCAAGGCGGAAAAAGAAGCGGCGTCCAAGGGAACCCCGTTAGACGCCGCATTATCTGGCAAGACAGTCGTCATAATTGCCATTACAGCCTTATTTGCATTTCCGGTTTTTCTTTTCCTGCCGCGCGCGATCAAGAATAACCGTCGATGATCCTTCAAAATTGCTCAGCAAATGATCATAGGTCAGGCAGGCATCGTCGGTTTTACCCAAATTAGCCAGCGACATGCCCAGTTTCAGCAAATTGTCTGCCGCTTTCGGACTATCAGGATAATTCTGGAAACCCTCGGTAAAAGCCAGTGATGCCTGGTCATAATTGCCCCGGACATAAAAGGTTTCGCCCAACCAATATTGAGCATTCCCTGCCAACGGGTCCTTGGGATGGGCCTTAACAAAGGCCCGCAAGGCGGCTTCAGCTTCGGGGAATTTTTGCTGGCGCAATAAACCAAAGGCATAACGGTACTGGTCTTGCGGGGTACCTGCGGGCAGCACACCATCCGACGCGCTGGCAGCCGTAGCGGCCACGGCTGCGGCACTGGCGGCACCAGTCGCACCGGCCTGCGGACCAGATGGAATTTCAGGAGCCTCGCCCTGCCCCTTGATCACACCAAACAGACGGGTGCCGTTTTTATCCAGCGGCTGTCCGGCACTTGTTCCGTCAGGATTACCACTGCCGCCACTGGAATTGGCACCTGCCGCGCCTGGCTGATTACCGGCATCATTTGCCGGGGCCATCCCGCCGGTCGCCGCACCTGCACCGACACCGGCCTGCCCTGTCTGGGTGCCTTTGCCTTCAAGCTGGCTTAAACGGAAATCAACATCGGAAATCAGGCGATCAAGACGATCCGACATCTGCCGGACCTTGTAACCCTGTTCTTCGATCTGACCGGTAAGCTGGGTTATCTGGGCCTGCAAATTATCAAGCTGAACCTGCTGGCGCGCCGCAGCCGGGGCGTTGCCCCCTCCCGCTGTTCCCGCAGAAGCCGCACCGTCAGCAGGCGGGCCTTCGCGGTAAACATAACGTTGCAGCAGATCAAGATCCTTGCGCAACTGCTCAACCTGGCGCGACACCGAGGCGTCCTGCGCCATTACCGGGGACGTAAACCCGACAGTCAAAAACCCCAAAATCACCAGCGCGCCCATGCGGGCCAGCAGAGACGGGCGTGTATGATGCGAAACTGGCAAGGCGGCGGAGGCCGCATTCCGAGATAGCAAGGAAACGCCACGGATCATGACGGGTTCTGGTCGGATCATTTCCCGGTCCTTTACGGTCAATTTGGCTAACATGCATCAGATTTCAAACAAAAATCGTTGCGCTGTCAAACGGCAAAAATAAGGCGCCTGCCCCGAAACCGGGACAGGCGCCTGAAATCAAACCGGATTTAAACCCGGCCGCGATTAACGGACAACCGTTACAGCGCGACGGTTTTTAGCCCAGCTGGCTTCGTCATGACCCAGAGCAACCGGGCGTTCTTTACCATAGGAAATGGTTTCGATGCGGGACGGTTCAACGCCCAAAGCAATCAAATAATCCTTGGAAGAGTTCGCACGGCGTTCGCCGAGTGCAAGGTTGTATTCGCGCGTGCCGCGTTCGTCGGCATGGCCTTCAACCAGAACAGTGTATTGCGGGTATTTCTTCAGCCAGGCAGCCTGGAGTTCCAGGGTGCGACGGGCTTCAGCCGACAGGTCATACTGATCGTAGGCAAAGAAGACGCGATCGCCAACATTAACCGCAAACCATTCCGGGCTGCTTTCAGAAAGCGCATTCGAAGTGGTGGTTTCTGCAGGCTGGTTCATTGTAGAGACACCCTCGCCCTGCGAAGTCGCAGCGCTGTCAGGTGCTGTTTCACAAGCGGCCAAAAGAGCGGCAGCAGCAAAAACACTCAGAATCCGAAGTTTCATTTAAGTTTTCCCCTTAACACCGGACGCATTCGCCCGAGTTGGTTTTACCATGTCTCGCGACACCATCACATGCTCGTTTAAAAACGAATCGCATACGGTGTTTCGCGAAGACTATACAATTGAGAAATCAGGGAATCAAGGGTGACCATGCCGGATCTGATCCATCCGCCGGTGTAACGATTTCGCGTTCGTTATACCCGGTCAAATCAATCGAAAACAGGCGATATCTGTCCTTGGTTCCGTCCTTGGACGGGATTTGACGATGAAACATCAAAACCCGACCATTCGGTGCCCATGTCGGGCTCTCGACGAGATACCCTTCAGCCAGCAACCGTTCACCACTGCCATCTGGCCGCATAACACCAATATAGAACCGACCTCCTTGCGTCTTCGTGAAGGCAATCAGGTCGCCGCGTGGAGACCAGACCGGTGTGGAGTAAAGTCCCCCCCCAAAACTGATCCGTTGCACGCCACTTCCATCTGCATTCATCACGTAAAGTTGTTGTCCGCCACTACGGTCCGAGTTGAAAGCAATACGCGACCCATCAGGCGAATAGGATGGCGATGTATCAACCGCGGGGTGCCGCGTCAACTGGCGCTTTTCGCGGGTGCGCAAATCCAGCGAATAAATTTCACTATTGCCGTCCAGGGCCTGGCTCATAACCACCGAATTGCCATCTGGCGAAAATCTTGGGGCGAAAGTCATCCCCGGAAAATCACCAAGGAGTTCAAGCTCTCCGGTGTCGATATCAAGAACATAGACCCGTGGTTTGTCGTTAAAATACGACATATAGACCACTTCCTGTGCAGTCGGCGAAAACCGTGGGCTTAGAACAAGAAACTTGCCGTCCGTCAGGAAACGATGGTTGGCACCGTCCTGATCCATGATGGCCAGCCGCTTGATCCGGTGGGTCGCCGGTCCCGATTCGGAAACATAAACGATGCGGGTATCGAAATACCCGGTTTCACCGGTTATGCGTTTATAGATCTCATCAGCAATTTTGTGAGCGATCCGCCGCCAGTTGCCCGGTTGTGTGCGATAAGCAACACCGGCCATCTGGTTTTCGGCCAAAACATCCCACAAACGAAATTCCACCCGCAATAACCCGTTTGCCTCGGTCAGGACCCGGCCATTGACCAGAGCCTGGGCGCCAATTGTACGCCACTCGGCAAAGTTAGGATTAACCGCCAGCGAACTGGCGCTCTGGATAAAGGCTTTTTCATCAATCGTCTTAAAAAGCCCGGAGCGCGCCAGATCGTTGTTGATCACCTTGGTAATATTTTGCCCGGCATCCGTCTCCGAAACGCCCTCACCAGCGAAACGTGTTACGGCAATCGGCATCGGTTTGACTTCACCGCGCGTAATATCAACACGCAATTCCGCCTGCGCCGGGGCGGCCGCAGCAATGGTCAAGCCAACAGCAACGGCAAGGGCACACAGGCAAGATAGCCCGCGCACATGCCAGTGTCGTTTAAAAGCCTTGGTCTTGGTTCTCATTCTGCCTCGCTTTTCTCCACGCGTTTTCAAAAGGATAGCTTATTAACCCGTCAATTCACGCGCGTCAAAACGAGCGTGAATTTGCGCTAGAATTGATTTTTATCCAGCGGCACTTTCAAAGGTCAGCATTGCGCTTTTAGCACATCATTTTGTGCAGATTTCGCTATGCAGCATTGGCGAAAGTTACCATCTGCTATTATCCGATTCTTGTCTATCTTCAACGGTTTGTCAGCATCGCTAATGCGGTATGCAAACATTCACAACGTTAAAAGACAACAATTGGCAATCAATCCGGCGAAATTAGGGTCGCTTCGCCACAATTTCACAAACAATTCTTAAATCAGCCTATAAACCCAACATTTCCCTCATGTTAAAGGTCATCACGACTGTATTCCAAAGGTCATATTTATTTTCCGGCAACTTAAGCGGGCTGCACGCCGGGTTACGAACGGCCCGCAATGCACTTTCAGCAACTGTCCGCTTTGATATATCATTGCCAATTTCATTCCGATTGGCAATTTCGGCACTCCGCACCGTCCGGTCCGGGTTCACCTGAATATTCAGATAAACCACAAAATCCGCATCCTTCGATCCGACAGGCGGGTTCCAGCATTGCGCAATCTGCCGCTTCAAGGCGTCAAGCTCGCTCATGCTCAGGCGATCAGACAGGCGCGTTGCCGTCGGTTCGCTGGCCGCTTCCTTGGCTGGCTTTTCCTTGGACTGGTCTGGCACAGGCTCTTGCGTGCTTTCGGTCTTGCGCACATCTTTCAAAATGTCGGCAAGGGTCCGTTTGGGCGCAGGCTCGGCTTTCTTCTCCGGCTTGGGCGCGGGCTTTGGCTCGGGCTTGGGTTCCGGTTTTGGTTGCGGTTTGGGATCAGGCTTTTTCTCGGGCTTGGGATCAGGTTTCTTTTCCGGTTTCGGCTCCGGCTTTTCAACCTTCTTCTCAACCGGTTTCGGCTTGGGCTTTAACACGCCAACATCGCTTTCTGGCACAGATGCCGCTTCCGGGGCTTTTTTCACCGCCGGTTTCGGTTTCGGCTCAGGTTC
>TARA_R110002050_G_scaffold140226_2_pt1 | contig 13764 bp, 10 predicted proteins | sample TARA_R110002050 | Tara Oceans TARA_R110002050 (sample SAMEA4396988) | marine metagenome | biome: Polar Biome; feature: [DCM] deep chlorophyll maximum layer (ENVO:01000326); material: water (ENVO:00002006), including particulate matter (ENVO:01000060) such as... | depth 25 m
CACCGTATATAGAACCCAATACGATGATAATAAGCATCAAGCCACCTAGCGCAATCAATCCTGATTTCGCAAGCGCTTTAAAGCCAGGGAATGGCTGAGAAGGAAGACCTTTAACTCTCGCAACAATATAAATTGCGATCATTAAAATAAGCCCCATCATTAAGCCAGGAATAAAACCGGCCATAAACATACGGGACGCAGATACTTCGGTCGCAGCGGCATAAACCAGCATAACAATCGAAGGCGGTATCAAAATACCTAACGTACCCGCATTAGCTATAACGCCTGCCGCAAAGGACTGTGGATAACCCGAGCGCACCATACCCGCGATACAGATAGTCCCGATAGCCGCCACGGTGGCAGGTGATGAACCCGATACAGCCGCAAAGAGCATACACGCCATGACGGATGCCATCGCCAAACCACCACGAATGTGGCCAACCGTATCAACCGCAAAGTTAATCAATCGTTTAGCAACACCACCGGTCGATAGGAACGATGAAGATAAAATAAAGAATGGAATCGCCAGTAACGTATAGTGCTCGGATGTCGCTTCAAATAGCTTCAATGAAATGGATGCAAGCGAATCATTTGAAAACAGCAGAATCGTCGTTACCGAGGATAAACCCAACGCAATAGCGATCGGCATACCGATCAACATGCAGCCGAAAAGTGTAATAAATAGTACGGCGATAGTCATTATTTATCCCCCTCTTTAGCAGCCTTCTGAGGTTGATCTTCGCCAAGCACCGTTTCTTTTAGCCCTTTAGCGATCTCCATGGATTCTTCCGCTTCATCAGCAAAATGAAAACCATCTGCTTGATTCGTCACAACCTTCCAGCCCAGTTGTAAGAAACGGATAATCAGTAAAACAAAACCGATCACCAGAATACTCATAGGGATCCACTTAGGAATAGGAAGGTCCTCTAACTCAATACCGATCATTTTCATTTTGCTGAGGTAGATCCAAGAACCGTATAAAAACAGCCCGCAATACACCAAGCATAATCCCACCGCGACTAATGTAATAAAGCGGTGTGTGTTTTGAGGTAGGAGTTTCACGAACACATCAACACCGATGTGAGCACCTACTTTAACGCCATAAGAGGCACCAAAAAGAACAAACCAAGCGGCAAGAAGCAGTGTCACTTCCTGCGCCCAGTGGATACCTGCATTAAAGCCAAAGCGCGCGATCACTTCAGCAAATACAAGCAAGGTCATTGAGACTAGAAGAACAGACAAAAAGCCCTCTTCCAGTTTAGTTATGAGATTACGTACCATAACGGTCCCCGCAGCGACTCACGTCGTTAGAATAATGAGTAATGAGACAACATTCACAGGACAGCTCCAATCTACTGATTGACCTGTCTGAAGCTCTCCTCTGAATGTGGGAGAGGTAGATATCGGGTAGAAGATACCTTCTACCCGACGGAGGGTCTCAACGTATTAGTTGTTAGACGCTTCTGCAGCTTTGATTAGATCAGCACCGATCTGATCTTCAAACTTTTTCCATACAGGTTTCATTGCTTCAACCCACTGTGCACGTTCTGCATCAGAAAGCGTTAGCACTTCTGAACGTCTAGAATCGATGATTTTCTGTTTATCAGCGAGTGCTTTTTGCGCAGCGATGGTATTACCGTGCTTAATCGCTTCAGCAAGTGCTTTTTTCACTTCAACTTTCAGATCATTATCTAGGCCCATCCAGAACTCAGCAGACGTTACCACTAGGTAATCAAGAACACCGTGGTTAGACTCTGTGATGTATGGCTGTACTTCGAAGAATTTTTTCGAATAGATGTTAGACCATGTATTTTCTTGGCCATCGATCGCTTTCGTTTGTAGCAGTGTAAATACTTCAGAGAATGGTTTTTTCAATGGAACAGCATCAACCGCTTCAAACTGCGCCTGAAGTACATCAGAGGTCATGATACGGAATTTTTTACCTGACGCATCGCCAGGTACTTTAAGTGGGTTACTGGACGATAGCTGTTTCATACCGTTGTGTAGGTAACCTAGACCTACAAGGCCTTTCTTCTGTAGAGCGTTCAGTAGTTTCTGACCTTCTGGGCCATTCTGAAACTTCTCTACCGCCGCCATATCTTTAAATAGGAACGGAAGGTCAAAAATTTGTAGTGTTTTTGTGTACTTCTGGAATTTAGACAGTGAAGGTGCAGCCATCTGCACGTCACCCAACAACATCGCTTCAAGTACTTTGTTGTCACCAAAAAGCTGAGAGTTAGGGAAAACTTTAACTTCCACTTTACCCGCAAGGCGCTCATCTACAAGCTCTTTAAACTTGATAGCCATCTGGCCTTTTGGTGTATTTTCAGCCACTACGTGTGAAAATTTAATTTCCACTGGGGCAGCAGAGATAGCTTGTGCACCAAGGGTCAAAGCTAGGGATGTGACTGCAGCAGTCAATAAACGCATGTGAAATCTCCTGTTATGGGACTTTTATTTATCATTGTTGTTATTAAACTCAGCTCGTCTTCTGTTTTTTTTCGCTCACAGACTTATCTGAATCCATAGAAGCATTAGAGCAAGAAGGGGGCCAATTTAAGAAAATAACAACAGGACATGGCTGAACCGCCCATAACAAGTACCGAAGACACTCAACGCCACCCGATATAAAAACATCCGCCTCCTCTCAAAAGTGGCGGATTTCCACACATTCAAACAAATAATAAGGGGGATACTGACCCTTTTTTGTACGATCTGGTACCCTCGATACACATCCTCTGCTTTGCTTGACCTACATCTATCTAGTTGAGCCATAAGGGGGTGTACCTACATGGCACTTCACCTTATTATAACTAAACGACTACTATGATTGCCGAACCTCGATAAAACAGGAGCTAAGGTGTGAAACTGAATGGCCTTTCAATTCAAACAAAAGTAAACCTTTCGTTAGCTGCTGTTTTTATTATTATCTTAATCAGCTCACTCACTGCGATCTATCGCAGCGAATCAGGGCTGGTCTCCGAGGTTATAAAAAAGAACACCGCTGATACCGCAGACTCCTATTTTGATAGCATCAATATACTGATGCTGAGCGGAGCGATGTCCAACCGTGAAACCCTGCAAAAAAAGATTCTTGCCAATCCTGACGTACTAGAAGCCCGCATCATCCGCGGAGATATCGTTGCCAGTGTTTACGGACCGGGTACACCTGACTCAAAAATTGAAGATGACCTCGACCGCAGAGCGATGGAGGGTGAGCATATCGTCGAAGAGATCAATGACGAGCAAGGCCACCGCCTCACGATTGTCACGCCAATGAAAGCCCTGCCCGACTATAAAGGCACAAATTGCTTACTCTGCCACCAAACACAAGAGGGTAATGTTTTAGGAGCTGTGCGCGTCACCTACTCTTTTGAAAACTTAGATAACACCATCCGTAGCAACTTAATAAGCGTCGCCGTGACTGAACTGATCTTATTTATTGGTGGCCTTATTCTCATCAGCTTGCTACTCGGCCACCTTGTTGTGCGCCCTGTCCGCAGAATGGGCAAAACCATTAATACGATCCACAACAACTCCGATCTAAAGCTTAGAATCGACGTCAACTCAAAAGATGAAATTGGCATGATGTCCAACTCACTCAATGTGATGTTGGAAGATTTTCACAGCAGCTTAAGTAAAGTCAGCTCAACAGTTCACCAGCTCAGCACCTCAAGTATATCCATTAATGATATTGCCGATTTAGCCAATAACGCGGTGCATAGCCAACAGATACAAACCGATGCGGTCGCCGTTGCCATGGAGCAGATGGAAGTCTCCACTAAGCATGTAGAGGATAATGCCAGTAACACCGTTGCAGCATCGGACATGGCATTGCAGCAGAGTCGAAACGGCACCCTTATCACTCAGCAAGCAACAGAAGCAATTGAGCAGCTCAGAAATAATATCGACCGCGCGCTAGGTGTGATCACCAAGCTCGACCAACAAAGCCAAAACGTTGGCACCGTACTGGAAGTTATTCAAAAAATTGCGGAGCAAACTAACCTCCTCGCACTGAACGCTGCCATTGAAGCCGCCCGTGCAGGTGAACATGGCCGCGGGTTCTCTGTGGTCGCAGACGAAGTACGAAATTTAGCCAGCAAAACCCGCACCTCAACAGAAGAGATCGATGCCATTATCGAAGAACTGCAACAGGATGCTCAAGACGCTGTCGAAGTAATGAACCAAGCCCACACCAGTGCAGAGCTAGGCGTGGCTAAAGTTCAAGAAACCGCCGAAGCGTTGACCAAGATATCCAGCGAAGTCCAGATGATTAACGATATGAATCATATGGTCTCTTCATCTGCACAGGAGCAGGCCGCAATGGCAAGTAGTGTCGAGAAAAGCGTCCAAGAGATTGCAGGCACCGCCGCACAAACCTCGTCCCGTGCAGGAACACTCAACCAAGTAGCCCATGAGCTCAACACACTAGCCAGCCAGCTGGAATCAATGGTGCAAAAATTCAAGCTGTAACTTAGTTACAATAACGCAACAAAAAAAACGCCCCAGACTCACAAATCTGGGGCGTTTTTCGTTTTATCTAATAACGCACGGCAGGCGCCATATAACCGGCTATTTAAAGTCTTTTTTATCTAAACCGTACTTTTTCATTTTGTCGTAAAGTGTTTTTCGCGGTAAGCCTAAACTCGTTAGCGTTTCCTTAATTGAACCACCACAACGAGAGAGCTCAGCTTGGATCAACATCCGTTCAAATTGATCCACCTTATCAGGCAGTGTCATATGATTACTGGCGTTAACATCAGTGATCGGGCGGTTTTCAAAATCAAAAGAGCAGCTTTCTCCCAATAAGACATAACGTTCCGCTAAATTACGCAACTCACGGACATTACCCGGCCAATCATGCATCATTAAGCTATGCATCCGCTCCGGTGAAAGTAGCGGGACTTCTCGCCCATATTGGGACGAGGCGATGAGCGCGAAATGCTGGAACAACATACCCACATCGTCTCGACGTTCTCGTAAGGCAGGGATATCGACACGAACAACATTTAAACGATAGTAAAGGTCTTCCCTAAACTCACCCCGCTCTGATGCTTCTTTTAAATCAACTTTTGTTGCAGCAATAACCCGCAGATCCAACGGTATAATCTCATTGGCACCTAAACGTTCAATCGATCGATCTTCTAACACCCGAAGCAATTTTATCTGCAAGGTCATGGGCATGCTCTCTATCTCATCAAGAAAGAGTGTGCCTTCATTCGCATATTCAAACTTACCGATACGGCGTGCTTTTGCATCGGTAAACGCGCCCTTTTCATGCCCAAAAAGTTCCGATTCAATTAAGTTTTCAGGCACTGCACCACAGTTAATCGCTACAAAGTTTTTATCACTACGATTACTGTGCTCATGGATATAACGGGCCAGCAAGTCTTTACCTGTGCCCGTTTCACCTAAGATCAAAATATCAGCGGGGGTATCAGCGATGGTGTGCACAAGGTTGCGTACGTGCGCGATTGGCGCCGTTTTACCAATAATGCGCGGGCCAGGTACGCTTTGCGCTTCAAGCTCCTGCTTGAGGCGGCGGTTTTCGATAATCAGGTGACGCTTTTCTATTGCGCGACGTACCACATCGAGTAGAAGTTCAGAGGAGAAGGGTTTCTCGATAAAGTCATAAGCGCCATCTCGCATCGCACTAACGGCCATGGAGATATCGCCGTGCCCTGTAATCAAGATCACCGGCAGAGTCGCATCTAACGCCACCACCTGTTTCATCAGATCTAAACCATCCATACCCGGCAGGTTAATATCCGTAATCAAAATACCCGGCCAATCGGCCGTGATTATTTTTAATGCTTGTTCGGCGGTTTCTAAGGTTGTGACTTCATACCCACCAAGCTCTAGCGCTTGCCCCGCTGCCAAACGGATATGTTTCTCATCATCAACAAGAATAATGGGCAGGGGACTCTGATCGCTCATATAAGATTCCAACTATCTATTTAAGAAATAACATTATCAGGGGTTTGAGCTCTAGGTAAACAGATCTTAAAGACCGCGCCCCCTTGAGGGTGGTTTTCCACCGATAACAACCCACCCATACTCTCAATAATTCGGTAGGAGATCGACAACCCTAGTCCCAAACCTTGACCCGCTTTTTTAGTGGTATAAAACGGCTCAAAAACACGGTTCACATCGTCGCTAGGGATCCCAGGCCCGTGGTCTCTCACAAGCAAGACCGCCCACTGTTCGTCGCAGTGTAGCGCGATATCAATCACCGGGGTTACTTGCTTTTCCATGGCCTGTAACGCGTTACTAATCAGGTTAACTAGCACCTGCTCAAGACGGACAGTATCACCCATCACATAATTGTACTCTAACCCATCGGGCCAATTAACCTGTGCTTTTACCTTACTAAGGCGGCCATACATAATAGACATCGCACCATCATGCACATTTTTTAAACACACCGGTTCAACGTTGCCAGAGGTCTTACGTGAAAATTCTTTTAATGGGTGAATGATTTTAGCCATTCTCTCCGTCAGCTGACTAATTTCATTCAAGTTTTTTTGGACCGTCTCCATGCGGCCCATCGCCAAGAAGGCATTAGCATTATCCGCATAAGTGCGAATCGCCGTTAACGGCTGATTCAACTCGTGGTTAATCCCTGCCGACATCTGCCCTAATACCGCAAGCTTCGCCGTCTGAATCAACTCATCTTGTGTGTTTTTATGCTTTTCGACCTCCTCTAGCAGCTTTCTGTTAGCGTCAGTCAGGTCTACGGTTCGCTCCTCAACACGATGCTCAAGTAGCTCACGTGCATGCTGTAGCTCCTCTTCGTATTGCTTACGCTGGGTGATATCGTGAATAGTGACAATAAAGCGCTTAATCGCACCATAATCCATATGCCCAACGATCAACTCAATGGGAAACACAGAGCCATCTTGTCGTAAGCCTTGCGCTTCAGTAAACAACTCCTCTTGGCGATCCGCATCGGACGCCGTAATGTGACGCCAGCAGATCGCCCTATCCGCTTGTGCTAACAGCTTACTTATATAGTCATACTTAACGTTTGCTTCACCATAACCAAACAGTTTTTCAGCCATGGAGTTCATGCTTTCAATCCGCCCTTGGGCATCCAAGGTGATTAACCCCGCACGGGTATTATCAATAATCGCCCTGACCCTTGCTTCGTTGGCTTCCAGCGCTTTAGTTTCCAGTAGTTTAAAACGTACACGTTCCCGCGTAATGCGCTGACGCGTCAGTAACACCATAACCAACAGCACTAATGCACTAAAGATAAACCCTATCGTTAACGCGGTATAAAACATCCGCACCTTGACCGGTTTAGTGCTCGCCAAGACAACCACCGTGAGGCCGCTGCCCTCTAACTCACGGCTGAGAAGTAGAAACTCTTTGGCCTTAACCCCATCAAGCGCTTCATTATTGATACGTTTACCGTCCACCAGCGTCACGAGTGTCCCGCCCTCTTCTCGCTCTTTCTGCTCAACAATATCTAACGCGGTTAGCTGATGGTCACCGTACCTTAAACTTTCAGCTATCCGCTGAATGCCCTGCTGAGACAAAGGACGAAGTGTTCTGAATTTCCAATCGGTCTGGGTTGAAATAAAGATAACCCCATCTTCATCGGTCACAACGATGTCCAGATCAGGGTCGGTCCAATCCGACTCGATCTCATTAAGATCAATTTTTAAAACGACAACACCGATAATTTCACCCACGTTATAAACTGGGTACGAAAAATAATAGCCTCGCTTTTTAGATACGGAGCCCAGTGCGAAATAACGCCCGGCCTTCCCTTTCATCGCGTCCTTAAAGTAGGGTCTAAACGCATAATTTTTGCCCACAAAAGAGCGATCATCTGCCCAGTTACTGGCAGCAAGGGTATCCCCACTGTTATTCATCAAATAGACGTCGGCAGCATTAATGGTCTGATTGACCTGCTCAAGATAGGTATTTGCACGTTGCGCTAAAAACGGATCGTCTTGCTGTTGTAGGGCGTCGGTTAAGGTGGAATGGGTTGATAAAAGCCCGGGCAGGTCTTTATAACGATCGAGCTTTTGCTGCAGACTCAAAAGGTAACGATTTAAATCGGCACTTGAGCGATGTTGCAGCTGTTCAAGGCCTTGGGAGCGGCTAATCAGTGTTGTTTGCCCAACCACCAACACAAACGTAAAGGCTAAAATAATAAAAAAAAGGAACCGATAACGACGCCATGTCGTCGACAACATATAAGACATAAATTTAACGCCGGTTAGGTTAACTACTCGTTTATTAAAGCTCTTTTTATACTTAGTATCGAGAAATACTTAATTCGTACACCTAGTAGCACTATACTAGAGTCTAATGTTTCTCAAATACGGAGCAAGTTTTTCTCATGTTGAAACGTACAAAAATCGTCGCTACCTTAGGTCCATCCACTGATCAGCCGGGTGTCTTGGAAGATATTCTACGTAATGGGGTAAACACTGTTCGGCTGAACTTTTCTCACGGTAGCGCCGCCGATCATCGCAAACGAGCGAGCGAGGTTAGAAAAATAGCGCGTAAGTTAGGCCTCTCTATCGCTATTTTGGGTGATCTCCAAGGCCCAAAGATCCGCATTGCTCGTTTTAAGAACGATCGTATCACTTTAAATACAGGTGACTCGTTTACGTTAGATGCCCAACTAGGTAACCAAGAGGGTGACCAGCATCAAGTGGGTATCGATTATAAAGCCCTACCTGAAGACAGCTCCGCAGGTGATATTCTTTTATTAGATGACGGTCGAGTACAGCTCAAGGTATTAAGTATTGATGGCAGTAAAATTCTGACCGAAGTCATTATTGGGGGCCCTCTGTCCAACAATAAAGGCATTAACCGCCAAGGCGGTGGTCTATCCGCAGCCGCGCTAACGGAGAAAGACCGCCGAGACATTAAAGTAGCGGGCGAAATCGACATGGATTATATCGCCGTCTCCTTCCCTCGCTGTGCCGAAGATCTGCATGAAGCACGTAAATTACTGGATGAAGCCGGTAGCCGCGCAGAGATCATTGCAAAAATCGAACGGGCTGAGACCGTTGCAAACCATGACGCGCTCGACAAAATCATTCTTGCCTGCGACGGCATTATGGTTGCCCGAGGCGATCTAGGGGTAGAGATTGGTGATGCGGAGTTAATTGGTGTGCAAAAACATATCATTCAACGCTCCCGAGAACTGAACCGCTTTGTTATCACTGCAACACAGATGATGGAGTCCATGATCGAAAACCCGATGCCTACACGGGCAGAGGTATTTGATGTGGCGAATGCTATCCTTGATGGCACCGATGCCGTAATGCTCTCGGCAGAAACTGCGGCAGGAAAGCACCCCGTCGAAGTGGTTAAATCCATGACCTCTATCTGCCAAGGCGCAGAAAAGCACCAGATCGCCCGTCCGATGGAAACCAACATCTCCGTTAAGCTAGACCGCTTTGACGAAACCATAGCCCTCTCAGCCATGTATACCGCCAACCATCTGATTGGGGTTAAAGCGATCATCTGTCTAACCGAGTCGGGATCAACACCGTTATGGATGTCCCGTATACGTTCAGGTCTACCGATCTTTGCTCTCACCCGTAATGAAAGAACCATGCGCCGTACTGCTCTTTACCGTGGTGTTGAACCTATCTTTTTTGATGCGACCCAAATCAGTGAAGAAAAGCTCAATACTGAGGTATTAGCCGGACTTAAAGCCCGTAACCTGCTGCAAACCGGAGACCTTGTCATACTGACCCGAGGCGCAACCTTAGGACAACATGGCGGCACCAACTCAATGCAAGTCTTGTGCGTATCCTGACCACAGCCCATGGGCGTCGGTATTTTTTACCGGCCCCCATGAATTATTTCGCCCGAATCCGGTCAAAATCGCGAACTCTTCGTTTCGTTGCAGCAATTTAACAATGGCTCAATTATAATAGCCCTCCTTCAATGGTGATTTTAAGGACTCGCGTTTGTCTTCCACTACATCGACTTCTCAACTACAGCAGAAGCTCAGCTGGCTAAAAGAAAATGGCCATACTGGACTATTAACTCAGCTTCAACACGGATTAGAAAAAGAGGGTTTACGCGTAGATCTTGATAAAGAGCTCGCACAAACGCCCCATCCGGAAGCGCTAGGGTCCGCTCTAACACATGAGCATATCACTACAGACTACTCTGAAGCCTTGCTGGAGTTTATTACCCCTGTCTTTGAGCAATCATCGGACGCATTACAGTTTTTGGCTGATCTACATCGCTATACTTATCAAAATTTAGATGAAGAACTCATCTGGCCAGCCAGTATGCCATGCCACCTACTCAATGAGTCAGCGATTCCTATCGCCCATTACGGCGACTCAAACGTAGGCAAGATGAAATATATCTACCGTGTCGGATTAGAAAACCGCTACGGCAAGATGATGCAAACCATTGCAGGGATCCACTATAACGTATCCATGCCGACGGCTTTCTGGCCGCTACTGCAACGCTATAGCAAAAACACAGGGTCATTACAGGAGTTTCGCTCCGCGTCCTATTTTAGCCTTATCAGAAACTTCCGCCGCTACTCTTGGCTGCTTATGTACCTGTTTGGCGCGTCCCCTGCGTTATGTGGCTCATTCCTCAAGGGTAAACAGCACACACTCGAAACCTTGTCTGAAGGCACCCTCTATCTCCCTTATGCCACATCGCTACGCATGAGTGACTTAGGCTATTCAAACAAGGCTCAAGCCGATCTCAATATCTGCTTTAACCACCTAGCGACTTACGCGAGTTCGCTTAATCGTGCGATTCGCACACCCTACACGCCGTATGAAAAACTAGGCGTCAAAGTCAATGGGGAATATAAGCAGCTAAACGCCAATGTTCTGCAAATTGAAAATGAATACTACAGCGATATTCGGCCTAAACGCGTTACTCAATCTGGCGAAAAGCCCGTACATGCGTTGATCGCCCGTGGCGTAGAATATATTGAGGTGCGCAATACCGACATCAACCCATTCCTCCCCCTCGGCATGGACCAATGCCAAGCTGATTTCTTAGATGCGTTTCTACTCACCTGCTTACTGATGGAAGAACGCGAGATCAGTACAGAGGAGTGTGAACAAATTAGCGAGAACCATCAACGCGTGGTCACCCGTGGGCGCGAACCCGGTTTAACGCTGATTAAAGATGATCAACATATATCCCTGCATCAATGGGGCAGTGACCTGCTAAGCGAAATACAACAGACCGCCGCACTGCTTGATGAAGCGAACGGCTGCACCCGCTATTCAGCGTCGGTTCAAGCGCAACAGAAAAAACTGGATGACCCTGAGCTAACGCCTTCGGCACAAGTACTTAACGCAATGCGCACACAAAACTTGAGCCACGGGGAGTTTGTAATGCAACAAGCGAAACTGCACCGGGAGACCCTGCTATCCACACCTATTGATCAGGCTATGCAGATCAAATTAGCAGCGATGCGCGGTAACTCATTACAGCAGCAACAGGATATTGAAGCAGCTGACCAGAAGGATTTCGACAGCTACCTTGCTGAGTACATGGCCAATTAACAACGCCATTGTTCAGCTATAAAAAATGCAGGCCAAGCCTGCATTTTTTATATAACTTTATCGCGCGATCAACCGGCCCTATTGCACCACAAAGCTGGTAAAAAACAGGTCTGAGACAAAGCTTTCACCTTCCTCTTCCATCAGTACCTTTTTGACCGCCTCTAATGCCTTTTTCGCCAGCCTATTTTGCGCATCAACCGTACCCACCGTCTCATCACTTTGCGAACTGAGCAGGAAGACTAAATCATTTCTGATCTGTGGCATATGCGCGTTCACCGCATGGTGCGCCGACTCACTCGACACTTGAATTGTCACCTCACATTTAAGAAAACGCGGTTTTCCTACGCCATCTAGATTGGTTGTAAATGACTTCAACTCGATATAGTTCACATAATCTTCAACTGTTTTCTCTGTTTCGGCCGCTGCAAACTGCACAGAGAAAATCATTACCATTAATAAAACCAGTCGTTTAAACATTTATCGCCCCGTAAGATCTAACAATATTCCGAGTATAGCGTGCTCACGTAAGGCTCAACAGTCGCTCATAAAAATATTTTTACTCATCCCGGCAAAAACGACGTTCTACCATTAGATAATTAATAAAAGCCCGTTTTTCAGAAAACGGCTGTTGCACCCTGAAACAGCTTAGGAATATGATGATAGTTAATCAGAGAGCAACACTAACGCTTGTTTCAAGCTTAGACTTATATGACTGCCTAAATTAAAGGCAGCAGAGGTGCGCAAATGTTAGAAAAATGTAAGAGCGCTAAAGAACGCTGGGGCGGAGTAAGCGAAATAATCGATAACTGGCTAGAAGGGCGACAAAAACTCATCAGCTTATTTGTCCATTTACCCGAACAGCCGATCAACGACGAACTCAACGGTCGCGTTCAAATGTTCTGCCAAGTCATGATGGATTATCTTTCATCCGGCCATTTTGAAGTTTACGAGCAATTGTTACTCGAAGGTCGAGATTTTGCCGATGGCAGCTTACAAGAGGGGCAAGAGCTGTTACCAAAAATACAGGTCAGCACCGACATTGCCTTAGATTTTAATGATGATTTTTCTACCCTATCTGAACCAACGGTACAGACAATTAGAGAGTTTTCTGAACATTTATCCCACCTAGGTGAGGCGTTGGAAGAACGCTTTGAGCTAGAAGATAAAATGATCGCCGTTTTACATACCTCTCATCGTGATTCGGTTGTAGTTGAGTAGGAATTGAAATATGCGTCATGCCGTAACTTACGTACTCCTTGCGGGTGGATTACTCTCTCTGGCGGGCTGTGACAGCAGCGACGCGCCTACCTCCTGGTCTGAATACGCGCTTAGGGGCGCGTATACAGCCAGCATATCGTCTACGGGTACTTATAGTGCAATCGGCTCGTTTGATCATGGCGGAAGCTTATGGACACTGGAAAACAATGAGCGCCTCTATAATTGGAACCATAAGGCCAAAACCTTTTCAATTATCGCCGCCACTGCGTTTTCACCCGAGGAGAAGTACGCCGCCACCGCAAATCAACAAGACTTAGTGCTGTGGAACTTACGTAACGGTCAAGCGGAAGGGTTTTGGAGTTCACCCGCAGAAATTATGCAGATGGATCTCTCTCCCAATGGGGATTACGCCCTTTTAGGGTTAGCTAACCATACCGCCGTATATTTTGATGTAAAACAGGGGGGAGTCAAACGCACCTTCCGCCATGAAGCCCGAGTCCGTAGTGTTGATCTAAGTGACGATGGCTCATTAGCATTAACAGGCTCAGACGCTTACAAAGTAAAACTCTGGAGCGTTGAAACCGGCGAGCTATTAAAAGAACTTAGCTTAGGCAATGTGGTCGATACTGTCGCCCTCTCACCCAATATGAAAACCGCATTTAGTGCAGGCAGCTTAGATAAAGCCGTTATTTGGGATATCGATTCCGGTACCGAAATGCATATCCTCAGTGACATCGCTAGCTTCTCCCAAAAAAGAATCAGCTACCTCAGCGCCCGCTTCTCCCCTGATAGCCAGCAGCTACTCACAGGTACCGCATCAGGCTTAGTGCAACTATGGGATGTAACGACAGGCGAACAACTTAAAAGCTGGAGAGTACATCGTAGAGACGCCTATGGCCCAGTACAAGCTGGGGTTTACGCCGTTGGCTTTGGCCAAGACAAATATTACGCTCTCGGCTCTAATGGCTTTATGAACGAACTGCAATAACCCCCACCCATAACGGGTACAGACAAACAAAAA
>TARA_R110002050_G_scaffold300186_1_pt1 | contig 13761 bp, 15 predicted proteins | sample TARA_R110002050 | Tara Oceans TARA_R110002050 (sample SAMEA4396988) | marine metagenome | biome: Polar Biome; feature: [DCM] deep chlorophyll maximum layer (ENVO:01000326); material: water (ENVO:00002006), including particulate matter (ENVO:01000060) such as... | depth 25 m
AAATCAGTAAGATTTTACATAAGCAACAGGTTTTAAAACAAACCAACGCTAAACTCTCAGACCAATTAGAACAGCAGCAGCAAAAGCTTTTAGAACAACAAGAAGCAATTGCTGATTGGGTAGAAAAGTATGAAACTCTTAAAATGGCAAATTCAATGCTTGGTAGTGACGAAAATAAACGAGAAACAAAGCTCAAAATAAATGCACTAATTAGGGATATTGACCATTGTATAGGGCAATTATCGGAATAAAAAGGTGTGAATTTAGATTATATGTCAGATCAATTAAAAATTAAACTTTCTATAGCTAATAGAGTTTATCCGTTAACGATAAATCCAGCTCAAGAAGAAGGTTTACGTAAGGCCACAAAGAAGATTGAGGCTATGATAGGACAGTTTGAGCAGAATTACTCTGTAAGAGATAAGCAAGATGTTTTGGCAATGTGCGCTTTACAATTTGCGGCTCAAGTAGAGCAAAAATCAATAGATAAAGAGTATGTTAATGAAGAGGTTCAGGAAAAGTTAGAAGCTTTAAATGAACTTTTAAATCAACATATTTAACTCGTACGTTCTTTAAAATAAATAAGGTTACTGCCTATATTAGTTACATTTTTTGATAAACTCAACGATCAATTCTTTAAAAAGGGTGAGTTTAAGTTGTAAAATCGTGCTGTTAGTGCTGAACTCGTTTCAGTATCTTAGACAGATTTTTGATCAGCTTGTTAGCCCTAAACTTGTTTTTAAGGAGTTTATACAAAACCGCTAACTGATATAGGCTTTTTTTATATACTAAACTAAACAATAAACAATGGACAGCAATACAATTATTTATATAGTTGGAGCCGTAGTATTAGGAGTAATACTAGGATATATTATAGCAAAAGCATTAGAAAAAGGTAAAGCATCTAAGCTAATTACGAATGCAGAAAGTGAATCTAAATCAATATTAAAACAAGCAAAATCTGAGGGAGAATCTATTAAGAAGGATAAAATACTTCAGGCTAAAGAAAAATTTATTGAGTTAAAAGCTGAGCACGAAAAAGTAATACTTTCTCGCGATAAGAAAATGGCTGAAGCTGAAAAGCGTATTAGAGATAAAGAATCTCAAATTTCTAATGAGCTAAATAAAACTAAGAAGTCTAATCAATCTTTAGAGGCTAAAATTAAAGATTACGATTATAGAAATGAATTCCTTGAGAAGAAACAAGAGGAAGTAGAAAAGGCACATAAGAGTCAAATAAAGCAGTTAGAAGTAATATCTGCGTTATCTGCAGAAGAGGCTAAATCTCAGTTAGTAGAATCTTTAAAAGAGGAAGCTAAAACAGATGCTATGGCTTTTATACAAGATAGAGTAGAAGAGGCTAAACTTACCGCTCAGCAAGAAGCTAAAAAAATTATTATTAATACTATTCAACGTATTGGTACAGAAGAAGCAGTAGATAACTGTGTATCTGTATTTAATATAGAGTCTGATGACGTTAAAGGTCGTATTATTGGTAGAGAAGGTAGAAATATTAGAGCTATTGAAGCTGCAACAGGTGTAGAGATTATTGTAGATGATACACCAGAAGCAATTATCTTATCTTGTTTTGATTCTGTAAGACGTGAAATTGCACGTTTATCTTTACACAAATTAGTAACAGATGGAAGAATACATCCTGCACGAATTGAAGAAGTTGTAAGAAAGACAGAAAAACAAATTGAACAAGAAATAATAGAAGTTGGTAAGCGTACGGTTATCGATTTAGGAATTCATGGTTTACATCCTGAATTAATTAAGATGGTAGGTCGTATGAAATATCGTTCTTCTTACGGACAGAACTTACTGCAGCACTCTAGAGAAGTTGCTAAGCTTTGTGGCGTAATGGCTGCAGAATTAGGTTTAAATCCTAAACTAGCTAAAAGAGCAGGTTTATTGCATGATATAGGAAAAGTGCCATCGTCTGAAACAGATGTAGAAACACCTCATGCTATTTTAGGTATGCAATGGGCAGAAAAGCATGGTGAAAAACCAGAGGTTTGTAACGCTATTGGTGCTCACCACGATGAAATAGAGATGACAACATTGTTATCACCAATTATACAAGTATGTGATGCTATTTCTGGAGCAAGACCAGGAGCAAGACGTCAGGTATTAGATTCTTACATACAACGTTTAAAAGATTTAGAAGATGTAGCTTTTGGGTTTACAGGTGTAAAGAAAGCTTATGCGATACAAGCAGGTAGAGAGTTACGTGTAATCGTTGAAAGTGAAAAAGTAACCGATGAGAAAGCAGCAAGCTTATCATTTGAGATTTCTCAAAAAATTCAAACAGACATGACGTATCCAGGACAAGTAAAAGTGACTGTGATAAGAGAAACTAGAGCAGTCAATATTGCAAAGTAAACTTATAAACTTATATAAATTAAAAAGTGCCTTTACTAAAAATAAAGGTATTTTTTTTATGATGTATTTTAATTCTGAATAATTTTAAATAGGAACTAAATCGAAACTATTTTTGTTTTGGAAAAGTAAGTGAGAAAGCAGTCCCTTCATCCAACTTACTTTCTATTTGTATCTCACCCTGTAAAGCGTCTACTTGTGTTTTTGTAATATACAAACCAACACCTCTTGAGTCTTGCCTCATTGTACCGTGAAAAGTTTGGTACATTTCAAATATTTGTCCTTTAAATTTATCCATATCTATTCCGATGCCGTTATCAGAAATGAGTATTTTTATATGACTCTTAGTATGAACAGACTGAATAATTATTTGAGATTTTTTGTTTGGGTCAGAATATTTAATTCCGTTAGAAATGATATTATAAAATATACTATCTAGGTAAGATTTGTTAGATAATATAACTTCGTCTTTACGTAGTGCATTATGTATCGTAACTCCTTTATTTTGGCTATCAATACTTAGGCTTTCTATTATTTTATTACAGCAATTATGTAAATAAACGCGCTCATTTATTTGATTAACCTGGGCTTTAGATTTTATACTTATTATATCATCTAAATCTACAATTGTACTGGTTAACGAATCTGAAATAGATTTTAAATGAAGAACTAAATCTTCTTTTTCAATTTCTGTTTTTGCTTCCTCATAAAATTCTAAAATATTTTTAAAATTACCAATGTGTGTCTTTAAATTGTGAGAAACAATATGGGTGAAATTATACAATCTCTTATTCTGACTTGTGATAAGCTGAAGGTTTTTATTGAGCTTATCTTCTGTGTTTTTTAAATTTGTAATATCTGTATGTGTGCCAATTATACGAGTAGGTTTGCCATTTTCATCTCGTTCTATAATTTTACCTTTATCTAAAACCCATTTATAAACACCAGATTTACAAAGAATACGATATTTATTTTCATAAATATCGACATCTCCATTTAGATGAGATTTAAAATCACTAAAGTAACTTTCCTTATCATCAGGATGTACTTTGCTATCCCAAAATTTAGAAGTGTTTTTTAAATCGTCTTCGTCGTAACCAATGATTTGCATTGATTCTTTTGAATAAAAAACTTTATTACTTGTAACATCCCAATCCCAAAGTCCAACATTTGAAATCTCTAATGCAATTTTATGTTTACTATCATCCAAATTTTTATTAGAAAGTTTGTTTTTTTCGTAAAATTTTGACTTGTAGTTTGTTAGGTTAAAATCGGAGAGTTTCATGAAATATTACTTTGTATTAAGGCACAGGAGGCAAAAATTTGTCACGGATAAAGTTAAACTTTTTATATTACTTTCTAGGATGAAATTTATTTAACACTTCGCTTAAATGCGAACGGTCAACATGCATGTAGATTTCGGTTGTTGTGATGCTTTCATGTCCTAACATCATCTGTATGGCACGTAAATCTGCACCATTTTCTAATAAATGTGTTGCAAAGGAATGTCTAAATGTGTGAGGAGAAACTGTTTTATTTAATCCAGTGATTTCAACTAACTTCTTTATAATTGTAAAAATCATAGCGCGTGTTAATTTTTTGCCTTTGTAATTTAGAAAAAGTATGTCTTTAGAATCTGTATGTACTTCGATATGATTTCTTATGCTTAACCAGATATTTATAAATTTCTGCGTAGATGCTCCAATAGGTACAAATCGTTGTTTATCACCTTTACCTGTAACCTTAATAAAACCTTCTTCAAAAAATAAGTCGGATATTTTTAAGTTAATTAATTCACTTACTCGTAATCCGCAACTGTATAAAGTCTCAATAATGGCTCTATTTCTTTCGCCAAGATTAACACCGTTATATTGGTGACTTAAATCTATAGCATTAATCAAATTGTCTATGTCTTTTATAGATAATGTATCTGGTAGTTTTCTCCCAATTCTTGGAGACTCTATTAAATCTAAAGGATTTGTTTCTCTATAATTTTCAAAAATTAAATAATCAAAGAAATTGCGAAGACCAGAAATTAACCGTGCTTGTGATCTTGGATTTATAGATTTTGAAATGGAATAAATAAAATCTTTTACAACCGTATTTTCTATTAAAATAGGAGTTTCAGTTATGCTATGTGCTTCTAAATATTTAATTAATTTTTTAATGTCATAACAGTAGTTTTCTATAGAGTTTATTGAAAGACCGCGTTCTATTTTAAGATAGTTCTTGTAATCTGTTATGGCTTGATTCCATTTCATAGTCAAAATTAAGGAAAATAGTACTAGAATCTCAATTCATAAAACTATGAAAAAGTTAGTTGTGAATCGATTAACAGAATTTATTATTTCTATAACAAATCATCTAAAATGAGAATAATTTTCTCAATGTTTTGTTTTGATTTTTTAGTAAGAGAAATTGTTTCAGATTCGTCTTTAGTTGATACAGTAATAGAATGTGTTTGGTTCAATAAATACGTTTTGTAATCTGCATAAGTTGTTTTAATACTCAGTCTATGTAGAATCTTTTCATCTTCTTTTTGAGTAAAAAATGTTTGAATAGATTCAGAGACATATTCACTTTCACCATTTTTAATAACAACTTTATTTACTGTATTGTTTTTGTTTAGTAAAACTGAGAAGTTAACAGTAACAGAGTCATTTTTTTTGTCCGCTCTCCTAAATGTAGCATCTAGTGCTGATTCATCTTCCGTTGTACTAACGTATTCTAATGGTTTCACAAAGTATTGCATTTTACCATCGCCTAGAAAAAAATCTTCAACATATTTAGATATTTTTCCTGTTGCAGCCGGTTTTATTCCACCACAATTATAGGTGCTAAACGTAATGAATGCAATGAATATGAGAAAAGGAAGCTTATTTATTTTTAACATCTGTGTCAGTTGAAATTATAAATCGTTGTTGCGATAAGGAATCTTGAGAAAATCTGTTTTCAAATTTATCATTCTTTAAAATCGTTATTCCTGTGATTTCACTTAAAGAATCTACCATATGTTGGTAAAGTACAATTTTACTTGTGTTTATAGACTTAGTTTTGTAAATATTTTCTTTTACAATAGTAGAGTCTAAATCTATAAAAAGATAGGTATTGTAATCCTTATGTTTTATGGCTTTATATAAGACTAAATCACTTTTATTAAAAATAGTCTTTAGTTCACCAGACTCATTAACTTCAACACCTGTTTTGTTAATCTCTGTTTCACCTTCTTTTAGAAGATAAACATGGCCATCGAAAAGCGTAATTTCCTTTTGGGAAACGTTGCTACAGCTAAAAAAGAAATAAAAAAAAATGGGTAAAGAAACTCTACCCACTTTTTTTATGTACTTAAAATTATTCACCAGTGATGATAGTTTCATAAGTAACGATAAGACCTAAAACGTTTTTGATTTTAATGTCTACAGTAGAAATTTTAGAGATACCTCCTTGCTTTGCAGCAGTTTTGATACTTGCATCTTCGTCAAAAGCGAAACCTAATACAACAGTTGCAGAAGATTTACCAACTTTAGAACCTACAGAGTTACTAGTTGCAGTAACTGGCATAGTGATTGAACAAGCTGTTAATGATAATGCTGCGAATGCTACGAAAGCACCTTTTAATAAGTTTTTTTTCATAATTATAATTAATTTGATTAGTTTTCAAATATAGAATTTATTTATAAATATGAAGAAGGTTTTTACGCAAAAATATTTTCAAATCTTGCCTTTTTAACGTAATTAATATTAACTCTAAATTAGCTTTTTAAGTTTTAATTGAGCACTATCTTATATTTCTGATATGTAGTGTGTTATTTTTTTTATTGTATGAAAAAACTTATTATTATTAATGGCCCTAATTTGAATCTTTTAGGGAGAAGAGAACCAGAGATTTATGGCAGTCAAACCTTTGCAAATTACTTAGAGGTTTTAAGGAAAAAGTTTCCACAAGTAGAGCTAGAATATTATCAATCTAATATAGAAGGAGAGCTCATTGATAAAATTCAGGAAGTAGGTTTTTCTTATGATGGTATTATTCTTAATGCAGCAGCATATACGCATACATCAATAGGAATTGGAGATGCTATTAAGGCTATTTCTTCAGCTGTGGTAGAAGTTCATATTTCAAATACATTTTCTAGAGAGGAGTTTAGGCATCAATCTTATATTTCGCCTAATGCAAAAGGTGTTATTCTTGGTTTTGGTTTGCTGAGCTACGATTTGGCTATTGAGAGTTTTCTTTAAATTTTAAGATAATTCACATTTAATTAACTCCAAGTTTTATTTTAATTGTGATTTAGTTAGTATTAATTAACATCTGACCAAAGTAGGTTTGTGACTATTAATAGCTAACAATCAATTAATTATGAAAAACTTTATTTTTACTTCATTACTTTTTTTTTCAATTTCAACTATCTTGGCTCAAGATTCTCTAACTGCAAAATCGAAAACTTTCGATTTTGGTATAAGGCATGGTTACAGTCATTTTAATCTAAGAGCTAGTGAATATCGTTATGATAAGATAAATCTATATGCAGGACTTTTTGTTGAAACCAATATTTCAGATAAACTAGGTATTCGACTAGAAACAAATTACTCTCATCATTCTTTATTAGAAGTCCCTTTACTTTTAAAGTATCAAATTTCAGATAAGTTTGAAATATATGGAGGTGCAGAATTAAGTTACTCTTTTCACAGTAATACTAATTCTTTTAATGCGGACAAAGAATTTGGAGGTGCATTAATTTTAGGTTTACAGTATAATATTAATTCGCATTGGTTTATAGATGCTCGTTACAAACATGGCTTTACAGACCAGTTTGCAATGCCTTTTGATTTTAATCATTATGGAAAGAGTAGAACCGTTAGTGTTGGTGTAGGATTTAAATTTTAAAATCATGAAAATTAATAAAAGAAATTTTACAGTTTTTATGTCGACAATAGGTCTTTATTTTATGACTACTATAATTTGTTTTGGTCAAAAAGTATCTCAATTTAAAACTTTGCAAGAAGATTTCGCTTCACAAAACTGGAATTTAGAAGTCAACGGGATTTTTCTCTCCAAAAATGTATTATTAACAGCAAGACAGTTTGAATTTGTAAATTTCGAAATAGGTTTAATAGAAATACCTGTTCTATTGAAAATTAAAGTTACAGACAAACTGAGTATTATGTCTGGAGTTAAGTTTGATTTTTACAGAACTAATGTTGGTTTAGCAAGTGAAGTAGGTGTGTCGCTTTCTACAGGCTTACATTATGATTTAAATAATGATATGTATTTAGAAGGTTTGTTTAATTACCAGATTAACCAAACTAGTAATATTTATGATTATAATTTTGGATCAAGTTCCAGTTTTATGTTAAGGTCTGGATACCGTTTTTAGGTAACAAAAAAATGCGATTCAAAACTGAATCGCATTTTTTATATTTAATATTGTAGAAGTCTAAACTTCTATAAATGAATAACTTCATCATATGCTGCAGCAACAGCTTCCATAACTGCTTCACTCATTGTTGGGTGAGGGTGAACTGTTTTTAATACTTCATGACCAGTAGTTTCTAACTTACGACCTAAAACTGCTTCTGCAATCATATCAGTAACTCCTGCACCAATCATATGACAACCTAACCATTCGCCATATTTGGCATCGAAAATTACTTTTACAAAACCTTCTTTATTACCAGCAGCACTTGCTTTACCAGAAGCAGAAAATGGGAATTTACCAATCTTTACATCTAATCCTTGTGCTTTTGCTTGCTCTTCTGTTAAACCAACAGAAGCAATTTCTGGAGTACAATACGTACAACCAGGAATGTTTCCGTAATCTAAAGCTTCTACGTGCTGACCTGCAATTTTCTCAACACAAAGAATAGCTTCTGCTGAAGCAACGTGTGCTAATGCTTGCCCTGGAGTTACATCTCCAATAGCGTAGTAGCCAGGAATATTAGTTTGGTAGAAACTATTTACTAAGATTTTATCTCTATCAACAGCAATACCAACATCTTCTAATCCTATGTTTTCAATATTAGATTTAATACCAACAGCAGATAATAATATGTCAGCTTCTAATATTTCTTCTCCTTTTTTAGTTTTTACTGTAGCTTTAACACCTTTACCAGATGTATCCACAGACGTAACTTCCGCAGAAGTCATTATTTTTATACCATTTTTCTTGAAGCTACGCTCTAATTGCTTAGAAACTTCATTATCTTCAACTGGTACAATTTTATCTAAGTATTCTACAATAGTAACTTCAGTTCCCATTGAATTGTAGAAATATGCAAACTCAACTCCAATAGCTCCAGAACCTACAACAATTAATTTCTTAGGTTGTGTTTCTAAACTCATGGCTTGTCTGTAACCAATTACTTTTTTACCATCTTGTGGTAAACTTGGTAATTCTCTAGAGCGTGCGCCTGTTGCAATGATAATATGGTCAGCAGAATATTCTGTACCATCAACATCAATTTTCTTTCCGGTTTTAAGTGTCCCGAAACCTTCAATAACGTCGATTTTGTTTTTCTTCATTAAAAACTTAACACCATTGCTCATACCATCAGCAACACCACGGCTACGTTTTACAACAGCATCAAAATCGTGCTCAGCACCTTGTACTTTTAATCCGTAATCTTCGGCATGTTTTAAGTATTCAAAAACTTGAGCAGACTTTAAAAGTGCTTTTGTTGGTATACAACCCCAATTTAGGCAGATACCACCTAAACTTTCTTTTTCAATAATGGCTGTTTTTAAACCTAATTGCGAAGCTCTTATAGCTGCAACATAACCACCAGGACCACTTCCTAAAACAATAATATCGTATTTACTCATGCGTAAGTTTTTTAATTTAATTCATTGAAGATACAAAAATATGAAATTCAGAATATAAAATGTAATTAGTTAGTTCTAATTTTCGCTTAACGGAATTATTAATTAATTAAATATCGTCAGTAAAATGCTTGCGGCTTTTATCTTCTTTAAATTTTGATTTATTATATGTTTTAGATTGGCCTTTTGCAATAGATAATGATTGCCAGTTTTTACCTTTTATTAATTTGCCTATAAATACAATTTGTCCTATATGATAAGCATAGTGCATCATTTGTCGGTTAATTGCTTCGGTGGCAGAGTGGCCTTGGTTTCTAATATAGATAATCTGCTCTAGGTTGTTTTTGGTGAGTGGTTTAATAGCTTTAAACAAGTATTCCCAGCCTTGTTGCCAAGCTGCTAATAATTCGTCTTTAGAATTAAAGTCGTCTATAAATTCTTCATCGCGCTTTCGCCATTCTTTTTCACCATCTTCAGTTAAGAAATTTGTCCATCTACTCTGCATATTTCCAACAAGATGTTTTACGATAATTGCGATAGAATTAGAGTCTGTTGCAAATTCTTTTTTTAACTCTTCAAACGAAAGTTCGTTTATGGTTTTGTCACCAAGACTTTTGTAATATTCAAATTGTTTAATTGCACTTGATAAGTAAGAAGACTCCATTGTATTAAGTTTTGTCTTATAAAAATAGCGATACATTATCTATTAAACTCATTATTAGAATAATTAGATATTATATCGCTATTCAGCTTTTATATTTATAACACAATTAGTTACTCTTCTGTAGCTACAAATTTTAAGGCATCTCCATTTATACAGTGTCGCTTTCCTGTGGTTTCTTTTGGTCCATCGTTAAATACATGACCTAAGTGTCCACCACAAGTTGCACAATGTTCTTCATCTCTTGTATAGCCAATTTTGGTATCTGTACCAAAGGCGACATTACCTTCAATTTCTCGATCAAAGCTTGGCCATCCAGATCCAGAATCAAATTTATGTTCGCTTTTAAATAATGGTGTATTACAAGCTGCACAATGATAAACTCCCTTTTCGTATTTTTTGTTTAATGGACTAGAGAATGGTCGTTCTGTACCAGCTTCTCTTAAAACAAAGTATTGCTCTTTAGTTAATTGTGCTTTCCATTCAGCTTCAGTTTTAGTGATTTCAAAGGTTTCTTTTTCAGTAGTTTCCTTTTTTTGCGCTGAAGAATTACAATTAAATAGTAAAACAAAAACGAGAAGTGATAGTATGTTTTTCATATTGTAAATTTTGTTTTTTTTTATGCTTGTTAGGTCGAAAAGTAAACTAATTCATTACAAAATCTATGATTTTTTTTAATTTAATATTTTATCAAAATGATGGTGTTCTTTAATAAATTAATTGTTAAATTTAGAAACTAATACTAAATAATAACTAATGAAAATAGTGCATATAAGCGCAGAATGTTATCCAGTAGCTAAAGTTGGAGGACTTGCAGATGTAGTTGGTGCTTTGCCAAAATATCAGAACCAATTAGGTGCAGATAGCAGCGTTATTATGCCTTTTTATGATAATGTATTTACAAGAAAGCATGAGTTTGAATCCATTTTTAGTTCTAAGATTCGTTTAGGTTATGTTGAGCATGATTTTAATGTTCTAAAATTAACATCTGATGTATTAGATTTTGATGTTTTCTTTATTCATATACCATCTTTATTATTTAGAGATTATGTTTACTCTGATGACGATACTGACCGATTTTTAGCTTTTCAGATTGCTGCATTAGATTGGATTTTAACTTTAAAGAAAAAGCCAGAATATATTCATTGCCATGATCACCATACAGGATTAATTCCTTTTATGGCACAAGAGAGTTATAAGTATAGTTCTTTAAATATAATACCTGTTATAACGACTATCCATAATGCGCAATATCAAGGTTGGTTTAATTATCACCATTTGTACAAAGTACCAGATTTTGATAATAATAATGTAGGTTTATTAGATTGGAATGGAATTATAAACCCTTTAGCTTCAGCAATAAAATGTGCTTGGCGTGTTACTACGGTTTCTCCAAGTTATATGGAAGAACTTATGGTTAATGCAAATGGATTAGAAAGTCTATTAAGAGCAGAAAGTGCAAAAGCTGTAGGGATTTTAAATGGCGTTGATACAGAAGTTTGGAACCCAGAAACAGATAGTTACCTTATTAAAAATTATAAGTCTACAACAGTAGAAGCAGGTAAATTGGCGAATAAAAAGTGGTTATGTTCAGAATATAACTTAGATGCAGACAAGCCATTATTTGCTTTTATTGGGCGTTTAGTAGGTGAAAAAGGGTCAGATTTATTTCCTGATGCTTTTGATATTGCTTTAAAAAACAATGATATTTCAATATTGCTTCTAGGATCTGGTGATAAACTTACGGAAGGTCGCTTAGAGGTTTTAAAAAGAGAATACCAAGGAAAATATAATGCTTATATAGGTTACGATGAGAGATTATCTCACATAATTTATGCAGGCGCAGATTTTTTATTAATGCCATCTCGAGTAGAGCCTTGTGGATTAAACCAAATGTATTCATTAAGATATGGAACTATTCCTATTGTAAGAAATATAGGCGGTTTAAAAGATACTATTATAGATATAGAAAATGATGGGTTCGGGTTTGTGCATCAAGATGCTTCTGTAAAGGATATTTGTTTTTCTATAGAAAGAGCAGTAGAATTTTATTCAAATAAAAAAGAACTTAAAAAGACGAAAAAAAGAATCATGCAGATAGACCATTCTTGGGGTAATTCTGCTGAAAAATATATGCAATTATATAAGTCTATAACTATAACAAAATAACTAAACAACTAAAAATATAAATTATGATTAACGAAAGTGTACTATCAATTATTTTAGGTGGTGGCCAAGGATCTAGGTTATATCCATTAACAGCAGATAGATCCAAGCCAGCAGTACCAATTGCAGGTAAATACAGATTAGTAGATATTCCCATTTCTAACTGTATTAATTCTAACATAAAAAGGATGTACGTGTTAACACAATTTAATTCAGCATCTCTAAATCAGCATATAAAAAACACCTATCATTTTAGTTTTTTTAGTAGTGCATTTGTAGATGTTTTAGCTGCAGAACAAACTATGCAAAGTGATAAGTGGTTTCAAGGTACAGCAGATGCGGTTAGGCAAAGTATGCAACACTTTCTTAAAAATGATTTTGAATATGCATTAATTCTTTCTGGAGATCAATTATACAATATGGATCTAGAGGATATGATTCAAAAACACAAAGAAAGTAATGCAGAAATCACAATTGCAACTTATCCTGTAAATGCTAAAGATGCTACAGGCTTTGGACTTTTAAAAACAAATGAAGAAAATATTATCACATCTTTTATTGAAAAACCTGCAGCAGATTTATTACCAGATTGGACATCTGAGGTAAGTGATGAAATGAAAAATGAAGGAAGAAACTACCTTGCTTCAATGGGTATTTATATTTTTAATAGAGATTTGTTAATTGAATTGATGAGTAATCCAGATACCATAGATTTTGGTAAAGAGATTATTCCTCAGGCTATACATGATCATAAGACACTTAGTTACCAATATGAAGGCTACTGGACAGATATCGGAACAATTGAATCTTTTTTTGAAGCCAATCTTGGTTTAACAGACGATATTCCTAAATTTAATTTATACGATAAAAATAGAGTTTATACAAGAGCAAGAATTCTGCCAACATCTAAGATATCCAATACTGTTGTAAATAAATCTGTTATATCTGATGGTTGTATTATACAAGCAGAAAGAATTGAAAGAAGTGTTATTGGTATTAGATCTAGGATAGGTAAAGGTTCTGTTATACAAAATACCTATATGATGGGTAATGATTCATATGAATCGTTACGTGATATAGAAGCTAAAAAAATTGAAAATATTCTCGGTATTGGTGATAGGTGTTTCATAAACAATTGTATCATTGATATGAACTGTAGAATTGGAGATGATGTAAGGATAGAAGGAGGGAAGCATTTAAAAGATATAGAAACTGATAATTATCTTATTAAAGACGGAATTGTAGTAGTGAAAAAAGGCGCTACTATACCAAAAGGAACAATAATCAGTTAAATAATTTTTATACAATAGATGGCAGAAGTTATCAATTATAGTTTGTTCACTGATTTTGATATTGATTTATTTAAATCTGGAAAACATTATCGTTTATACGAAAAATTTGGTTCTCATATTACAACAGTCAACGGAGTTGAAGGTGTTTATTTTGCCGTTTGGGCACCAAGTGCACAAATGGTTTCAGTCATCGGAGATTTTAATTTTTGGACAGAAGGAGAACATAAGTTAAGTGTACGTTGGGATTCTAGCGGAATCTGGGAAGGGTTTATACCAGGAGTAGGAAAAGGTAGTAAATACAAATACAAAATAGAGAGTAATCATAATGGTATAAAAACGGAAAAAGCGGATCCTTATGCAAGACGATATGAGCATAATCCTAAGACAGCATCAATTGTTTGGGAAGAGCCATATACATGGAAAGATACTAAATGGATGAA
>TARA_R110002050_G_scaffold300427_3_pt1 | contig 13758 bp, 13 predicted proteins | sample TARA_R110002050 | Tara Oceans TARA_R110002050 (sample SAMEA4396988) | marine metagenome | biome: Polar Biome; feature: [DCM] deep chlorophyll maximum layer (ENVO:01000326); material: water (ENVO:00002006), including particulate matter (ENVO:01000060) such as... | depth 25 m
AGAATAATGACTCTGATGCAGTCTGATTTAGATAAAAAAGAAGTGTATGATAGCTATACGCAATAATATCAATCATCGCGGACATATTACTACCTTCAAAATTTTGACCGGTAAATTTTGATGTGCTACTCAATCTATCACGGATTAAGCCTTTAAGTGTTACAGCGTCAAAAGCCGTATATGCATCTGGCGGCAGCGTAAAGTCTGTTAATTGTTGTTTAGCCATAATATCTATTCAAATTTAAACCCAGTTGTGTCTAGTGTACCTTTTAAGTAAAATGCTCTCATTATTTTGTTTGTCATCGATAAGGTAAACTCACATGTATAAACACCTGTCATTGGATCACCTACTACATTTAGATTACTAATAGTTATTCTAGGCTCCTGTGCCGGTAACCCTCCTATGATAGCGCGTGCTAACGCATCACCTGTAATGCTATTTATCGGCTCAAAGCAAAACCTCGACAGGTTCAAACCTAGGTACGGGTTTAGCAATTTTTGACCCGGTTGTGTGTTTAATATATTCGTTAATGATTGCTTTATATCGGCAATATCACGTAAATCATCGAAATCAGTATTATCTAGAGGTTTATTAGCAGGTAGATTTCCAACTACCGTACCAATCTCAAGATCTAGCTTAATATCCTTGTATATGTACTGATCATTAGATACAACGTTCGGATTAGGGTCCGCTTCTGTTGTATGCGGAGTGCTTCTCTCAAGAAATTTTAGGTCGATCGATGACATATAGAAATATTTATTAGAAAGATTTCATTCAACATAATGATATTCACAATGAATGTAATAAATAATTCTAGATCATGGATAGTAAGTTTAATGTTATTATAGAATCTTCGATGAGAAGGTATAATCAGAACACTCTTGTTGTGGGCGATCGTATTAAATTCGTTGATAGTTACAAGAGCCACGACTGGTATCAGAAGCAAGGTGCAGTGACTCATGAGCGATTAGCTGAATTCTTAGAGTCCGGCGACAACATTAGAATTAGCGCTGTTAAGAGTCTTCGACCTTCTACTGCTCAGACTGGTCATTTTGAAATAGTAGATGACTATTACTACGATGTTGTAAGAGAAGCAGCGCCTGGGTTCTACTCACAGGTTTTTACTGTACCAGCAAATATTGTTGAATGGCTCGATGACTATCCAAATCTTGCCGGTGAAACACCTGCCAGTCAAAAGAGAGATGATACCACGCAAATTAATCCATCTGAATTTGACCCAGCACATCCTGACGCAAATATGTCGCTTAAGAAGCAAACCGGTACTGGTGAAGGTGACAGATCATTGGGCAGTGCTAACGTAAAGCTTGACAATACCCCGTCTGTTACTGATGGAGAGTCTTATACTAAGCAATATATCAAGTAGCAGATGACATCTGTATCAACGTGCTGTAGAAATTTATCTCCTGGTCTGCGACAAATGCACTTCTGTATAATGCTTCAGATATAATTACGAGGTGCATCTTTTTTGTACTTTCATTACCTACTGGTGCATTATCAACAACATCGAAAAGCTGCTTTAATAGTGCTGGGTAATCACCGTTGAACTTATCCTCGTTCTCAATAACGTATTTGCGTACTTTTAGTACATGACCCTTAGCTGTCAGTGCGTATACTTGCTTAACAAACACCTCACACTCTGCATTAGCGATAATCTTTAACGACCCTGTTAAGCAAAATTTCTGAATCTCGTTAATGATTTTTCTAAGATCAGGATATTTACTTTTAATAAAGTGCCTAACTTGTTCGAGCTGGTCATCGTTAATTGTAATTTTCTCGTTATCCAGTATGTGCTTTATACGCTCAACACATCCATCCACGGGAGGTGTCAAGTCAAACGTCTGACATCTACTCTGAAGTGCAGGTATAACTCTGTGATTGTAATTCGCAGTAAGAATGAATCTTGTAACGGAGGCATATTCTTCCATTGTATTCCTGAGCGCTCTTTGTGCGTCCTGACTCAGTCCGTCACACTCGTCAAGAATAATTACCTTAATAGCACCATCTAAACTCTTAGTTTGTGCAAAGTGTGTTACCTTTGACCTTACTGTATCAATACCGTTTTCGTCAGATGCGTTAATATAGAGATATTGTGACTTTAATATATCGTTAACGATTATCTTAGCTAATGTTGTCTTACCGACACCAGGTGGTCCGCAAAATAGTATATTTGCTATCTCCTCGCGCGCACCATACTCGATAAATACCTGCTTATTATCTTCTGAAATAATAAGATCGTTAAGTACTTTTGGTCTGTACTTCTCTACCCAAAGATTATTAAACATACTAATTACCTGAACTCCCGAACCCTTTATCACCTCGATCTGACTCTACGATCTCTTCAGCCCACTCACATTGCGGATGAATAAGAGGATATACCACAAACTGTGCAATTCTATCTCCCTTCTTCACGTTATATTGTTCATGACCGAAGTTGTATAGCTTTACTCCCAGATCACCGCGGTAGCCGTTATCAATAACGCCTAAGTGCGGTTGGATGTGATGTTTAAACCCCAGACCACTTCGAGGTTCAATTCTAAACCAAAACCCCTCTTCAATATAAGCTAGAGTGAGACCTACTGGAACAATTCCGGATCCCGATCTTCCTACTGAATAAGGCTTAATTAATGTATCCTCAACAGCTACAAGATCATACCCTGAATCCCCTGTACCTATCTCGCTATTATTAGCTCTAGGAAGCTGAGCGTCAGGATGTGTTTTAACAAATTTAACTACGGGCATAATTTAAATCCATTTAGTACCGAAATTATATGTCTGATTATCTGGATCAGCAGCTTTTGGATTTTGGCCAGGGGGTTGTTGTTCATTCAGTAGCGTGTTACCATCAGTTTGCTGCTGTTTCTCCTGCAGCTGTGCCGCGTTTGTGCTTAACCACTGAATTAACTCAGGGAGTCTGTCCGGTGATACTGTGTACTGACCGTGACCTTCTACATTAACATTTGCCATAATAACATATTATAGGTGATAACAATAAAAGATCAACTAAATAGTCGTACATGGATGACAAACAAATAGATAGCGAGATAAATTCTCTCGTTAATCAATTGAAAGACAATAATCATATGTCAAAAGACATTGATAAAAAAAGTGTGGAGCTATCCGTCTCAAAGGATAATCTTGAAGAGTTTGTTATAGATCGATCCTCACGGTTAATTAACCAAAGTTTAGACGTAATGGACAATCTAAAGGATTACATTATGGCATCTAATGATCCAGATAGTATTAGTGCCTTAGCAGATTTAATTAAAGCTTCAAGCTCTTCAATCGATAGCCTAAACAAGATCGTTGTTCAGAATAAGCGATCAGCAACAACTCTTGTTGCAAAGCAGATGGATATTGAATCGCGTAAAGAGCAAGAGGTAGTAGACCCTCATAAGCTAATCGGGACTAGAGAGGAAGTTTTCAAAAAAATTATGGAGCAAGCCAAGGTCATTGATATAGATGAAAAATCTAGTCTTGATCCTTGATATCACCTGACTCAGCTTTTAGCATCTGATCATTAGTAATTTCTTTTGTCAGTCCTTCGATTCTATTCTTTAAGTGGTTGACTTGATACATACTGTTCTCAACGACTATTTCAACTTTTGGTGGTATAAATCTTTGCTCATTTTGAGCGATCATAATCTGTGTAAGTATGCTAAAAGCTGATCCAACTGCGTCGCCTGCGTATCCCATTAAATCAGCTGATATTTCTGATATCCTGTCTCTATGTGAATAGTCTGAGACGAGATATGTTCCATGAGCTCCAACATCATTAGTATTCTGTGCTTCCATATATGCTAATCCCTTAATATGTATCATATTCTGACGGAACATAATATTAGTACGCTTGCTTAACTCTAAGATCGCAGTTTGTGTATGACTATCGAGCTTGTCAGACGCGACCGGGTGCACAAGTGCCGGTATTGATGAATCTAGCTTAATATCTGCCAATGGTATAGTAAAGCTATCAATAGACTCCTTTATACGGGAAAGAATACCTACCGAATCACTAATAGACGTGAAGTAATCGTATCTTGAATTTTTAACAAAATCATAATATTGCTCTTTGACCGCGCTGTGCGTCTTATCGAACCTCTCCTTCCAATATAACATAAATTCTTCATTCATGTCCTTCATACCAAAACATTCCTTAAGATTTTCAGTCTTTTGTTTTACAGTATCATAAACATCTTCTTCCAGTTCAACCCATCTCTTACTTTCTGTTTCGAGATTAATTGCATGGTATGAAGATAAGGAACCGGATGTTGTTCTCCGTTCAGGTAACCCGTCGCTCCCTACGATCCAGGCTTCTTCTTTCTTTAATAGTGTGTCTAACTTTGATAAGCGGTACCCTATATCAGATCTGGCATAGACGCTTTCATTAAATGAGGATACCTGACTATCTCTTAAATTTAACTTACAATCATTCAGCTGTGCGAAAAATTTTGCTTGTGAGTATATAGGATCAGCTTCATATTTGGTTGAATTGAAGTAGTAGAACGCACTTACTTCATTAACATAGTCGTTTAAGCATTTATTAAAGTCTGTGGATGCAATATGTAGATCTATTGTAGACGCCCATTGTCCATCTAATAGTTGCGGTAACCCGGTATGTGCTGGAATTGCTCTTCCCATATTAACTACTTAGGCTGTCAAAGTATTCTGTCTGTTTGCCGATTATACTTTTACCCATTATCTCTTCAAAAGTATGAGATTTGTTACAGGTAATAGTATTTCTATAACGGCCAGTTTTAAAGTTAAAATAATGTACAACGTTTGTTTGCATCCATTCACCGAGCATTAGTTTTGCTAATGGTGTAGTTTGATCTATACCAGCCATGCCTACCAGCGAGAATCTACCTGGCCTTCTCTTTATTAATCCAGGTGCATTAACTGTCATGACAGGTCCGAGCATCAATGTATTCTTAAGTACGTTATTAATGCCGTCCTTTAACCGCTCAAATCGAGTTGACCCTCCTGAATAAACGTGTCTAACAGTTCTACTGTCTATTTTGCTATCGTTAATAGGTAATACAGCTTTCTGTGTTTTACCTCTAACCTTTGGTAGCCTGTCTATATATGCTCGTTGGTATATATCCTTTACAGTTTTAATATTATCTGTATCAATAGTAAACTGATGACCTTGCTTACTATAATGATGTACCTTTTGTGTTGTTAGCTTTTTATTACTATCATCATTAGATATGTTTAGTAGTGTAAATTGTGCGACGGAGTCTGATTGATCAAGTGTCTCGACTTTAACCTTATACCCAGGTATAATATCAAAATAACCTGTTCCACCAGTAGATTGTTCCTTAGGAGCTAATGTTGGCAAATTCCATATCTCGCATACTCTTGGCACACCGTATGGTGTTCGTGTATTGTAGAGATCGCTCATAGGTATTAAGTTTAAATCATGATTATGTGCTCTTAGGATGGAGTTATCTCCATTTTCAGAGATGTGCCTATCTAATAAATACTCAACATCGTCTAATGCGTTATGGTTGGCTCCAGATGTGTAAAAGATCTTAACACCGCCATTATCCCAAGTCTTATCTTTGAAGAGACTACCAAGTGTGGTTTTAAAAATAGATTTTAATGCAACACCTGTTTTAGCACCACGAGCTTTATTTCCGAGTCGTGATAAGTTTATTCGCCCGCCGAGCTCGCTTGCTACTGCGTCTGCAGTTGACCACTGATTGTATGTGTTGTATAGTAAATGCTCACGAGCATCGCGCAGCTTAAACAATTTAAGCTTCTCTGCACCATCCCCAGCTGGTAGAATTTCATCTTCATCGTATATTGCATAGAGGTTATCGATCAAATATTCATCGCTATCTATATCAACTGGCTCTATTCGAATATGGATGTAGTCCTTTGACTCGGTGTTAAATCTATAATCATTACCCTTAAGTATAGTAGCTAATTCATCGTCTCTAACGTACTCGTCAATTACATTACCTGTATTATTAATTGTTAGCTTGGCGATGGGGAATATAGCATTAATATTATCTTCAATTAGTATCTCAGTTAGAATACCTGGCGGTAAGATAAACGTTGATGGTCCGTTGATTAGCTTTACTGTAATCAGATAATCTTGATTATTAAAGTTCTGTCTTAACTGATGTAAATTAGAGGCCATTACTGATTACTGTTCCTAACACTGTTAATTACGTCAGCTACATATTTGTGTTTTATTATTTTGAGTGTTGTACCAGGGGTTGGAAGTACTACCGGGTTCATAATACCGTTTGTTAAGCAAATTAACCACCATAGCGCTATAGTATCGTAATATCTAAAGCTTAATTGCGTCCATGACAATTTACCGTTAACCCGTATATAGTCAATAAAATTTTCGTCTATATCACCCGGTATCGAAATCGTCTTTCCTATATTAAAGGCAAAGTGGACGTTGTTATCTTTATAGACGTTAAAGATATTTTCATAGGCAATATCATCTAACTCAGGTAACCCTTCAATCTCATTTTGTTTTTGATTTAGATCATCTTTCATCTATATTATCCTTCAGGGGTACTATGGTAGCCGTCGTGGGGGTCCGACCCTCGACCATCAGAGGTATCAATAGGTGCACGTGTGCGATTCATGTTCTCACGCGCGTCTCCATCGGCCTCGTTCGTGTCGCTGATATATACATTGTACAGTCCGTGCCCTCTAGTGTTGTTACCTAGTATACTATGGAAGTATAGGTTTTGAGTTTCTGGTATCATCGACGTAAGTGTAATATCGATATGATATGCATCAGGTATAGTCATTTGTTTCCAGACTTGCTTCCCTATGTATGTATTTGGTACAGTATTTCCATTTGCAGCCATTGCGGCCGCCATCTTTTTACTTATACCGGTCTGATATGATTGAACTTTACGCGGAAGTGTATCTCTTTTTAATTCTTTTTGAATATCAGAGAATCTATGCCAACTGTCTGCGCTACCTACACTAAATTGTTCGCCCTTTTCGTCAACTATAGAGTCGTAATTCGTCCAATATGGTACCTTCATTACTCTTGTTGATCCTCTATGAGTTATTTGAAGGTTAGATATGTACGTGAATGGTGAATAGAACACCCCTGGAACTTCCACTTCATATATAACAGGAGGGTCCGACTGAACCCTAGTCTTCTGATTAGGTAAATTCATATATGATAATAGAAAGCATAGATGCCAGTTTCTAACTACATCCTCAAAAGTTTCAGTATTAAATAGATCGAGACCAAAAGTAACTGATGGACCCTCGGTATCAGATCCGTACATCTTAGGTCTATTAATATATGTACCAACGACGTTATCTTGAATTGCTAACGTGTTTACAGCGTCTTGAATAAACCCACTCTCACCGGCGATAGTGTCTAGTAATTTGGATACAGGTCCTCCTTGATCAGTACCTTCAATTGATCCCCACTGATTTGTTATAGACTTGTGAGCATCTGTAAGATATGGAAAGACATACTCGAAACCTGTCGGTTGTACACCGTATAATCCGAAGTACGCCTTTAAATGTCGTTGTATGTTACTAGGGTCCTTAATACCTGTTTTGTCCTTATTAAACGCAGCGTCAGCCGCGTGCTGTCTCTTCTGTTCATCAGTTGAATCATCACTAAGTTGATCGCCATCATTAAGACCTAGTGCTCCTAGCGCACTATTACCAAGGTCACCTAATATATCTCCTCCTATTCCGCCTTGTTGTCCTGTACCGGTTAGCATATATCTTAATTGTTGCCTTATTGAATTGAATTTAACTTTCATCTCAGACATTCTTATATATGGTACTTGATGTCTACCATGTGCAGGTGTATGTGTCCATTGGAAGTCATGAACAGCATTGATTAACTGTACTGCCGTCATGTCATCGCTATAAACGGGATTGTACCCTCTGGTGTTTTGAACAGACGGAGCAGAGGAAGACTTGCCCATACCAGCAGCAGCAGCAGTTTCACCACTGCGGTCATAATCTAACGAAAATAATTGTGATTGTCCTGGCATAGTATATTATTATTTATTACCGCTGTTTGGATCTCTGATGTGCACCAGCACTCTCTCCCATTGGTTGCCGGTTACCTTCTTGACCACTATTGAAGCCTATAAGGTTTACATTTCCTGGTTGTATACCTTTGATGGTGTTATTTAAAGTATCTAGCCTCGAGATAAGAGGTGAATCTTTATCTGTTAAGGCGTTTACGACTGGTTGATTTATAGATTTCATCTGGCTACCTATTGCTATACCTAAGCCGGCGAAATAATCACCCTCATTAGAGAGTTCAACTGTGAAATTTGGTATGATGAAATCAGCTATACCATCATACACACTCTTCGCTACCTTACCGGTATTCCACACACCTTCACCTAAGGCGCTCCCATGCATAGTCTCTTTCCAAGCCGCCGCTCCTTTATTAAAGAAATCATCATGCCAGTCTCCCACTACATGTCCACCCGCCTTCATCTCGCCACCGCCTTCAACGTCGTCAAACTGTGCTCTTACTTGGGATTTTCCTGTTATATGGTCAACTAATAGTCTTAAGTCTGAGCTAACAGATTTTTGCACCGCTAACTGTTCCTCAGCGATGGTTATTAGGTCTATCTTCACCTCTCTCACGGGTCTAGCGTTAAATATATCTGTAGCTGTACCAACAAGGTTAGAATAGCTTCTAATGACTTCATTGAATAGATCTCCGGTCGTTACTTGTGCTCTTGCTGTAAGTTTTTTGACCCGTTCGTTGATTTTTTTACCACCTAATTCTAACTCTTCATCAGCATACGGACTACCTTTAGTGAAGCTCTCACCTGCCTCTCTAATCCGTTTTGAGATAACTTTTATTTCCGTACTACCTTTCTCAATATCACTGTTAGCATCCGCAAGTATATGGCTCGCATCGCCTCCGATATTAGGTACAATATCACCAGGGTCATTCATCAATTCATCCTTCGATACGCCAATTGCAAAAGCCATTGCACGGGCAACAACGCCTTTAAAGGGACCGGGTACCCAATCCAGTACTTTCCTACCGAGACCGATACTCATAGACTTTAAAGCGGCGGCGCTATCAGATAAAACAGATCGCGACTTTGTAACTGTTCTCTTAATGAGATCGTATACAGGTCTAACACCAGGAACCATAAACGCTATATCACTTAAGCCTGATAAATCACCTTTAAATACCTTAACTATACCTTTACCACCAATTATTAGCTCGCGTATAACTGGTAATTTCATCCCTAATTCCTCGAAATCAATACCTTCTGTTGCTTCTACAGCTCCTTTTGCTGTCTCTGGTAAGCCGAATAGACCTGCGATTGAGCCGAAGAACGGCATACCGTATGCAAATTTAATAAAGCCTTCTTTAAGGTTACCAGCTTGTAATGCTTTGTAGCCTTCCCACATTATTCTAAATGGTAATATAAATGGTGACATAGAAACAGCGTCCCACAGTACTCCTCCTAATGCACTCCAACTGAATGTATTTGTACCTTCAGCTCTCGCCTGTTTATCGCGTTTTGAGAGCATTAGATCAGCTACCAATAGTACACCGTCAATGGCTGTAGATACAATAGTACCGGCTCCTGGGATAAAATCAGCAATACCACTTACTAGCTCTAGAAGACCTCGTATATACTGTCCCTGTTTAAATCTGTATATAGCAAAGCCGATACCAATAACACCACCTATAATTGGTACAAACTTAAGTAACTTTAATAACCTTGCTCCCCATTGAAGGCCTTGCTTAATAACCATCTTAAACAAACCGGTACCACTACCTCCTAGAAACTCTTTTGTCTTTTTACCACCTGTAGTATTATCAAGTATCTCGTTAAGTAAGCTCAGTCCAATTGAAACTACGGTACCTATACCAGGAGCAAGACCAGCAATACCAGCTGCCATATCAATCATACCACCAACAAAATCACCTTTCTTAAACCGTGAGATTGCGAATCCGAAGTCTACTAATGAACCAATAACTGGGAGCACTTTAAGCCCTTTTCCGAGTAGCTTTCCAATAGAAAGAGCTACCTTACCTAAGGCAGCTAATGCACCCTTATGTTGTCTTCCAAAATCTTTTTTACCCTCCTCACCCATCTTCATATCAAGAATGAGATTAAGGACACTAAGACCGATTGATAGAACAGTGCCTACACCGGGGAACATAGCAGCAACACCGGCCGCTAAATTAATGGTACCACCAAGAAAGTCTCCTTTTCGGTAGTCATCTATAGCAAATGCCCAGCTAATAAGCGAACCTAGTATTGGGACGTTCCTTAGTCCAACTAGAGCTCCGGTACTGAATATTTGAGCACCGTATCCTACCAATTTAGGAAATAAATTTGTTATAGCGGGAATTATTTTTGTTGCTACGATAGGTAGTTTCGACAGAACTAAAAATAACTCGTCGACTGTAGTTGAGAAGATTTTACCTACAAAATTACCCATTGTACCTGGGAGCTTAGACAGCCACTCATACAATTTAGGAACTGAGAGTACTTTACCAACGAGTTGTGCGATACCTTGGCCAGCCCCGTCCATAAAAAAGCTCGAGATCACGGCGACTCCTGCGAAACCTGCAGCGATCAATGGGGCAATAAATTTTAACAATTTTTGCCACCATGAACTTTCCTTTTCTTCCTCCTCGCTCCCTTCTACAGATGTTTCTTTGGGTTGATATTTCCAGAATGTCATGGCAGCGGATTCTGATATCTCGGTGAGTACTGTATTAACTGTTGTACGATACTGAACACGGTCTTGATTTGCTGTTTTAGCTTTGCTGAAGAGACCACCAATAGCATCTGAGAATTTATCTACAACACCGCCTGAAGATTGCTTACCTTTACTCCGTATCTTCTCGAAAGCATCATCGATCATGCCTGGAATGGATCCAAACATGTCTTGCTTTAATGCTCTTAAATCTGCGCGTGTTATCTCAGCCATGGACTATATAAGTATTTATTGCAATACCTATATACCCGTAAACAATGAGATGTCTACATTTAGAGGGACTTCCTTGTCATTACTGTCCGTGTAGCAGAATATTGAATCACGAAACTCTTTGACCTCACCAATATACCTACTTACTTCAGCTACGATAGATGATGGTAGCTCCTCAAGTAGCTCTAGACTTGCATCTAATGTACCGGGATCATCAAATACGACAGACGCTGTTTTACCATTTTTGGTAATTTGTATATTGTCGATATATTTGCTTAGTTCAAGGAAATATACTGTACTTAAGACTTTATCAATCTCTTTCTCAACGCGTTTTTTACCCTTCTTCAGTGTAGGGGAGATTTTTCGTTTAAAGTGTTCATTCACTGCACTATCAACGACGATATTAGGTATTCTTAGATGTAGCCCAATGTTACCACCGTTAAACTCAAGAGTTACAGTTTTTGTACGGTCTAGAGACGATAGGTCTACGTTGTGAACTTTATCAACGACTGACTTCAAACTAATAGTATCAATCTCCTGTTCTCCAGCGACAACATCTGCTTCGTCTTTAACATGGGCGCGTAATTGTAGTACAATAGCGTCTCTATCAAAAGGAGTCAGACGATGGAACATATCTTCTGACACCTCAGTGCAATTATCTAGTATTACCTGGTTAATATGCTTGACTGTATCAATTCCGGGGATAATACCAAATTCGTCCTTCTCGGTTGTTACCTGAAGTTCAATAAAATTTTTCAATTGCTTAACTGTTAGTGGTTTAAATTTAAGCTTTGTGTTTGCGATGGGACAATGTGCTACAATAGCGTTTTCTGCATAGAACTCTTGGATGTTCTCTAGAAGATCCGCATATGATGCCTGTGATACCTCTGTACTCATATTAGCTATTTAAGATGACGGTTATGTTTTGCAAATTATTGTGGAGGTAAGAACTCTCTGTTCTGGTCCTGTTGTTGCTTCTCTGTTTCCTGTTTTTCTCTACTCATATCGTCTTGAATCACATCGATATATACAGACAACTCACCAGGTGTTATCTGTTGAAGCTGTTCATAACTAAACTTAAATTTTTTCATAAGACTATATTCATTAATATAGAACTCTTTGAGATTAATTCTATATAGTAGTTTAATAATTTCTGGTATACTACCGTTAAACAGAGCTATATAGGATTCCTTTTCAACTTTAATATTTTTCTCTGTCTCAATAACTATTACGGGGTCTTTCTTGATTACCTCTTCCTGTTTTAACAGGTATTCAAATACTCTAGGTAGTACGTGAGACGGCAGGGAGTCAACCATTCGTATTTTTTCAGTTAAATCAAGATGTATAAGGTCAATTACTTCTCTGTCAGGTAAGATAATTGTATCAATACAATCCGCTACTGCGTGTTGTACGTCTGTGTAATGAAATCGCTTAGGTAATCCACCTCTTATTACAACGCCACCGCTCTCAATCTCAAACTTAGGTACTACCTTTAATCTTTCTATTTTTTGTGCTAGCTGAATAACATCGATGTTTATATTCAGCTTAACTGTCTTACCGTCATCCGTTTCTTCATCAGTATCACAGGAGAATGACACGGTTGGGGAAATGTTATATGCTCTAAGAACGATCATTAAATACAGCTTTTCTAGTGAGGACATACCCTTAGTATTAATATCTCCTATAGCTAGCTCAGATAAGAGGTTGTCAACAAATAACTCAAAGACATCAGGATCTTCATTGACGATGACTTTAACAAAGTCTTTGTAGTGCTTATTTGTTAATTCTTTGAAGTATTCGACCTGACTCTCACTCAGTATATCAATCTTATATACAAATTCACTCATGTAGTGTTATTTACTATTAAAGACCGAACAGGCCAAAGAAATCAAACCTGTCTGGTCTTCCGGATGCAAACCTTCTCACAGATTTAATTGGAGCTCGAGGACCCATCTCTCGTGCAGGATATGGACCAGTACCACCTGTTGCAGTTGGTTTTACTGGATACGGGTTCATCCCGGCCCAATACGCGGATGCATCCTTCATAACAAGGCCTTCATGTCCACCTTCTTTGATAAATGAACTTTCACGTTCGCTCATTTGATAAAACTCGTTCGTTACCTTGGGCTCCATGCCAATTTCTTCACCTGATACCTGGTCGTAGATATAAGCTGCCTCAGCCTCCTGTACTACCTTACCTCCCTCGCCCATTCTTACCCTATCAACACCGTATGGCTTTTGTGATTCAGGTACGCGACCTTTACCATCTTTTGTAGCTTCATGATGCTCTGTCTTTGTACCTTTCCAGTACGCCTCGCTGTCTGCTTTACCGAAATCTTTGTCCTTATTCCAGACATTGCGTGTAGGCATTGCGCTATACGCTGAGTTGTAATCTTGTGCATTAGCATAACCTTGCGCTTGTGCCTCTTTATCTGTAACTGGTGAGTGAGCACCATCTTGAGCTGGTGTCCTACTCTTATTTTCATGCGTTGCTCCCGTATCTTCTGATGAGCTTGGTTGTCCATGTTTTGGGACTGCGCCACCTTTCCAATACGTCTCTGCATCTCTCTTATTTTCTGCCTCTGGTGTCTTATGAAGCTCACTTTGCCTTTTATCTTTGTTCTGTAGATGGCCTTTCCATAGTGCGAATGCATCATCTTGATGCTGACTCTCGATTCTATCCATAGTTTGCGAATAGTTTGGAGGCATCATGATGTGGTACCTCTTAAACACCCATTCTGTGTCTCTTCTATCAGCTGCATTTTCAGAGGTATACGAATACCTCTCAGCAGCAACATTTACCGGTG